>Ga0126311_10000023_pt1 | contig 100335 bp, 88 predicted proteins | sample Plot61_FD_92539 | JGI IMG/M metagenome (GOLD analysis project Ga0126311, IMG submission 92539) | Serpentine soil microbial communities from UC McLaughlin Reserve, CA, USA - Plot61 | ecosystem: Environmental > Terrestrial > Soil > Grasslands | place: USA: UC McLaughlin Reserve, Lake County... | reverse complement strand
CAGGCCCAATACGAAGCCAAATATCGCACCAGTGCCCTCAAGTCTTTGCAGAAAAGAGCTCGACAGCTAGGTGTTCAACTTGTTGACTTACATACCTAGTAGCGTCGTAGTTCCTTAGGAGGGCTAGCGTGTATTAAATTAATGATCCCAGGGTTCTCGCTTCGCTTCGAACCCCCGGCTGAAATTAGCGAACGCCTTCGGCGTAGAGCAGTGGCCTTCGTCAACTGCTTCAAAAACCTCTTTGCGACTTCCCCGCGAGGGTTTGCCACCAGAAGCAGACGTAGCGGTACGCAAGACGAAGAGTTCATCTGATAATCCTTTTTGATTTCGTGCTGACCTCGGGCGAGAATAAGACAGCGGTAAGACAGTCACGAGTGTACCATTTCTTAGATCGTGCGGTTTAAGAAATGTTTAAGGGAGCTGATGCGATGCGAATTGAAGTCTTTTCTGATTACGTTTGACCATTTTGTTGGCTGGCGGAGCCAAGCCTGCACGAGCTGAGACGAATACAACCGGACGTTGAGGTGGTTTGGAAAGCGTTCGAGTTGCGACCCGATCCTGCGCCGTCACTGGATCCGGCCGGCGAGTACCTGACGCGCGTGTGGCGCGATTCAGTCTATCCGCTAGCGGAGCGTTTAGGCATGACGATGCGGCTGCCGCCAATTCAACCGCGTTCGCGCCGCGCCCACGAAGCAGCGAAGTGGGCCCAAACGCAGAATCAGTTCGCCGCTTATAACGAGGCTTTGTTTCGCGCGTTCTTTGAACGTGGTGAAGACATCTCCGACATCGATGTGCTGGCGAAGCTCGCCCGCGATCTGGGCCTCGACGACTTAACCCTGCGCGTGGCGCTCGAAAGCAAACAATTCGAACCGAGCGTCGTCGCTGATGAAGGCGAAGCGGCTGAACTAGGTGTACACGCCGTGCCGGCTTTTGTTTTTAATCGACGCTTCGCTCTGACGGGCGTGCGACCAGTCACAGCGCTCGAACAAATGGTGCATCACGCGAGCGTGACCCAGTGATTTCTACCCATTGGGCTTGACGGGATACTTTTTGAAAATTTTGGCGACGCCTTTATTGATTGGCTTGGAAACTATCTTCGCATCCGCCTTCAAATCAGCACTGGGAGCTCGTTGCAACACGTCCGTTATCGTGCCGCGAAAAACAACCCGGTCACTTTTGCGATCCAACAGATCGATCACCAGCGTGCCAGTCGTAACATCCCACATGTTCATAGTTGCGCTGCCTACCATTCCGCTATATGCGGGATTGACAACATGGTAGAACGGAACATTCTGGACCTGGAGATTAGGGACTGTCGCTGCCAGATAAACCACTTTTAGGTCGGGCCCGTCGTTCACTTTAGTGAGTCCGCGGGAGGTGAGCTCGCGTTCAACAGCTTCTACGATTAACGTGTTCACGAACGGATTGCGTGCGCCCTCTTTATCAAACGCGAAGGTCTTGTAGCTTGAAAAATTGACCTTCTCATCGAAAGCGGCTGAGGTCTTTTGAGCCTGGACCACAGTGCAGAATATAAAGCTCGCTAAAAACACGGCTCCGGTTTTTGTCAGAAGAGATTTCATCTTTCCCTCACTTGGAATTGGACGTTGGTTACAACGCTAACGGACTGTGAGAACTATCCGAAATCGACGGATCTGGTAACTGTCAATTTATACAGGGGATTGATACGGCTACTGGAAGAAGTCTATGGGTTCATCGAATGTTCGAATAGAATTGCCCTTGAAGAAGCAGTCGATCTGGCAAGAAGTACAGACCAACGACTCCAATCCTACCCTGAGTAGTAAGCTTCTCGCCCGCACGCATCGTGAGTTTTGAGTGAATTTAGAAACTTTGAGAACATGGTGCCCGTAGGGATTCGAACTCCGAACCAAAAGATTATGAGTCTAGTAACCGAGATACGATGCGTTCTCCCGGGTGTCGATAAGTGCTGAATACTTAGCTTGTTCACTTCTTCCCATAGTATTCTATGCGACTAAGGATCACCGCTTTTTGCTGAGTTGGCACATAACTGGCACACAAGCTTGGGCCAAACGCGGGCGGCATCTTGCCGATTAGCGGTGCCCTGAAGAACGTAGTAATTAAGCGGGACTATTAAGAAAAGTGTAAATATGCCCTTCCAATGTAGCGACAAACCTCTTAAAAGAAACGTCGGGTGTAGGGTGTGAGATCACAGTCTGCGGCTGATTCATATCCGGTCTAGTAGCGAGGGTAAGGCAAACCGCATTGTACAGTCGTTCAAGCATTAGTCGTTGACACAATACGGCATAGCGATCAGCATAGGACAATCCTTTGAATATTGGATCGATAGGAAAATACGGTTCTTTGCACCTTACAGGCTTCCTGACACCGCTGAAGTCCTGAAGCAGAAAGAAGTAACCCAGAAACGGCGGTCGGCTATCATGGAATAAACCCTCACGAAACGCCACCCAAAGATCTGACGCAAGCCCGACAACTTCCTCGGCTCGGTTATTTAGGTTATTGCCGATGGCATCCCCTGCTTGGGACTTGAATTCAATTGCAGCGACGAGATGTCCTTTTGAGATCACCAATACGTCCCACTTCTTCTCGGCGCGGTAATAGCCCGGTAACTCAAGTTTACTTTTTACCTTGATGTCGAAATCAGTTAATCCTGCGTTAATCAAAATATCTACTATCAGCGTTTCCAGTTCACCCATATGCTGGCCGCCCGTAATCTCGCCGCGACTTCCAGCGTCAATCTTGCCCGCTTCCTTTTGCTTGTCAGCCTGTGAACTCCGCCCTGTCCAAAAACTCTGAACAGCTTCTTGCAGGCGTTTCTCAACGTCCACGCACAACCTCCGATGCATCCATTTTATAGAGAGCGCTTGCAATCTTTGTCGCAGCTTCTATATCTCTTTTCCGGAATGCTGTTTTTAATACTTGCTCTTGTTCAATAGAAATCGCACTCAGTTCGGGAACGCGAATTCTTCGAAGGTACTGTGCCTGAAACCGTAGATAGCCGCCCCTCATCCTAACGCCATAGGATTCGACAAAGAACTGCCCGAAGTCAGAAAGCAGCAACGCGCCAAGGACCTCTAAATCCCATTTTTCAGAATGCACAAAATATAAATTGTGATGCGGGTATGTCACGCCATGATCTAAGACGGGATTTATTCTCTCCGTAATATCGGCGATGTAAAGCTTAGGCGTATGCACTAATGATATATTCACTCGATCAATTGTACGCATCCAAGAGTCAGGATTTCTCTTCGCGACGTGCCTTCGCCTTAAAGCTGCGCCAAACGAAACAAGGTAGGCTTCTAAAAGCACATGCTTTCTTAAATCTACTAAACCATCATCATCCCACGGATTAATCAAGTAGTTTCCCGACCATTCAAGAACTCCCCCTTTGATATCGGACGCCATTGCCAAGGGAAGTAACCGCGAGGGTTCAACGAAACTTGGATTCTTTGTAATGAATATTTCATCGGCTCCTGTTGCAACACCAATCCCCACTTTGGTGCGCGTTGCTGAGTCTTCAAGGGGGGGGAATTCAGCTTCCAATTTCTTCAAGACAGCCAGTTGCCTCGGCGATTTGCAAGGCCATGGTTGGCGTCCAGAAAACCAGTTATTAAATGTTCCGGCTACTAGACCTGGTTCAGTAATATCCTTGTCGGCGGAGGACAACGCTAATAAAGCTTGTGAAAGGCGAGAGCCATTCTCTTTAACATTTCTATCTACACTGGCTACTACTACTCTTCCCTGCTTGGACTTCCGAATAACAGTAACAGCGGGATATGCACTTACATCTGAGAGGAAAGCATCCGCATTGTGCATTTCGATTACACTCTCAACCGCATAACCAGACGTAATAAAGCGGCGCAGTTCTTCGCCATATTGGTTGAGCATCCAGCGATCGGCGCAAATGAAAGCGCATACTCCGTCTTTGGTAAGTTGGGAGAGTGCCGCCTGAAAGAACGCAATGTATATATCAGCCCGCCCCTTCATCGTTGAATACTCTGAACGATACAAATCTGCCCGTTCGTCCTCTATGTCTTCAAGACGGATGTACGGTGGATTCCCGATAACAAATGTAGCGGTAGGAAGGCTCGGAGCCTCTAATAAATAGTCGCCTATACGTATCCATTTCCCCGTTAGAGTCTCCGCGTCGTCGACCGAGGTTCCATTAGCGATAAGGGCCTTTATAACCGCACTACGCGCAACCTGTGCCGTCTTTTCTTCAAGCTCGTAGGCAATCAACGAATCGCCACAATCGAGTAGAGATCTTCTATGAAGTCGGGCAGACTCGACGAGTCGCAACGCCATGGCCAGAAGAAAAGCTCCTTCGCCTGTTGATGGTTCAATGGCTATTGAAGACACGAGATCCGCATCGCTGGTGTATCCAGCCAGATCTAAGATCAAATCGACAACCCACGATTTTGTATAAACCGCGCCCAGTTTTTCCTGAGGCGAGGTGTCCCTCACTAGATCGTTCGTAACAAATGCCAGCCGTGTTTGCATGAGCTATAAGCTTACCAGAAAAAACGAAGACGCAAACGAACTCACTCAATCGACGATGGGGTGATTGTAAATAACACAATAATTCCGTTTACTGCTGAGTATGTGTAGGTCCATCTGAAACTAGCCGGAGAAGCAGACCCAATGCCCTCCGAAATTATTGAGCTAATTATACTGTGTTTGCTTAATAACAAGAGAAGCCGCGAGAACGGGGTAATCGCAAAAAAAGCACTAGAGTAGTTGAAGACGTGGGCTTGCGCTCACTCCGCTGTCCACTGCAGCGGCATCCGATGTCAGGATGTGATGAGATTCTAAACTTGCTTGACTGCTACGACACACTGATCGCCCGTCAGTCAACAGTTTCTCAAGACATTTGCAGAAAATAGAGAAAATTTCGGCGACGTTTCAAACGTATTGAGGATGTGGATGGCTAGTGCCCCCGCAGGGATTCGAACCCCGAACCAACAGATTATGAGTCTGCTGCTCTAACCGTTGAGCTACAGGGGCACAACTGTGGCCACAACCTTGACGAAGGTCGGGGCGCTCAGAAATTGAAACTTCGTACGACAAAGCGAGTGTAACATGCAGTCGTTTGGAAGCCGCAAATGGACCCTTAGCTTCTAACTGCGTTTTCATAACCTAATATAACTATAACTCGGGTGACAGGCGCGGCACTGATGTGCCTCTTCCCTGTGTATCCAAAATGTCTTATAGTCACTCGCGCAGTTCTACTCCCCATAGCGCGGCAGCCCAACCTCTCGCGAAGCCAGGCCGAAATTTAAAAACACCATGAACTCCCACTTACCTGTAATCAAAAAGTCTGTGATATCTGTCAGTCTCCTGCTCCTTTTGGCTCTTGGGCTGGCGGCGGTTTTTGCTCCAAAGTCGACCGGAGTCTCGGTGAAAGCGCCGGCAGAAGCATTCGGACGATTGCCGCTGAGTTTTGAACTCAACCAGGGACAGGCTGACCCGCGCGTTAAATTCCTGGCTCGCGGTCAGGGTTATGGCATTTTTCTGACCGACAACGGTGCAGCGTTCTCAATAAACGGATCGGCGCTGCACATGCGTTTTCAAGATGCCGCAAACTCACCCCGAGTCACCGGCGTCGATCAATTGCCCGGCAAAGTGAATTATCTCATCGGCAATAAATCATCCGCCTGGCGCACAAACATTCCAACCTACGAACGAGTTCGTTACGGACATATTTACCCCGGCGTCGATCTGGTCTATTACGGCAATCAACGACAACTCGAGTACGACTTCGTGATCGCACCGGGCGCGAGTTTCAAACAGATACGATTAGCGTTTGACGGCGCAGGCAAGCTGAAGCTCAACCGCAGCGGCGATCTCATCCTCAAATCCGGCGCGCTGACAATCACCTTGCTGCGTCCGAAGGCTTATCAAGACATCGGCAGCCAGAGACGCGAGGTGTCCGCGAGGTACTCGCTGACACCACGCGGTGAAGTAACTTTTCAGGTTGGCAACTACGACAAGTCTCAACCACTCGTGATCGATCCGTTGCTGGTCTATTCAACCTTCCTCGGCGGCAGCGGTCAGGACACAGGGAACAGCATCGCCGTCGACGCATCAGGCAACGCCTACATCGCCGGCCAAACCGTTTCTCTCGGCTTTCCCACCAGCTCGCCATTGCAGGCAACAAGCGGTGGTGGAACAGATGCTTTCGTCGCGAAGCTGAACGCGAATGGCTCGGCCCTCATCTACTCGACTTTTTTGGGTGGAAACCTCACCGATATCGCTACGAGCATCAAAGCCGATAATGCCGGTAATGCTTATGTAACCGGTGAAACCAACTCCGGTAATTTTCCCGTTCAAAACGCGTTGCACCCTACGTTGAACGGTCTTCTTAGTGATGCGTTTGTCGCCGAGTTGAATAGCACAGGCTCGGCCCTGGTCTACTCGACATATCTCGGCGGTCATAGTGATGATCGTGGAAACTCGATCGCCATCGACAGCTCCGGCAACGCCTACGTAGCGGGCACGACCTCATCGGCTGACTTCCCAACGACAAATCCGGTCCAGGCAATCCGCTCCGGTCATTCCATCTTCAAGTCAACGAACGCCGCAGGCAATTGGGCCCCAAGCGATTCAGGTTTGGCGGCTTCCTTAATCATTGACCTCGTGTTTCAACCAGGTAACTCGTCAATTATCTACGCCGCAACCGATACAGGCTTGTTCAAATCGATTGACAGCGGTGCAAACTGGAGTCCCCTGCCTGCCACGCCGCCCTTCATTATTAGTGACCTCGCACTTGATCCGGTGAACCCGGCGATTATTTATGTAGCGACGAATGGAGGGTTGTTCAGGAGTGCGGACGGTGGCAATAGTTTTACGTCCATCAACAATGGAATCAATTCAGGGGTGCGAACAATAGCGATCGATCCGGTTACGCCCACCACTCTTTACGCCACCGTCGGGGGAGACCAGTTCTATAAATCTCCCGATAGCGGGGCAGGCTGGGCCCTGAATTTTGTAGGTCCGTCGGCGAGAGTCGATAGTTTGGTTATCGATCCGAACACACCGACTACGCTCTACGCAGACACAAGCGTTGGTATTTTTAAGAGTACGAATGCGAGTGAGAGTTGGACAAAGCTGAACACGGGCATTCCGGATTTTCATTCCGTCAATAGCATTACGATCGACCCGGTACATAACCTGATCTACGCGGCAACGACATCCGGCATTAGGAAATCCGCGAATGGCGGCAATACCTGGATTCACGTATCCGGAATCACACCATTTGATTTCTTAAGTGTCGCCTTTGACCCGACAAACGCTTCAGTTCTGTACGCGGCCACCGCTATTCAAATTCGGAAAACTACCGATGGCGGCAATTCGTGGACTGATAGCAACACCGGATATCCAGGCACGCGAATCTCTTCTTTGGTCCTCAATCCAACGCAACCGTCAACTCTGTTCATCGGCACGACGAGCACCTCCGATGCCTTCGTTACAAAGTTGAGTGCGGGAGGAACCTCTCAGATCTATTCGACATTTCTGGGCGGCAATCTACTGGACCTGGGAAACGGTATCGCAGTTGACCCTTCGGGCAACGCCTACGTCACTGGTTCTACCGGCTCAAATGACTTTCCTACGGCGAACGCCTTTCAACCTATTAGAAGTGACAGCCTTAGCCTTGGCGATGCGTTCATAACGAAGCTCAACGCGAGTGGCTCCGCCCTCGTGTATTCAACCTTTCTGGGCGGCACGTCTATTGACTCAGGCAGCGCAATCGCCGTGAACACAAACGGCAATGCTTACATTTGCGGCAGCACCAGCTCGCAAAACTTTCCGCTTGTAAACCCCTTCAAATCGCAGAATACAACTTTCTCTGACGATGTGTTTGTGACGAAGGTAAACGCGGCTGGTGCTGCGCTGGTTTACTCCACTTATATCGGAGGTGAATCTACCGAGATTTGTGAGGACATTGCAATTGATGCAACCGGAAGCGCATACGTCACCGGACTCACCACCTCCGCGGACTTTCCAGTGCTTGCGCCATTGCAGGCGACGGGTGGAGGGGCAAGCCACGATGCATTCATAACAAAGCTCGCGCCCAGTGGCTCGAGCCTGGTCCACTCCACCTATCTCGGTGGATCAAATAACGACGGAGGACGCGGTATAGCCGTCGACTCGTCACAAAACATCTACGTCATCGGCACCACTAGCTCTACAGACTTTCCCACCGCAAATCCGTTACAGCCCGGCTTCGGCGGTGGCTCAGACGTCTTCATCGCAAAACTGCGCCCGGCGCCAGACCTCGTAGTAACCATGAGCGACATTCCCGATCCTTTGAGCTTCGGCAGTAATCTGACTTACACGATCACTGTGCAGAACATCGGCGAAGTTGCGGCGACTGGCGTCACGCTCACTGACACGTTGCCCGCAGGCGCGGCACTCGTCTCCGCAAACTCAACCGTTGGCACTTGTTCGGGAACGACTACGATCACCTGCAACATCGGAACATTGAATGCCGGCGCAATCGCAACAGTCACAATCGTCGCCACGCCTCCGGCAGGAACAATCACCAACACAGCGACTGCGACGCTCGTTGAAACAGACGCCACTCCCGCTAACAACACAGCGACAGCCGAGACACTCGTGGACGTCGTCGACCTGACAATTGTAAAGAAAGCATCTCAGAGTCTGGTGGCGCCTGGAAGCACATTCACGTTTTCCCTCCTCGTGAAAAATAAGAGCGCAATTGCGACAGACGTACTTGTGACTGACAATCTTCCCGCTGGTCTAACTTTGATCAAGTGTACGCCAACAGGAAATGGTGTGTGTGGTGCAGGTAGCACTGTGACCTTTTCACAGCTTGCAGCGGGTGCTTCGGAAGCCGTTCTTTTAACTGTTAGTGTCAGTGCATCAGCAACTGAAGGAACCGTCATCAGTAACACTGCCTCGGTGAGCTCACCAGTTCAAGATCCGGACACGTCAAACAACTCGTCCACGGCGAGCGTTACGGTCGCCGCTGTTCCGATTCTTCAGAAATCCAACGGCATCATCGCGTTTGAAAGTGTACGAGCACTATTCACGGACTTCGAAGTGCCGAGTGGGATCTATACTGTGAAGCCGGACGCAACCGATGAGAAGTTGTTTCCCGGCATCCCGACGAACTCATTTGCAAGAAACCCTGAGTGGTCTCCTGACGGCAGCAGGTTAGCGTTTCAGCAAAGAAGTTTTATCAACAACACTATCGTCAACGAGATCTTCGTTATCAATGCTGACGGCAGCGGTCTCGTGAAGCTCACCGACGAGGTGTCGGAGCTCAATCGCGGCATCACCTGGTCGCCTAACGGATCTCAAATCGCTTATCTCGGCAACGATGGGCCACAAGCCATACATATAGCCAACACTGACGGAAGCGGCGGTTATCAACTGCCCGGCAGTCCTTCGGGCTTATTCGGACTTGACTGGTCGCCGGATGGAACGAAGTTCGTTTATGCAACCGAGAACGAGCTCTTCGTAATCAATGCGGACGGTACGGGAAAAACACAACTAACGACCATTCAGAACGGGGCGAATCACGATAGCAGTCCGCGCTGGTCACCGGATGGCAGCAGGATCCTCTTCACGCGAGCCACCAGTGTCTTCAACTTCGCCGGCACCTACGTGATAAACGCCGATGGATCGAATCTAAGAAAGCTTTTGAATTTCAGCGCCTCTTCACCTTACTGGTCGCCTGACCGGCTCTCATTAGTGCTGATCAGCTCGAGCGAGGTCTGCACTGTTAACCTGGACAACACTAATTTCAAATGCCTGACGAACAATAACACTCAACACTTCCTGGAGTTCACGCCCAGTTGGCAGAAATTGCCGAATGCGAATCCAACGCCAACTCCTACACCGGCGCCGGCGTTCTCGCTATCCGGAAAGGTGACTACCGACACTCTGGTATTCAGTGTGGGGATAGGTTTGACGGGCCCGGTTGATGCCGTTGTTCAAACTGACGCTAACGGCAACTACGAATTCGTCAATTTGCCGGCAGGCGAGTACAAGGTGATGCCTGTCACTCTCTCTCACGACTTCAACCCACCGAGCCGCACGGTGACGGTCACTAATGCCAACATAACCGGCCTGGACTTCACTGGTACGTTCACGCCGGGCAGCATCTCGGGTCACGTGAAAGACAACAACGGCAACCCGCTTGCGGGGCTCAAAATGTTTGTCGGGTCGCCAGGCTCGCAGGGGAATCAAGTATTAACTGATGCCAACGGTTTTTATTCTTTTGCAGGCCTGACCCGAGGACTCACGTACATTGTGACTCCCGATTCAGATACGCTTTACGATTTCGTTCCGACATCGAAAGCGATTGAAAGTTTAGCGGGGGATGAGGTGGTGGATTTTGTCGGTACCCAGCAGCCCTCGAACTTGATAGCTGGACGCGTAATAGAGGCTGTTACCGGTGTGCCGCTGGGCGAAGTTCGCGTCGATCTTTCGAGCAGTTTTGGCAATGCGTCCGTTTTCACAGATGCAAACGGAATTTTCGACTTCGGTCAAAGAAGGTCCAACACTAGTTACCAGGTTACCGTTGTGAGCCAATTGGCGTTATCGTTTGAGCCAAAGATTGATGTGTGCTTGCCATTTGCTCGAATTACGATACCAAATCTGACGAGCAATCAATTTCTTACATTCACGGGCACGAGAACTAATTTCGTGAAGTTTTCGACGTCGGCAGTGACGGTAAACGAGGGCAACGGGTCGGTGCAGCTCTTTGTTACGCGTCACGGCGATCTCACGAGCCCGGCTATCGTCAATTTTAAGACAGCAGATACGGCCGGACTGCAGGCGTGTAGCGTTGCTAACGGCAAAGCGTCCCAGCGATGTGACTACGGCTCGACAGCAGGAACGCTTCGCTTCGCTGCGGGTGAAACGAGTAAGTCGATTGTGATTCCGATCATTAACGATGCGAACGTCGAAGGCAATGAAACTTTCACTATCGCATTGTCGAACGTGGGGAACATACAAGCGAGTACGCCATCAACTGTTACGGTGACGATCGCTGATAACGATACAGTTCCCGCCACACAAAACCCGATCGATGGAATAGAACCGTTCGTGACCCAGCAGTACATCGATTTTCTCGGTCGATTGCCGGATTCGGTTGGCTTCGCGAATTGGATGGCAACGCTGAGTGGGTGTCCGATTGGTGGCTTTGGCGAGAACCTGAATCCTTCGTGTGATCGGGTACACGTGTCGTCTGGGTTCTTCCTGTCTGATGAGTTTCGCGGTCGTGGTTACTTTGCGTATCGTTTCTACGAAGTCGCGTTCGATCGCAAACCGCTGTATGCCGAGTTTATCCCGGACATGGCCCAGGTTGGCGGAGCGCAGACGCCGCAGTCAGAGCTTCTGAGTAAGGAGGCTTATATAGATGCGTTTGTGCATCGCGATGAATTCATGTTTCGTTATAACGGGCTGTCGAATGCCGAGTATGTGAATGCTCTCGAACAGAATGCGGAGATCACGCTCAGCAACAAGGCCGATCTGATCTCGGCGCTTAATGGAAACCAAAAGACGCGTGGGCAGGTGTTGCGTGAGATCGTTGAGAGCACAGCGGTGGAGGACAAATTCTTCATCAGGGCGTTTGTGGCGATGCAATATTTTGGTTACCTGCGCCGCGATCCTGACACAGTTGGGTACGACAACTGGGTCACGACACTGACCAATGACCCAAGTAACTTCCGGCACATGATCTTCGGATTCCTCTTCTCCGATGAATACCGCGCTCGCTTCGGGCCGTAAAGAGTAGTACATAAAAGAACAAAAACCATCCACAGATTACACAGATATTAATTTCTGTGTAATCTGTGGATGGTTTTGTTTCTGCGTACTTCAAAATATTGGAATCTACAACTCGATGGTCCAATTGACATTGCAGACAACCTTGCAAGGCCTCAGTGAATCCCAAAGACCTTCCAACACTCAGGGTGAGGTTCCTTATGAAGCCTTCACTTCAAATTGTAGGTCGCGACAAACTAGAAACACTGCCGGTGCTCGCCACGGCGACGGACATTCGCGAAGCGATTCGCTTTCTCAAGCACCATCCGGATGGAATCACCACCGTGCAGGCAATGGACGCAGCTCGCAAACGAATCTTCGATGCGCGCAAAGTTTCAGCATACGAATTCTGGAAAATTCTTCTAAAGAATGGAGAGAGGCTGAAGCTGACGCCGCTGGGATGGGAACTAGCCCAGTGCCTGAATCCCGAAGCCGAAATTTTTCGCCTCGTGCTTAACGACACGCCGGCTTATCACAGCGGCCTGGAGTGGATCAGCGAACAGGATCTGGAGCTGGTAACACATCTCGAGATCGGTGAATTCTGGCGCCAGCATCATCCGCACGTGCTGCAGGGCGACAGCGAAGAACAACTCGAAGCACACGCGGCGAGCTTCTTTCACATCTGCCATGAGGCTGAAGTCGGAGCACTCACAGTTGGGCGAAAAGGACAGCCGACTCGGCTCCATATCTACCCGCACGAGCTTGATACTTATTTGCGCGGCATACCAGCCAGCAATAATAACTCCGAGAAGATCGTCGTTCGAAAAGGGCCGTCACACGCGCCACGAGTTTTCATTTCACATGCGACGACACCCGCCCTGGTAAAGCACATCGTCAACGGCCTTGAGCTCGCGGATCTTCAGTTTGAGACTGTCGATCGCACCGAGCAATGGTCGATCGACAAGACGCTCGCAGTGCTCAGGCGATGTGAAGCAGGAGTCATGGTCATTACCGGCGGCGTGATCGATGACCAGCTCCTGATTCAGATCGGCGCCGCGATGGTGCAGTTTGAGAGACGCTTATTGCTGGTGGTGAAGAAGGGATTGAGCCTGCCTCTGGAGATCGTTGGCGCGCAACGCTGTGAAGTCGAAGATCAGATCACGTGGGACACTGGACTTGAGCTGATGAGAGCATTGAAGAAACTGAAAGTGGAGTCTAGCTAACGTTTCGAAGTAGTTCAGGTTGAAAATACGCCGAAGGCGTTCGCTAATTTCAGCCCGGGGGAATACGCCGCAGGCGTTCGCTAATTTCAGCCCAGGGGAAAATACGCCGCAGGCGTTCGCTAATTTCAGCCTGGGGGAAAATACGCCGAAGGCGTTGGCTAATTTCAGCCCAAGGTTGGAGCGCGAGCGACAACCCTGGGAACGAATAATAAGAACGTTTCAACCCTGAAAGGGTTCGCCTTTAATACAAACCCTTTCAGGGTTTTATTTTTCATTACTTGGCATACCCAGGGTTCTCGCTTCGCTTCGAACCCTGGGCTGAAATTCGCGAACGCCTTCGGCGTATTTTCAACGTTGAACTAGGAGCTAACGTTTAGAAGCCGAAACGTCATCGATCACTTTGACGATCTCATCGGTCAGCAACAAACCATCAGTCGACGTCCAAACGCCTATGCGATCGTTGCCGATGTAGACCTGTGATTCGTGTGAGCCTTCCCCGATCTCTTCGCCAGTGAAATCCCACAGGAGTTTCTTGATCACCGGCAAATCGCCGGTCGAGAGTGTCCAGCCTGGGCCAACACCGTAAAGCTTTCCCCACTTGCTCAGCTTTTCGGGCGTGTCATATAGCGGGTCGCGACTGATCGAAATGATGAAGATATCGCGGCCCAGCCTCTCGCCGAGACGGCTCTTGAGCTTCATCAACGATCGGCCCTGCATCGGACACACATACGAACACCTCGTGAAGAAGAAGTGGACCATCACGATCTTGTCTTTGATGAGATCGGAATAGAGCCGCACCTGCTTTCCATTTTGATCGAGGAGCAAGGTATCCGGGATCTCCATGCTCATGAGCGGCATCTCAATCCGGCCGGGCTTCGGGGGATTCACAAGCTTCTGCTGCGCGTGATGCTGGTCGAAATTCGCGAACAGCATCACGCACAGGCACAACAGCAATGTCATTGCAGCTTTAGACATGAATCAGAAGCTTGATGCATTGCCGCCGATCGGGAAGAAGCCGGTCCATGACGAGCTGCCGGCCGCTGTCTGAACGTTGTAATAGAGCGCGTTGTCCAGTCCTCTGACGATGACGGCCACACGTCCATTCCCGTTCTGCGCCGGCGCCGCTCCCGATGTCAAACCACCACCGAGAGGCGTCCACGCCGACCACGTACTGCCTGACGGCGCCGTCTGCCAGATGTGATGGAGCTGGTTGTCAGTGCCACGCATGAAGATCTCCAACCTGCCGTCAGCATTGATGCCGACAGTAGGCGCGGAGACAAGTCCACCACCGAGGCTGGTTGAAGGACTCCAACCACCCGGAAAACTCGGCGACTGCCTGAAGAACGACAGCCCCGTGGTTCCCGCATCGCGGAAGAACACCTGCAGGAAGCCATCGGTGTTGCGCGCCGCATCCGGCTTGAGCGAATTCGTGAACCCGCCCAGACCAAACCAACTGGACCAATTGATACTGCCCGCACTGGTCTGCCAGATGTGACTGATACCGTTATCGGTCAACACTGCAAACACTTCCATACGACCATCGGGATTCAACACCACGGCCGGATCGGAAATCAGCGTCCCCGCAAGGTTCGTGGTGAAACTCCACGTGCTCGAGCCCGCCGACGATTGCGCGATCGTGTAAAGCAGGTTGTCGCCGCCACGATAGAAGACCTGTAGTCGTCCATCGGTGTTGCGCGCGACTGCCGGATCGCCTGCCGCCGCTGGGGCTGGACCAGCAAGTCCGGCCCAGGCGGACCAGCTACTACTGCCCGGTGTTAATTGCGTACGGTGATAGATCTGGTTGTCACTGCCTTTGGCGAACACTTCGAGCCGTCCATCAGCATTCGCAACTGCAACCGGATTCGAAGTAATGGCGCCGCTAAGATTGACGTGTGCCGTCCAGGTATTAGCGCCGGTGGAAGTTTGCGTTGCGGTCCACAGAGCGTTATCCGCGCCCTTGTAGAACACTTGCAGACGTCCATCGAGGTTTCGAGTCATGCGTGAGCCGACCTCAAAGAGCGAGAACGTCTGAGGTGGTGGATTTGCCGAGTTCACCTTGATCATCCTCGATACCGAAGGCACGCCCGATGAGTTCAACACAAACAACATGTAGTAGCCCGGCGGGACGACCGATCCCTGGCTCGGAATCGTGAGCGTGAGATTAGTCGTGCTGGGGAACTGAGGCGTCAGCACCACGCGACGCTGATCGAAGTTCAAACCATGCGTCACTGTAGGCAGGCGCATCAACGCAGCCGAAGTTACATTAGTTCCACTACTGATCGAAACATTGAACGTTTCACCTAACGACACTGTCGCCGGCGCGCTACTGATCGAAGGCCGCGGCGCGAGTGTGCCGTTTGCCTGGAATAAGTAAGGCGGCGAGTAGATCTCAGCGTCCTTGTGACCGTAGTGCCTGCAAATCACCGGATCGTTCGGGGGGAAACCCGAGCACGTGACGACGGTGTTCGTTGGTACATCGACCACTCGGTCACCATTCGCAGCAGGGAGACCGCCGCCACCGACGAGCACGCGTCCGTCCGGTAACAGTAGCGCAATTGAGTGATAGAGGCGCGGTGTGCGCGTCGGATTCTCCGCCAGAGTGGTCCAGGTTCCGGTCGCCGGATTCCAGACCTCCGGACTGTTTGCAGCTCCCGCGGGGCAATTGAAACTCGGCGTTCCGCCGTCACATTGCTGACCGCCGGTGGCAAGCACTTTGCCGTCCGGAAGCAGCGTGGTGTTTTGATATTGCCGCTTGAAGCTCATCGGCGCCGGCGTTGGCGCTGTGGTGGCCCACGTTTGTGACGGAATATCGAAGATATCGACACCCTGCAGAGTGGTGCCGCCATTGCTACGGCCTCCAACTACCATCACCTTTCCGGCCTCGGTGTTGTAGAGCACAGACGAGCCTTCAAAATGATCGAAGAGTGGCCCGGTAAACAGGTTTACGTACTGATCGAGAGCCGGGTCATAAAACCAACCCACTCTGCCCGTGAGACCAAAGACTCTGCCGTCTGCGGCCAAATGGAGGTACGGGTAATTCCGAATGCTCTTTTGCGCCGTTGAGTGGAAAAGAGTGTTCGCCAGGGTGTAGATATTTGCCTGCTCGTTTCTCACTGGGAACGGCTTTCCCTGCTGGAAAGTAATTCCATCCCAGTACGCGCCGGCGAATATCCCGACGTCTCCATTGCCGAGCATCACGCTCGACGGATACCAGCGTCCCTGTTGCATCAGATTTGGACTCAGGCTCCACGTATTCGTCTGGTAGTTGAAGATGTTGATTTCAGTTTCACCAATGCCTTCGACATCGGGATTAGGCTCGTAGCGATTGTGTCCACCTGCAACCATCAGCCGTCCGTCTGACAGAAAACTCTGCGCGGAACAAAACAGGTTCGAATTCCCGTTAGCGATTGGTCCACTCTTCACCTTCGTCACCGGATCCCACCAGTAGGTGTTGCACGAGCCGGCCATATCCCATGTGTCCGCATTTTTGTCCCGGCCCCAGTAAAGTATTCGGCCGTCTGGCAACAGGTTCGTGTGAACGGGAACGGTTTCCAGCTCCTCGCAAGGCGCCCACTGGCCCAACGCTGCCGGATTACTAATTGGCGCCGCTTGATCGTCATTCAGAATGATCGCCTGGCCTTGCCCGTCTGCGATGTTCACGTTCACCGGACTCGAGAGCGTGACGAAGAATGTTTCATCAGCTTCAACAAGCGTGTCGCTCTTCGCGAAGACTTCGATCTTCCCATTCGGCTGGCCCGCAGGAATCGTGACTGTTCCACTCGACGTGACATAATCAGTCGGCGTTACCGCAGTGCCGTTTGCAGTTGTGTAGCTCACACTGATGTTCTGATTGCTGATCTGCGAGAGAGTCAGATTGAACACGGCCTTCGGTGAGCCACCGCAGCTTCCTTCGATCGCTGTCGCATCGCTGATCGAGATCGTTTGTTGAGGTGGTGGAGTGGAACCCGCGAACTTGCCGCCGTGGTCCCACGTCGCTTTACCATTGAACAACGAGAACGCCATTCCATTTATCGTTCGGTTTTCCAAGCCAACCAGACTTGCAGGAACTTCTAACCGGACCCACTGGCCTGCCGGTGGCAACGCACCCATGTTGCGCCGGCTAACAGTTCCCTCAACTCCCCATGGGAGCTGGCTTGCGCCCCAGTAGGCCCGGTGCTCCCACGTGCCATCGTTCCACTGCAACATGACCTGCGTGGGAGGATTCACTGGATCGAGAAACACATGCGCTACCAACGTGTCGCCTGTGTTGATGGTTAACGTTTGCGTAGCGCCGTAGAAGTAGTGTTGATGAACGCCGGAAATCGTGTCAGACGCGTGTGACTGCACGCCCGCAAGCGGGAGCGGGTTGGAACAGATCCAGTTCCAGCCTTCAAACGAGCCCTCGGCGATCGCGCCTGCGGGTAATGAGTCTTCGACCCAAACCATGTCGTCCGGAATCGCGGTGTTTTCCCACGCTTCGATCTCGACGAGACGACTCCAGTTGTTCGCAGACGTAGTGAAGTTCCCGCCTTTGTTGACGACGACGCGGATCGCATTCGTCGTGATCGGCGAAAAGCGAATTTGCCGCCGCACTTTGTTATTGCTGGTTACTTTGCCGCCGGGAACGGGTAGCCAGCTCGCGCCCGAGAGATATTGAACGTCATAGTCAGTCGCGCCCTGGCCGGTGTTGTCGGCAGTGTTGAATGTTTCGAAGATCGACGGGTCGTCGGTTTTGGTGCTGAATCCGTCGCGGAGTGTGTAGACGTCGATCTCGCTGATGCGACGAAGCTGTCCGCCAGGAAAATCAATTCGCGCCCAATCGATTGAATACTCATTTTGCGTCCCATCGTTCCAGCCGCTGCCGAAACCGCCGCGGCTCCAGTTAAAGCCCGTTCGATCGCCGTCGTTAACGGCGCTCACAGGATAATTCGCGTTGAACTGCGATGAAGCGAAGGCGACACCGCTGTTAGCTGAGGCAGCGAGATTGAAACCAGCGGTGCGGCCGAAAGCTTCGATCTCGACGATGCGGCTGTAGTTAGTTGCGGAAGTGAATCGCACTGCGCCATGTACCTGCACTCGTATCGAGCTTGTCGAAACCTCCGGAAACGAGATCTGGCGCCAGACTTTATTGTTGTCGCGTATCAGGCCGCCGGGCACAGTCACCCACATCGAGCCGCTCCAGTATTGAACCTCGAATTCCGTTATTCCCTGGCCGCTGTTCTCACACGTGTTGAATGTTTCGGTGAGTGTTGGTGGTGTTTGATTGTCCTGGAAGTTGTTGCGGAGCGTGAAGACGTTTATCTGATTCACAAAATTGGCGGCGGGAAAGTTTATTTGAACGACGTCGCTGGAGAATTCGCCCTGCGTGTTGTCGTTCCAACCGCCGCCGCTGCCCCAGTTCTGCGCTTTGCGATCGCCGTTGTTTACGGCAGCGACCGGAAAATTGCCGCTCGAATGAGATGACGATGCTGATGCGACTGCGCCGCCGGACGACAGCGCCACGTTCGTTGCTGAAGGAAGTTGCATCGCGTAAAGAGATCGCGTTGATGGGAATTTATATTTTTTTGCAGACGCGGTGTTGTTGAAGGTAAGACTGACTACGCCGAAGATCACGAGGGTTAGCGTGCAGGTTGCTGTTAAGTAGCGATGCATATAGGGGCCTCTCTTTCGAATTGAAGTGAGAGTGCGGAGGCGCAAGAGTTGTTCCTGTGAGAGTTGAAATGAGGGAATTGATTGAAAGCACAGAGGATGTGCTGTGTAGAAAGTGAAGTTGCAACGTCCATTGTGAGATTAGAGTTTCTTAAAAAATAGGATTGTTGCTATCGGATAGAAATTTTTTGGCAGGATTGAGAGCGGGGGCAAGCCCCTCTTCCTGACTTGTTCTTTTCAAGAACTTCAGTGGAAGGAACAAGTCGGGAAGAGGGGCTTGCCCCCGCTCTCATTCATCACGAAAAGTTTCCCAACACCACACATTTAATTTCAACGTCCCTTACCGTACCGAATGTCACTCTGAACATATCTACTGTTGCGAGCACCGACTACAACCAAACACACGTGTGCCATAAAGGAGCCATATGACTCTCGACATCTTTAAAGAAAAGGGAACACCGCTGGATAAACAACTCTTTACCTGGCGAGACATGGTGCAAGCACCAACAAGCAAACTCGATGACGACGCGTTCACGCGCGTTCGCATCATTCTGATGAACGGACTCGAAGCCGACAGAATCCGCACATCGCACGCGATGGCGCGCATGCTTAACGGCGAAATGCGTCTGCCACTCGCAAAAGTTCGGCGCGTGGAGCAACACCAGCAAACGATGGTCAACTGGCTGTTGCCCGCCGATCTGTCACCACTCGAAACTACGATCGCTTTTGAACAAGTCGCGATCGAAGTTACTGCAAGCGTGGCGCTGCGCGAGCCGGACAGCTACATGGCGCAGGTCTACCGTTTCGGCCTGCTCGAAGACTTCGATCATTTGTACCGGTTCTCCGCATTAATGGATCGCGTTATGGGAGCCGATGCAAACAACATCATTCAAAACTACAGCGACATCATGCCCGGCCGGCCGACGATGGTTGAGCATCGCGCACCAGAAGACGACCTGCGCGAGCACTACACCAGCGCCACTGCCGATCCGCTCACAAAACTCCACGCAGCAACAATCACAGCCTCTGAGAACCAGACACACGACTACTACATGACAATCGGCCCGATGTTTGCCGATCCGATCGCGCGCCAGCTTTACGCCGAGATCGCGTCCATCGAGGAACAACACGTCACGCAGTACGAATCGATGATGGATCCTAGCGAGTCGCCGCTCGAGAAGTGGCTGCTACACGAAGCGATGGAGGTCTACAACTACCTGGGCTGCATGGCGTATGAGACGAATCAGCGCGTGAAGGATATCTGGACACGTATGGTCGACTACGAGCTCGGACATCTCCACCTCGTGATGGAGTTGTTCAAACAGATGGAAGATCGTGATCCCGCGGAAATACTGCCGCAAACGTTGCCCGAGCCCATCGACTATCAAAGCCATCGACAGTTCGTTCGCGAAACATTGAATGCGGAAGTCGATTTGCGTGCAGCGGGAACGCAGTTCACACATAAAGAGGACGAGGCCGATCGCGCGCCGTTGTCGATCGCATATCGCGAACAGTTGAACTCAGAAGGATCGCCGTCAGAAATTGTGGCAGCGGGTTACACATGGACGCCCGGAACCGAGTTGACGGAGGAGAAAAGCGCATTTGCAAGGGGAGCATCAGCATGACAAAAACAGGAGTAAAACAAGCGACGTCCGGTAATCGCACCGGCATGCAAACATCACCCGAACTCGCCGAGGAGCTTATGGAAGGAGTAAGCAGCGCGTCTCCGAGCTCCGAAGGCGGGCCTGAAGACATTGCCGAATATCGCGGCGAGTACATCGCCGAAGGTTACCCGATCGGCTCGATGCCGATGATGCCCGCGTCGGAAGAGGGCGAAGCCGATGAAGATGAAGCCGGCATGGCTGTCTTTCTCGACAAGTTGAGTGAGCGTCTTGCTTTCGAGCGCACGGGCGTACGCCTTTATGAAGCGTTGCTGAACAAGTGCCAGACCCTGGGTGAGTCGTCGCCAGGACCGACGCTTGAAGAGATCGAACACATCGGCGGCGAAGAGCTGGAACACTTTCTCATGATCAATCGCGTCATTACTGAAGTTGGTGGTGATCCGACGGAGCAGAGTCCGAGTGCTGATATCGCCGGCGTCACGTCTATGGGCATCATGCAAGTGTTGACGGATCCGCGAAGCTCGCTGGCGCAGTGTTTGCAGGCGATGCTGACGGCTGAGTTGACTGACAACGATGGCTGGCAGCTACTGATCAAGCTGGCTGAGAACCTCGGCTACGACGACATGAAAGTAGAATTTGAAACAGCGCTCGCTAATGAGGAAGAGCATCTCGTTAACGTGCGCAACTGGCTGTCGGAATGTGTTCTCGACAGCGCACAGGTTTAACAATCAAGGGGAGGAATTATGAGTTCAACCATGGGACAACAGACAGGATTTGGCACGAGCCAGATGAATAGAGAAAGCGACAGCCAGATGATGCATCAGCAGACTGAAGGTACTGTCGCGCGTACGATTGAGCAACAAACATCGAAGCTTCCGTCAGATATATTTCTGTGGGCGGCGCTTGGATCGATAGGAACGTCGGCCGTTCTGCGACTGATGGGAAAGAAGAACGCGAGTTTGTTTGTTGGTGATTGGGTAGCGCCGTTCATGCTGTTCGGCGTCTACAACAAGATCGTCAAGACCCAGGGCTCCGACCGCGCCACCCGCGGGCATTAATACAATTTACACCGAACGCGCGTTTCGCTGTACGCCGAAGGCGTTCGCTAATTTGAGCCCAGTGCGTGATAACACCGAAGGCGTTGGCTAATTTGAGCCCAGTGCGCGATAACGCCGAAGGCGTTCGCTAATTTCAGCCCAGGGTTGGAGCGCAGCGACAACCCTGGGTGTGTAAGACACAAGCGAACAACCCTGAAAGGGTTCGCCTTTAAGACAAACCCTTTCAGGGTTGTTCGCTTGTGTATTTCGGGATCCCAGGGTTCTCGCTGGCGCTCGAACCCTGGGCTGAAATTAGCGAACGCCTTCGGCGTTATCACCACCGCGCTGAAATTAGCGAACGCCTTCGGCGTTATCACGCACCGCGCTGAAATTAGCGAACGCCTTCGGCGTTATCGCGCACTGGACCGAACCAGCCAACGCCTTCGGCGTTATCAGCAAACGCGAGCGGCGTTAATGCACTACGGTATACGAGTCGTCCTTCACGTTGCCGTTCATTCCATCCCAATCCGGCTTGAGCACAACCTTGATGCAGTTGTCCTCTTTGTTCTTGAACATGTCGAACGCCTTCGGGGCGTCGTCAAGACTCATCCGGTGAGTGATAACGAACGTCGGATCGATGTCGCCGTTCTCGATCATCTGCAACAACGGCCGCATGTATTTTTGCACGTGCGCCTGCCCGGTCTTGATCGTCAACGAGCGATTCATCACCGAACCCATCGGAAACTTGTCGATGAATCCACCGTAAACACCGATCACTGAAATGATGCCGCCGTTGCGACAACACATGATCGCTTCACGCAACGCGTGCGGCCGATCCGTTTCGAGCATCATCGCCTGCTTCACACGATCGTAGGCGAAGATAAGTCCGGGTGCGTGCGCTTCCATGCCGACGTCGTCGATACACGCGTCGGGCCCGCGTCCACCAGTCATCTCCATCAACGCTTCGTACACGTTCTGTTCTTCGTAGTTGATCGTCTCCGCGCCACCTGCTTCGGCCATCCGCAATCGCTCCGGCACCTGGTCGATCGCGATCACTCGCTCCGCCCCAAGCAGAAAAGCACTGCGAATCGAAAACTGTCCGACCGGCCCGCAACCCCAGATCGCGATCGTATCGCCCGGGGTGATGTCACACATTTCCGCGCCCATGTAACCGGTCGGGAAAATGTCTGACAGGAAGAGCACCTGCTCGTCGCTAAGATAATCCGGAACCTTGATCGGCCCGACATCCGCAAAAGGCACGCGCGCGTATTCCGCCTGGCCGCCCGCGTAACCACCCGTCAAATGCGAATACCCGAAAATTCCCGCGGCCGCGTGGCCAAACATTTTCTCACCCATCCACGCATTCGGGTTCGAGTTCTCGCACAGAGAGAACAACTCATCCTTGCAGAAGAAACAGTTGCCACACGCGATCGGGAACGGCACCACCACACGATCGCCGACTCGCAGATTAGTCACTTCGCGACCAACTTCCACAACCTCGCCCATGAACTCATGACCGAGAATATCGCCACGCTGCATCGTGGGAATGAAACCATTGTAGAGGTGCAGGTCGGAACCGCAGATTGCCGTCGACGAGATCTTCACGATCGCGTCTCGCTGATTGAGGATCTGTGGATCCGGAACCTCCTCAACGCTCAGCATCGTTTTGCCATACCAACAGTTCGCTTTCATCGCTCGGTGTACCTCCCTTCCGATCTGTAGCTCGTCGCAGTTTCGCTCGGCAACATTTCGGCGCTTTCGAGCTCCTTCGCAGAGGCCGGCTGACCGGGCCGCTGTGCCATGTAGCCGGTGCCGAGCAGCGTCGCGTCAGAGACAATCACTTCACCAACTTCCAAAACCTGTTTGAAACGACGCAGATCGTCGTCCAACTGTTGTTCCGGTTCTTCACCAAACAACTTCGCTATAGTCGAACCGATAACACCGCCGACGGGCAGGTATTCGATGTTGACTTTAATGATCGTCCCTCGACCGCCGGTAGCTCGCTCAAACCGAACGGCGCCTGCGTTATCGACGTCTGAGCCTTCCAGTGAACGCCACGTGATCACTTCACCGGGAACGTCTGCGATGATCGTCGCATCCCATTCCACTTCCATTCCCGCAGGGCCTTTCGCTTTCCAGCGTGAGCGACCGTCGCCCATGTCGACGACAGAATCGAGATGACGCATGAAGCGTGGCAGATTCTGGAAGTCGCGCCAGAAGCTGTAGACCTCTTCAGGCGGAAGATTCACGATACATGCGCCTTTCGCGTGAATGCCCCGGTTGCTGCCGCTGCTCAGTTGCATCGCACAGATCACGTCGAGCGCGGTGACGGCGAGTACATTCGCTGTAGCGAACGCAACGCGTCCGAGCTTCGCGTCCGGATTGGTCGCAGCAACACCGAGACTGGTCAGATCCAGTACATCACCCACCACGCGCGACCACACGCCCTCAGTTGGTTTGTTTTGAGAAAATATGGTGATACCCGAAGCGATTTCGCGCAGACCGTACAGTCGTATTAAACCTGTGTGTTTGTTTGAAACACCGGAAATGTTGGCAATGGCGCGCGGCGCAAGCAGCTCTGCGAGACCGAGGCCGATGCTGAACCAACCCAAACCCTTTGCTAAACGTTTTGCACTTGTGGATGGCAAGCCGGGTCGAGCTCGCTCCACTGCGTAATTTGCGCCTCCGGAGCGCGACGATCGATGCTCTTTCAGCGATGCATCACCCAGATCGAATGCTCCTGTTTCCTGATTTGTAGACATGGATGTCCCCCTTGCGGATAAATTGATTGATGTAGTGCAAGTCAAACAGCATTCCGGTGCGAATGAATAATCGAATTGTGCTTTTTGTGACTCATTGTTTCCTGTTCACAAGAAAATGAACCGAATAAATTCTTTTTGAAATAATTCAAGCGTTCACTGGGCACATACAAGAACCGAGCGCGGTAGCGCCGGGTTAATCTCGGTTATGAGTCATGAATTGGAAAGTTGACCCGGCGCTACCGCGCTCGGTTCTGAAGAACGAACACTGGGAGGGTTTCAATGGATAAGAAAGACAAAGAGCCGAAAGGCACCGCCGCGACGGCTTCAAAGATGGCGGCGAGTATGCAGCCGTCAGGAGGTGAATCGCCTTCGCCGGATCAAGGGGCGACTGGTTCGCAGCAGCAGAATCAAGGCACGCAGAACCAGAACGCAGGCAATCAGGATCTTCTGCAACAAGCCAAACAGACAACCAACGAAGTTGTCAGTCAGGTTCAGCAACAAGCAAGCTCACAATTCACTCGGCAAAAAGACACTGCCGCAGCTGAGCTGGGCACTGTTGTCAACGCAGTGAGACGTTTTGGCGAAACCCTGAACAACGAAGGACAGGGACCAATCGCACGTTTCGCGGCGCAGTATGGCGACAAAGCCGCCAACAGCCTCGATCGCGTAGCGCAATATCTTCGCGACCAGGATGCAAAACGACTGCTCGACGACGTGCAGAGCTTTGGACGGCGCCAGCCAGCGTTGTTGATTGGCGGAGCATTCCTTCTGGGTTTTGCCGGAGCGCGACTCATCAAGACCTCGATGGACACAGCCAGCTCGACGTATAGCCGGCCGCAGGGTCTCGCGAACACGCCGAACACGCGGGTCTCGCCCAACCCGGGAACGCAGCAACAGCCGACGTTCAATACAAATACTACTGGAGCGCAACAACCGTCGCCTCCTCCTAACATGGCTTAGCAATACAGGAGGTGTGCTATGCAACGGATGAATGAAAATCGCTCGATGGAAAATCGGCCGCTTGGCGATCTGTTTAGCGACCTCGCAACTGAGATGAGCAACCTGGTACGCCAGGAAGTTTCGCTCGCGAAAGTCGAGGTCACGCAGAAAGCGAAGTACGTCGGTCGTAACGTTGGTTATCTGGTTGTCGGCGGAGCAGTCGCGTACGCGGCGCTGCTGGCGATCATCGCTGCCATCATCATGTTGCTGGCGCGAGTCATGCCCAACTGGGGCGCGACGTTGATCGTTGGTGTCGTCGTCGCGGGCATCGGTTGGATGTTGATCGGCAAAGCGATGATGGCGCTGCAACAGGCAGACCTGACTCCGCACGAGACAGTTGACACTTTGAAGGAGGACGCAACATGGATGAAGCAACAAATCAAGTAACCGCTGCTGCGGACTCAGATGAGAACCCCGAACAATTACGTTCGGAGATTGAAGACACACGCGCTGTAATGAGTCAGACGATTAATGAGATTCAAGAAAGACTCAGTCCAGATCATCTGATGGGTCAAGTTAAAGAAACCGTTCGCGACGCCACGATAGGGAAGGTTGAAAGAGTTGTGGACAGGGTTGGCGAAACAATTAGTGAAGTGACTGAACCGGCACGCGAAGTGGCGGGGCTTGCTGGTAATGCGATCAAGGAGGTGGGAACAACAGTGGCTGATAAAATGTGGAAAAATCCGATTCCGGTGGCGTTGATTGGTCTCGGCGTGGGCATGATCTTAGTGCGAAACTTTAGTGGGCGGAGTTATGGCAGTACAAGTTCTTCAGGAACATCTTTGCCAAACAGACGCAGCAACTACGAATTGGGTGATGTAGGGCAAGTGCCGCGTACACAGACTACCAGCGGCACGAGCACTTTGAACCAGGTCAAAGAAACTGCGAGCGGTCTCGCGTCAAGATCGACGGACGCGTTGAGTAATCTCGGCACGAAAGCGAGAAACAGTGCGTCGGTAGTGGGCACGCGTTTTGGTGAAGTGCTGCGTGAGAACCCGCTCGCGGTCGGTGCTGTTGCGATTGCGGCAGGAACGGCGGTTGGACTCGTGTTGCCGTCGACGCAATTCGAAAGTGAATACATCGGCGAAACAGGCGGGAAGTTAGTTGAGAGTGTCGAAGACGTCGCACGCGACGCGCTCGGCAAAGTAAAGGATGCAGCAAAACAGATGACGCCCGGCCAGGAAGGACAGCAGGGTCAACAGGGCCAGCAACCAAGGGCCTAAAACCTTTGGACAGGATTTACAGGATGTCTCAAGATGAACAGGATAAATCCCGTCAATCATGGAAAATCTTTGTAAATCCTGTCTGTAAATGTGATCGAACTGGAGTCACCCAGGTGAAGTGAAAATCGCCCTTATCTCATTGCTGCTACTAATATCTTCCGGCTGCGTCGTCGTCGGGGGTTATAGCAGCGGGCGTGGCTTCTGGCTCTGGCCGGGATCGATCGTGTTCTTGCTGATTGGCCTGTTCCTGTTACTGATGATGGTCTTCAGAAGACGCTAAAACGGGGTCACTTCAGAACTGCGGCCTGGGGACTGATGTTGAGGACGTGCCAGCGCTGAAAGGTATTGATCGTCTCGTTAGGCATCACACGCACGTATGCGGTTTGAAAATAGAGCGTCTCCGGCCTGCGCCAGTCGAGTCTCACGATTGGATTGAATGAGGCCGGGGTCGACGGAGTTGAGCTCGCCTGCTGTGCATTCGTGTTCGCTTTTTGCACCGTTGTTTTCTGATCGTACGCCACTGACGCTGTAATCAATTGATCCCCAAGCGGTAGACGCGCCTGCGTCGGAGTCTTCCCACCCGCATCATAAATCGCCACATCGGTATCAAACGCCGTCGCGATCTTCGAAGCGTCCGGCGACCAAACCGGCAACGCATCAGTCAACGCATCATCAAGCAATCGCTCCGTGCCATCAGGCGCGATCAGACGCGGACGGCCCGCAGGCACTTTGTACTGTCGCTCGCGCGCGTTCCACTCATCTTCCTTGCACGCGACCGCGGCCATCGCATGTCCATCCGGCGCCCAAACGAAATAAAAATAGATGAGCCCTTCACGCGCTGTGAGCGGCTTGAGATCGTAACCATCACGATTGCAGATGTAGATCTGTTCGGTGCTGAAACTCGCCACCGAAGGAAACAGCGGCGCGATCGACGGCACTGGCGCGGGCACACCCGGTGATCCGGACGGCGCGGGCTCAGGCTCGCTCAGGGGCGTCGGGCTCGGACTCGGCATCACGCGCTTGTGCGCGATGAAGTTGATAAAGCTTCCATCCGGCGACCACGTGACCGTCTCAGGAAACACACACGCCAGGTCGGGCGGGATCAAATTACGGAGAAACTGTCCGTCAGAGTTGTAGAGATCGATGCGAAACGTCGATCCGGGATCGTCGGCAGTGCCGTAGAGCGCGAGCACTCGCCGGCCATCAGGCGACGCGACTGTTCGCAGCAAAGCTTCATCCTTGCGCTTGGTGCTGAAGTCGTTGGCGACGGCCGCAAACTTGTCCAACGTGTCGTCGATCTCGGTCGACGGTGGCGTAACATCCGGCGCGAATCGATACGCGAGATTACGCGCGGGCACGTCGCGCAGCACACGCGGCATCACATTCTGTCGATCGACAACTGACTTACACGCAAGGCCGAAAAACAGTGTGAGAAGAATTGCCACAGCAAAATATTTTGTGCTTTTTGTGCTTTTTTGCGGCATCAGAATCGATCGTTGATCAACTCGCGCACGAGCCCGGGATTTAACGCGAGCAGCGCGCGGATCGTGTTACGCGGTGACAGATGATCTTCGTCGCCTTCGTCAAGGTCGACGCAGTTGTGTTGAATCGAGCGCGCCAGTCGTCTCGCGATCGACTCGTAATCCGGCGTGTTCACGATAAACGCGCGGACGGCCATCGCGCCAATCAAGTCGCAAGTGACTTCCTCGCCGCGCTGCCCGTGAATGTCCAGCCCGGTCAGATCGGAAGCCCTGTTGCCGACGGCGCGGACCAGTGTACGCAGATTGTCGTTATCACCATCAGCAATGTGCATCAGCTCGTGCGCGAGCACGCTGATCATTCCCTCGTCAGAACGCAGGCCGGCGAGGAAGATCGTGCCGAAAGTTATCACGTGCGGGCGGCTTAGATAGACGGAGGCGTTGTCGCGCGAGTCCATGTCAGGCCTCACGCGCTTGACGGAATTCACTCGCGCGATTGCCTGGCGCAGCCGGAGATTGAAATAACGAGAGCTCTCAAAACCGTACTCGGTGGAAAGTTGTCGGAGCGAGTTGATGACGAGTTCTTTCGCGACGGGAAGAAGACGTTGGGCGCGCTCGGCGCCGGCGCGGGCCTCAGGACTCTGAAGCGGGAGCGACGGCCGCGCCTGCATCTCGTCAATCGCAATGCTGCTCTTCGGATCGAGCTTGGCCTGCGTACAAACAACTCCGATCGCTTGTTCGAGCAACGCCTTCGCTTCCGGTGACAGCGAGGCGTGCGCGCGCGACGGTTTAGTTTGCGCGGCAGCCGGCGAGACGCAAACGAGGAGCAGCGCGACTAAGAAAAGATTCTTCATTGTCTTACCGGTGACGCCAGGTGGCCTTGCGCTTCTCCATGAATGCTTTCACGCCTTCGTTCGCGTCGTGAGTCTTCATCAGCTCGTGCAGGTAAATGTCTTCCTGCTCGTCCAGCGCGGCTTCGATCGATCTGCCGCGACCGAGATCCAGCGATTGTCTCGCATAAGCCAGCGACGTTCCTGATAGTTCTCTTAACTTCGCCAAAACTTCGAGCAGCTTCGGTTCGAGATGTGCGCCGGGAACGACGTGGTTGCACAAACCCAGCCGCCCTGCTTCTACCGCATCGATTATCTCACCCGTCAGGATCAACTCGCGCGCGCGTTTCTCACCAATCACGCGCGGCAACAGCACGGCAGCGACGGGCGGAAACACGCCGAGCTTTACCTCCGGCTGCCCGAAGCGCGAGCGATCGGAGGCGATCACGATATCGCATGCGGCAACGAGTTCACAGCCGCCACCGAGAGCCGCGCCGTCAACGAGCGCAATCGTGGGCTTCGCTAACTGTTCGAGGAGGCGAAAGATCGAGTGAAACGAGTCGAGCATCTGGAAGATCGTTTCCTGCGCATGCTCCTCGACCGACACGCCCGCACTGAACGCGCGGCAATCCTTGTCAGCATCGAAGACGATCGCCACCAGCTCGCGTTGCGCACACTCTGCGAGCGCACTCGTGATCTCACGCATCATCGCGATGTTGAGCACGTTCAGCGGTGGCCGTGCAAACGTGATCCGCGCGACCCGATCGTCGATGTTGAAGCGAATGTGGTCTGTCATATTGTTTAGAGTTCAACCTTTAGGTGGTCCGACGGCGCCCTGCGGACGCGATTGCAAGCTAAAGCTTGAACTCTGAACTAAGCCAACTTTTATAGATCTGTTTCTGCAGAGCCGTCGCCGTCGTCACCGGCATGATTCGATAAGTCATCTCCCGCTTGTCACTCAACTTGATCAGCAACGAGCTCAAATCATCAAACCTGAAGATCGTCAAATTAACGACCTCGCCCGGTTTCTTCTCCGCCATCCGCGCGTTGAAGGAATCCCGCGTCACTCTCATGTTATCCATCGCCACGATCTGATCGCCCGCGTTCAGCCCCTGCTCGTACGCCGGTGAGCCCGCGTAAACACGCCGCACAATCAACCGGTCATCATCCTGCGCGACGTCCGCCCCGAAATACACTTTCGCATCCGCCGCCGCACTCGTCTCCAGCTTCAACCCCGCGGCTTCGAACGCCGCGTTGTAGTCGAGCTCCTGTACCCCACGCACGTACTTACTGAAAAATTCCTCAAGACGGGCGCCCGCCATCAACTCACTCGCCTTCTGAAAATCCGCCGGCCCATAGTTGCGGTTCTTCTTGAAAAACTCCGCATAAAGATACCGCATCACGTCGTCCAGCGACTTCGCACCACCACTTCGCTTCCGTATCTCGAGATCGAGCAGCAACCCAAGCAATGCGCCCTTGTCGTAATACGAAACCTGCGAGTTTACCGAGTTTTCATCCGGCCGGTAATACTTCACCCACGCATCAAAGCTCGATTCTTCAACACTCTGCTCAAACCGCCCCGGCGTGTTCTGCAAATTTTGTATCGCTCGCGCCGTCGCACCCAGATACTCGCCCTCGCTGATCAATCCCGCGCGACGCAAAACCAGATCTGCATAGTAATCAGTAATCCCCTCAGCGACCCACAAAACTTTCGTGTAGTTTTCCTGCGTGTAATCAAATGGCCCAAGCGCGTCGGGACGAATTCGCTTCACGTTCCAGACGTGAAAAAACTCGTGCGAGACGAGCGCGAGAAAACCGCGATAGTCACGTTCGGACGTGTCGGAAGTGTTGGGCGCTGCTGACGTGGCCCGGTCGCCGCTGCGAATTCGAAAACCGAAGCGCGGGTAACCGAGCGCGGTCGAATTCAGGTGTTCGAGTCCGCCACCGGCATTCGCTCGCAGATGCAAAATAAACGTGTAGTCGCGATAGGGAATCTCGCCGCCCATCAACTCGACTTCCGTCTCGACGATCTTCTGCACGTCGCGTCGCATGCGCTCCGGATCGTAGTTCCCCGCTCCATCGATCACGATGCGATGCGGAACACCCTTGACGTTGAAGACGAGCGTCTTGAAGTTGCTGGCTTCAAAAGGCGAGTCGTAAAGAACGTCGAAATTCTCGGAGCGAAAAGTGTTCTTCTGACCTGCAACTGCCGGCAATCCAGTCGCGACTTTCCAAACGTCAGGCGCGAGCACACGCACCGTCGATGGCGACTTCAGAAAACCTTCGAGATACATCAGCAGGTTGGCATTGTTCCAGAAGGCGTGTTCCGAGTTTAGCTCGCTCGTTCGCACCGAAAGCTCGTTCGCGTAAACACGATACGTCGCATGCCACTCGCGCGCGCCGTTCGTGTTAATGCGCCAGGTGTTCTTGTTTGTCTTTTCCCATTTCAGCGGCTGGCCTGCGGCGTCGGCTGCGGCGAAGTCCTGCACGTGGCGCTCAAACTCCCGGATCAGGTAAGAGCCGGGTGTCCAAACGGGCATCACGAGCAGTTCTTCCTGAGGACCGTTCACCGTGCGCTTGATCGCGACGTCGATGTCGAAAAGGTGTGTGTGCGGCCGCGACATCGCCACAGTGAACGAAATGTCAACGGGCGTCTGCGCCGCGGCCAAAAACGATAGCACGAGTAACAACGCGGCGGCGCACAGTAGTCGGCGATTGTGCATTCGGACGTTTCTTTCAAAAGTTGATGACAACAAGAACCAGGAACTGAGAAGAAGAACAAGTCAGGAAGGGTGGCTTGCCCCCGCTGTTGGAAGTGCGGGGGCAAGCCCCTCTTCCTGACTTGTTCTATTCGACCACTCGATGTTACTACGAAGCGGTGCGATCCGAGCAAGGTAACTGTTACTATCTCCGCGCTCGGATAATCCACATCAAAGACGAGATCAAATGTTTCGACGAATCATCACCACGTCTCCAAGCTGGTTTACACTGCCCATCCGTTTGGGATTGGCGGCTGTAATGATTGCACACGGCTCGCAGAAAGTTCTGGGCAGCTTCAACGGCCCGGGCTTCAAAACATACGTCGCCGGCAACACGCCAGTCGATTTCATGCGACCGGCATGGCTCTGGCTTACAGCCGCAGCATTTTCTGAGTTCGTGGGCGGGATACTTGTCGGCCTCGGTTTTCTCACACGCGTGGGCGCCTTCTTCATCGCCTGCGTGATGTTGACGGCAATCGTGGGAGTACACTGGCCCGGCGGCTTCTTCGCCGCCAATCGTGGTTATGAGTATCCGTTAACTCTGCTGGCGATGGCGATAGCGTTGCTGATATCCGGCGGCGGCCAGGCTTCAGTTGATCGAGCGTTGAGCGGAGGCAGAAGGAAATTTTAGCCGCAGATCTTCACAAATAAACGCAGATATGAACCGCTCACCCGTTGTCGTCATCTTTACCACCGTCTTCATCGATCTCGTCGGTTTCGGAATCGTGATTCCGGTGTTGCCGTTCTACGCACAGGGCACCGCCTTCAACGCAACGCCACGCACGGTCGGCATTCTCTTCGCCTCCTACTCCGTGATGCAACTGATCTTTTCGCCGATTCTCGGAAACCTGTCTGACAAGTATGGCCGCCGTCCTGTGCTTTTAGTCTCAATCATCGGCACGGGCATCGGGTTTCTGATACTCGGGCTCGCAACGACGATCACGATGCTGTTCATCGGACGCATCCTCGACGGCATCACCGGGGGAAACATCTCGACGGCGCAGGCTTACATGGCCGATATCACCACCGAAGAAAACCGCGCGAAAGCGATGGGACTGATCGGCGCGGCGTTCGGTCTCGGGTTCATCTTCGGGCCGGCGATCGGCGGCATCCTGAGCCGTTGGGGCATTCACGTGCCGTTTTTCTTCGCGGCTGCACTGTGCTTCGCAAACGCGACGCTGATGTATTTCCGGTTGCCCGAGACACTCAACACAAAGAATCCGGGGCAGCGCCGCCGCGAGGGCAGGCTGACACAAGCCAAAAGCGCGATGAAGGAACCAAAGCTGTTGTTTCTTCTCGTCATCTATTTTCTCTTCATTCTCGCGTTCTCGATCATGACGTCGTCGTTTTCGTTCTATACGATGTTTCGCTTTGGCTACGATGCCCAACAGACTGGATATCTCTTCGCGTATGTCGGACTGATCGCGGTGATAATTCAGGGAGGATTGATGGGCCGGCTGGTGAAACGATTTGGCGAAGTGCCTCTTGTGATCATCGGGGCGATGTTTTTCGCGATCAGTTTGTTTGCCGTGCCGTTTGTTGGACCAGCGGCGGGCGGACTGGGTGCGTTGCTCGTGGGTGGCGGAGTGTTTTCGATGGGCAACTCGCTCGCGACGCCGGCCCTGACGAGTCTCGCGTCGAAGAGTGTGGGGCCGGAAAACCAGGGAATCGTGTTAGGTGTGACGCAGTCGACGGCGAGTTTGGCGCGGGCGGTCGGACCTTCCCTGGCAGCTCTATTGATCGGCAGCGCAATCGAGCATCGTGGCGCTGACGGTTTACTTCACTACATGAGCAACACTTCGCTTTTCCTGACCTTCTGGGCGGCGTCGGCAATCATGCTGATCGCGTTCTTCCTCAGTTTTTATTACAGCCGCAAGTTTTCGTCACCTACTTTGCAAACTGACCAACAGGGCCTTCAGGATTGATGACGTCTTTTAAGCTCGAGTACGGCACGAGCACGTACTGCGGACCGGCGGCGTATGGACCAACCTGGTAGGCGTCAAAGTTGATCCCCAGCCCTTTCTTCGTGATAGTCCAACTCTCGTAATTCTTCGCATTCGGTGCGGCGCCATTCTGAATCTCCTCATCGAGCAGACCCTTGTCCTTCGCTTGCTTCTTCAGCTCCGCGATGCAGTAGTCTGCGATCGCCTGCAAATACTTCGCGCCGGGTTTGAACAGATCCGAGAGCTTGAGTTGCCTGCCATTCTTCAGATCGTAGTTCACCACTTCGCTAAACGTGTTCGGATGCGCCGCGCCCTGGTAGTAGCTACCGACACTAAACTCAACACTGATCAAATCATCCTGCGCGAGCGCCACTTCGTAACTCACATTCAAATCGCTGCCCATCGATCCTTCCGGTCGCGCCTCTTCACCTTCCTCGGGCGCCATGTCTTTCTTAAATCCGGCCACCTTCTTCGTCACTGAGCCGCGCACCACCTGGTTAAACTTTTCGAAGTTTGGATTGTTGCCACCCGTGATTTGCGGGTAGCGCGCGTCGATCTCATACATCAGCTTCTTGTTGCTTTCCTTGATCTGTTTCAACACCAGATCGGCGTCGCCCGTGAAAGCAATCGGCTCTTCATGAACTGAGAACGCGGTCTTCTTGTCACTGTCTTTTTCACCCGGCGGCTTGGACCAGTTGCCCGCGAGCGTGACCAGCCCGTCGCTTTGATCGACCGTCCAAATTCCCTTGAACAAGCCCGTCTGTTTGCCGCTCTTATCAAACTCTTCGAGCGTCATGTTTCCATCTTTGTCGACGTTGCCACGGAGATCGATGCGCATGCCGATCTTTTGATAAAAGTAACTGCCGGCAAGCTGATCGCCCGTGCGCACGAGTTTCATCTGCAAGTCGAGCGAAGAGCCGATCGAGCCTTTAAAGTGTTTTGTTTGCGCTGTCGGAGTCGCCCCGCCCTGCGAGTGATCGAGTTGCGGAGAAGCATTTGCCTGAGCCTGTGGCGGTGCGCTGGCGGGCGCTGGTGCTGATGTTTTGCGACAACCGAAAGAAACAACTAAACAAAATAGAATTATGAATATCCGCATCTTCATCCGCGTTCTGCATCCGCGGAAATCCGCGGCAAAATTTTTTCCCGTACATCCGCAAACGTCAGCTCACACAACTTCCCACCACTAAACAACGGATCATTAGTCATATCAAGCAGCGCGAATGGCGGTTTCGGAAAGTTGTCGAGCTCTTCGTCAGTTTCGAAGCTAGTTTCAGCGAGGACGAGGCCAAACAGATCGCCGAGAAACATGTCTACGGAAAACTTCCGGCCGTCAAACTCGAACGGGTAACGATTCTTGCGAATCTCGTTCGTGTCGAAAACAGATAAAACTTCCGCTTCGAGCGCGTTGAGGTAAGTGTTGGTGATGAGCGTGCGCGAAAGATCGTTCGGGTCGGGCGCGAATTTCTGCGTGAACTTGACGGTCCACTTGTTCGTCCTCGGCTCACGCACTTTGCGAAGGCGCAGACGCGTGCCGGTGATGTAGTTGTCGGTGATCTGTAGATGCGGATCCGCGCGCGTGATTCCTTCAGGCAGATCGCGCAACAAATATCTCCGCTCCCTCTCAACACGCGCGTACTTGCTATCAGGAACGATCGTATTCTGGTCAGTAAGCTTCGCTACACCCATAGACAAATTAAGCCACGGATTTCACGGATGAACACGGCTAAGACTTAATCCGTGTTTTTCCGTGTAAATCCGTGGCTAAAATATTGACTAGATTTTTCCGGCCTTCATGTCGGCAAGGCGTTTCTCGAAATTCGCCGTATTAACTTTATCGGCCTTGCCTTTCTGCACGGCCTGTTCGCCCAACGCGATGGCCTCTTCCTTCTTCCCGGCCTTGTACAGCGCATTCGTCTTAGCCACTAAATTCTGGAACGTCTCCTTCACCTTGATCGACTGGTCCACCCACGTCATGCCCTGCGCATCGTCCGCGGTGTCCTTGTTGTTGAGAAGATAGTTCCCGGCCTGCAACGGCGTACGCCAGTCGTCGGGCTTCGCACTGCCCACCGTCTTGGTAAGTTTCGCGAGCGTGGTCGCCGCAACGTCTGCTACCTTGACTGTGAACGGAACGCTGATCTTCTCCCAGCGAATGTTTACCTGCGCTGAGTCGTCGGTAACCGGATCGAAAGAGTACGTGAGCCACTCCTCACTCTCAGTCACCCACTGCGGCTTCGCTTTCACACGCAGCGTGTCTTTCGCCGGATCGTAGTCGAAGCTGCCCCACTGGTTAGCGGTGCCGTTGAAGACGAGGGTCCACTCGTCTTTAGTTGGAATCGTGTGCAGGCTGTAACTTCCGGCCGCCAGCTTCTGCCCGTTGATCAAAACATCGTCAGTCACGACAAACTGCGTCGCTTCATTCGCGCCAGTGCGCCAGACGTGACCCCACGGCACGATCGGAGCGCCGGCCGGACGCTCGTTTTGATTGTCGAGTGTCGCCTCGCCAGTGACCTTTGCTTGCTCAGGCAGCGGGTCACCCCAGATCTTTCTTCCTTTCACACCGGGACGGCTGTAAGTGATCGTGATATCGGTGACGCCCACTCTCTGCATCACACTCGCTTTCTGACTCGGCCGCGGCGTTTCAACTTGCGCGAAAACCGAAATGCCGGAGCACAGAACAAACAAGACAGCAAACAGGGAAACAGAACTACATTTCAGGGAACTCATGGTCTTTACTCCTCGTGATGGGTTTGGCGCAGATGATACAACGAATCGCTCTTTGACCTATAATGTTTTCGCTTTCCAGCCCGCAGTCCTTTGGAGGAACATTCCATGTCTCGCCGTTTCATGCTCGTTTCGGCCCTATCATTCTGCTTTTTGGTTGTTTCTACAAAAACCGGAGCGCAAAACGGACACGGAGGCCAAACGCGTCTCCTGCGCACACCGACCGTCAGCGCCACTCAGATCGGTTTCGCTTACGCAAACAACATCTGGGTCGTGCCACGCGCCGGCGGCAGCGCGAAACGTTTGACGAGTTTTCAGGGACAGACTGCGAACCCACACTTCTCGCCTGACGGAAGATGGATCGCGTTCAGCGGCGAGTACGCAGGTAACTTCGACGTCTACATCGTCGCATCTGACGGCGGCGAGCCGAAGCGCCTGACGTGGCATCCGGGCGCCGATATCGTCGAAGGCTGGACACCCGACGGCAAGTCGATTCTCTTCTCTTCAAATCGCGGAAGCTGGGCGCCAAGCGGCGCGCCGCGATTCTACGCAGTGCCCGCGGAAGGCGGCGTCGAGGAACCGATGTCGCTGCCGCGCGCGTACCAGGGCAAGATTTCTGCCGACGGCACTCGCATCGCTTATCGCATGAATAACTCCTGGGACGAAGAGCGTCGGAACTATCGCGGCGGGCAAAATCGTCCGATCTGGATCGTCGATCTGAAAACTTACGATCTGGTCTCGCCGCCGTGGACCGATTCGAAAGACGTTAACCCGGTGTGGGTTGACGATTCAGTCTTTTTCATCTCCGATCGCGATGGCGTGGCGAATGTTTGGGAGTATCAAACGAAGTCGAAGAAGCTTGCGCAGATCACGAAGTTCACTGACTTCGACGTGAAGTCGATGGACTCGGGCGCGGGCACAGTCGTGTTCGAACAGGCAGGCTACGTACATGAGCTCGATCCGAAGAGTGGTAAGTCGAAGATCGTCAACATTGTCGCGGCAGGTGACTTTCCGTGGATGATGGCGAACTGGGAAGACGTGTCGAATCGTCTGACGAGTATGGCGGTCTCGCCGACGGGCAAACGCGTCGTGATCGAGGCGCGTGGCGAGATCTTCACGATACCGGCAGACAAAGGTGACGTGCGCAACCTCACAAACTCGAGTAGCTCAGCGGAGCGTGATCCGGCCTGGTCGCCGGACGGCAAATTTGTTTCCTACTTCAGCGACAAGTCGGGCGAGTACAAGCTCGTGATCGAAGCACAGGACGGGCTCACACCGCCGCGGGAGATCACGCTCGCAAAGCCGACGCACTACTACACCCCGTCATGGTCGCCCGATTCGAAGAAGCTTCTCTTCACTGACACGAATTTGAAAGTGTGGGTGCTCGATGTCGCGACCGAGCAGGCAAAGATTGTGGGCCAGGATCCGTGGATGGTTCCGCAGCGCACGTTGAATCCGGTGTGGAGTCCTGATTCGAAGTGGGTCGCGTATTCGAGCCGTTTGCGTTCGCTGTATCACGCGATCTTCATCAGCAATGTTGAGACTGGCGAGACGAAGCAGATCACGGACGGGCTGGCGGACGCTGTTTGGCCCACGTGGGATGCGAGTGGGAAGTATCTCTGGTTTCTCGCGTCTACAGATTTCGGTTTGCGTTCGCAGTGGCTCGACATGACTTCCTACGATCACAATCCGACTTTCGGATTATATTTCGCTGTCTTGCGAAAGAGCGATGCGAGCCCGTTGTTGCCGGAGAGCGACGAGGATCGTGGAGTTGGTACCGGCACGCGCAGACCGCAACCCGGTGCGTGTGCTGGTGAGGCTGAAGGTGGTGGTGGCGGTGAAGGCGGCGGCCCTGGTGGTCAACGTGGGCCACGTGCGCCTGTTGCAGTGCAGGTCGATTTTGATGGTTTGGCGCAACGTGTTGTCGCGGTGCCCGGTGTGCCGGAGCGCCAGTACTCCGATCTTCAGGCCGGCGTCGATGGCCAGGTGTTTTATCTCGAAGCGGGTCGAGTGGCCGGCGCGGGTAATGATTTGCAGCGGTATCGCCTCTGCGATCGTCGTGCGTCGACATTCGTCAGCAACGTCGCTGCTTATGAGATCAGCGCGGATCGTCGCAAGCTCGTTTATCGCGCGGCTGCTGCTGGCGGCGGTCAGGGCGGTGGTCCAGGTGGTGGCTTCGGTGCGAATGCGCCTGCGCCGCAGTTGTTCCTCGTCGATGCCGATCGAACGCCGCCACAGCCGGGCGCAGGACGTTTGAGCTACTCGTTGCGCATGTACCTCGATCCGAAAGAAGAGTTCAAACAGATCTTCAACGAAGGTTGGCGCAACCAGCGCGACTATCTCTACGTGCCGAACATGCAAGGCGCTGATTGGCCGAAGATGCGCGAGATGTACGGGCAGTTGCTGCCTTACGTGCGGCATCGCGCGGATCTCAATTACCTGATGGACATGATGGGCGCGGAGATCGCGATCGGGCACTCGTACGTTCGCGGTGGCGACATGCCGACCGTGCCCCAGCCTGTCGCGGGGCTGCTCGGTGCTGACTTCGCCATCGAGAACGGCCGTTACAAAGTCACCCGCATCTACGACAACGAGAGCTGGAATCCTGACCTGCGCTCGCCACTCGCAACTCCGGGCGCAAACGTCAACACGGGTGATTACATCCTCGCCATCAACGGCATCGAGCTGATCGCGCCCGATAACATTTACCGCTTGCTTGATGGCACCGCGAATCGGCAGACCACGTTAACGGTGAACACTACGCCGTCGATGCAGGGTGCGCGCACGGTGACAGTCCTGCCGGTTGCAAACGAGCAGGCGCTGCGGACGCGCGCGTGGGTTGAGTCGAATCGTCGCCTGGTTGAGAAGCTTTCAGATGGGCAGCTCGCTTACGTCTACCTGCCGAACACCGGGCAGCCGGGCTACACGAGTTTCAATCGTTACTACTTCTCGCAACAGGACAAGAAGGGCGTCGTCGTTGACGAGCGATTTAACGGCGGTGGCTCGGCGGCTGACTACATCATCGAGGTGCTCGCGCGCGACTTTGACGGTTACTTCAATAACGTCGCCGGTGAGCGTTATCCGTTTACGAGTCCTTCGGCCGGCATCTGGGGACCCAAGGTGATGATCATCAACGAAATGGCCGGATCGGGCGGCGACTTGATGCCGTATATGTTCAAGCGCCGCAAGATTGGACCATTGATCGGCAAACGCACGTGGGGCGGACTCGTACACACCGCCGACACGCCGCCATTCATCGATGGCGGATCGATGATCGCGCCGCGCGGTGGATTCTTCACACGCGAGGGGAAGTGGGCAGTTGAAAACGAAGGTGTCGCGCCTGATATCGACATTGAGAACTGGCCCAAGGACGTCGTCGCCGGGCACGATCCACAACTCGAACGCGCAGTGCAGGAGGCGATGCGAATGCTGAAGGAGCGTCCGGTGGAACGAATGCCAAAGGAACCGGCGCCACCAACTTGGGGGAAGCGCCCATAACAAGGAAAGCCATCCACAGATTACACAGAAAAAATCGGTGTAATCTGTGGATGGCTTTGTTCACGAGAAATACTATGAAGTTTTATGCCATCATATTGCCGGTTTTGGGTGGCGGCGCGTGATGAAAAATCCGGTCGCGTCGGTAGCGCGATTCAGTGGATCGTGATTCCGGATCTGACGAAGAGCCAGTTAACGTTGAGCAGCGTTCTGCTTGGCGGGCAAGTGCTCGAAGACAAGAACAACGCGCACGTGCAGTTGAGCGTGGATCATACTTTCCCACGCATGTCGCAGATGGGTTACTGGGTGTTTGTTTACAACGCGAAGCGCGATGCTGGCGGAAAGCCACAGATCAGCGTGCAGACACAGGTGCTGCGTGATGGTCAGGCCGTGTTGAGCTCGCAGCGGAAGGTGAGCAACGCCGGCCCAGATTTGGACCGGATCGCCTTTGGTGAAGAGCTCGCACTCAAAACACTCGCTCCCGGGAAATATGATCTCAAGGTAACCGTAACGGACGGCATTGCCGGCACCAGTACCTCTCAGCTAGCGGACTTCACAGTGAAGTAGTTTTAGCGGCGAATAGAACAAGTCAGGAAGAGGGGCTTGCCCCCGCTCGTCCAATCCAAGCAACGGCGGGGGCAAGCCCCTCTTCCTGACTTGTTCTATTTTTTCGTGGCTAAATATTATTCAGAATACTAAGCGCCGTCCCGGAAAAGATCTGATCTTGATCGCTCCCGAGATCCTCGATCGACGTCACCGCCCTGTCAATCGATCCCAGCAAGTGCGGATAATCACTTCCCATTACCATATGATCCGCGCCAACCATGTCGCGCACCATCTTTAACGTGTACGGGCTGAACGACACGGTGTCGTAATACAACCGCTTTAAATAAACACTCGGTAACTTATCGATCTTCACCCGGCAGTCCGCAAAATCTCGAAAGCCATTGTCCATCCGCTCCATCAGGTAAGGTATCGCGCCACCCAGATGCCCGATGATCCAACGAATGTCCGGCAGCTCCTCAAACATTCCGTCGTAACACATCCGCGCCACCGCCAGACTCGTATCAAACGGAAAGCCGATGATGGGCCCCAGCACATACTCGCGAAACGCATCAGAATTCGCCGGAATCATCGGATGCAGGAAGATACACAGCTTCATCCGGTTTGCTTCCTCGAAAAACGGCCGGTACTCGGGCGACGTCAGCGGCTTGCCACCGATGTTGCTCAACAAAATCACGCCGTTGAGTTTCAGTGTATCGATCGCACGGTGCAGCTCTGCGAGCGCGGCGTCGGGCGCGTCCATCGGAATCGACGCAAAACCTTTGAACCGTTTCGGGTGGCGCGCGATCAGGTCAGCGTACGAGTCGTTCATCATCCTTGCGACTTCGGGCTGGTGCGCGGCGTCAGCGAAAAAGACATTTGGCGTTGAAAGTGAGACAACCTCGACGTCGATCCCGACACGATCCATGTCCTCGATGCGTTTCGAGACGTCGGTCATCGCCGGAGTCACACCAAAAAACCGCGCGCCGCGATGGGTAATGATCGTCTGCCCGGTCGAGCTGGACCCGAAAGAAAACTCGGAGGGAAGATCGCGTATGGTTTGAAAAAATCTTTCAGTGTAGAAGTGTGTGTGCAGGTCAAACTTCATCTATTGAGCTCCGTCTTCAGTAGATGCCTCCGAACGGCAATCTAATCGTAACATTCCCGGCTGAGACCCAGATGATATAGTGTCGCGAGCCTGGTAATTTTCTTCCCTTCCCGATATTCCAGAGGCAACAAGTGGCTACACCCATTAACAGTCAACGGACCAATGTCAATAAAGATAATTGGCTCGGCTTTGTCGGCGACGTCGTGAATTTTACGGGTGAAGTTTGCTTCAAATCGATGCTGCGTATCGATGGTAACTTCTCCGGAAATGTAACGTCAGAAGACGGAACGCTCATCATCAGCACCGGCGCGCAAGTTACAAAAGCTGTCATCAACGTCGCTGTCGCGAAGATCAACGGAACTGTTGAGGGCGACATTCGCGCCACGAAAGAGCTCGTGCTCGGCCGCACTGCAAACGTCAAAGGGCAAGTTGCCGCACTCGCGTTAGTCGTTGAAGAAGGCGCACAACTCAACGGCAGTTGCCGCAGACTCATCAATTAGCTCACTAAAACAAAAAAATAATTTGGGTAAAAAGTTTTTGTACTTTTTGTGCCTTTTTCTGGCTAATATACATCCTCACACTTCAACGTGGGAAAAATTAGCGTCGTTATTCCAACTTATAACCGTGCCCGGCTGCTGCCGAGCGCGATTGAGAGTGCGCAGCAGGCGGGCGCCAATCTCGAAGTGATCGTCGTCGACGACTGTTCAACTGACGACACGCGCGAAGTGTGCGCCGGAATCGCCGGTATTCGTTATGTCCGAGTGAAGACAAATAGCGGTCTCGCGAACGCTCGCAACGTTGGCATCGCTGAGAGCTCGTGTGAGTTCATTGCTTTTCTCGACGATGATGATCTACGTCTGCCCGGTTCACTCGATAAACAATTCCAGACGCTCACTTCCGATGATCGCATAGCCATGTGTTACGGCCGCGCGCTTATCGGCGACGCACGACGTCAGCTTCCAACCGGCGAGATCTACCCTTTACGCTGCCCGCAGGGCGACATCTTCTGGGATCTGCTCGAAGACAACTTCATTCCCATGCCTTCAGTGCTCGCGCGCAAGTCGAGTTTAGTAAACGAAGGTGGTTTCAACACCGCGCTAAAGCTGATTGAAGATTGGGACATGTGGCTTCGCTTGAGCGAGCGTTTTCTGATTGCGGCAGTTGAAGAGCCGGTTGCCATTCATCGCAAGGCCGTCGCCGGTTCCGAGCAAATGTGTTCAAATGCCGCGGAAATATGCAAACAGGCTGCGCGCGTGCAACAGATGGCGCTCGATCGCCCGCGCGCCCGTGCGTCGGAGAAGGCAAAGCGCCGTCATGTGAGGCGGAAATTCCGTGACCGCGCGTATGAGATTTTAATGACCGAGGCCACGAACTCCATTCACGAAGGGAAATCAAAATCAGCAAGAGCAAACGTTCTCGATGCCTTTCGATTTCGACCATTTCGTACCGTTGCGAGTGGCCGGCTTTTTTGGTTATTAACGCCGAAGGCATTTTCGAATTCGCAGCCAGCCTCATTAACGCCGAAGGCGTTTGCTAATTCGCAGCCAGCCTCATTAACGCCGAAGGCGTTTGCTAATTCGAGCCCAGGGTTGGAGCGCAGCGACAACCCTGGGATGAATCCGAACCCCCGATCAAACCCTGAAAGGGTTACCGTCTCCCGATGAAGATCGCTCTTTGCAAGAGTCACTTCTTTGGGCCAGTCAGTGGCGCTGACGAGATCCTCGTCAGCTATGCGATCAGCCTGCACAACGCCGGACATGACGTCGACGTCGTCCTGTTATACAAACCAACGGAGAACGATCGCTTCAATCGCCGGCTGCGACAGGCGGGCGTTCCCGTCGTTACAGTCATCAACCGCTCGATCGCGTTCACGATCCTGCGCAGCCTGCGCGGTTTGCTGTCGAGCTTTTTGTTGTTCTTCCTACTCGTCCCGCGCACTGAAAGAGGCTTGCGCAAGATCTGGCAAGTCCTGATCGATCTGATCTCGCGTGTTCACTATAAAAACTGTCGCGCTTACTTCGCGCAGTCGCATTACGACGTGCTGCACGTGTTCACACCTGACACCGGCGCCACATTGATAATTCGTGCCGGCAAGGAAGCGGGCATTCCCGTGCTCTATCACGAGATGGGGACGCCGCATTACCTGCCGCCACTCGATCCGCACTACAAACGACTGGAGAAGGTGTTGCCGCTGTGTTCCGAGGTCGCCGCGCTTTCGCCGACACTCGCGCGACAGTGGTCGGAGCGTTTTCCGTTTTTATCGTCAGTCTCAGTGTTGCCGCTGATCACCGACGATTCAGACATGCTCAGGATGCCGGTGAAGCTCGGCGTCAACGGTAAGAACGAAACGATCTTCGGCTTTGCAGCACGGATTGAAACCGGTAAAGGACCATTCGTGTTAGCCGATGCGCTCGCGCAACTACGTGCGAGCCGCGACGATGTGCTCGTGCGCCTGGCCGGCACTGGTCCAGCAGTGCAGGAAGTGAAAGCACACGTACGCGAGCTGCGACTAAATGGGTCGTGGGAGTTTGTTGGATCTTATGACGGTGCGGTTGGTGTAGCGCGTTCATGCGCACGCTCGACGTGTTTGTGCTGCCGTCGTTTGCTGAGGGAACGTCGAAGAGCGTTATCGAAGCGATGGCGCATGCGTTGCCAATCATCACGACAAACGTTGGCGGCTCGCCGGATCTGCTCACGCAGGATGCTGGTATTCTCGTTCCGGCGGGCGACAGCGCCGCGCTTGCTGAAGCGATGCAACGTCTCGCGTCCGATCCGTCGCTTCGATTACGTATGGGCCAGGCGGCGCGAGAGCGTTATCTGAAACTGTTTGCGCCCAATGCAGTGCTGTCGATGCTCGTCGACACTTACTCGCGCGTAGCCGGTCGCAACGGTTACGTTTCGCAAAATGGTCACCATCCATGGTCTATCATGTAAAGGTTTAGAGTTCAGCCTTCAGGCTGCTGTCTGGGAAGTCACGCAAGCTAAAGCTTGAACTCTGAACTGGGTATCTAAACTGCCTTGCGTATCGCTTTCGCCACACCTGAATTCGTCACTGAGAATCATTTCGACGGCGGTCTTGCCAACTACATCAACCGCGTTTCAACGAAGCTTGCCGATCTTGGTCACGATGTTCACGTCGTCACGCTCTCAACAAAAAACGACGAGGAATTTATCCACGAAGGTGTGCTGGTCCATCGCGTAATGCTCAAGCCCGGCTGGAACACGCTCAACCGTTTCACACGCTACGCCCTCGCGACGACGTTGCACTGGCTCAACTTCAGCACTCAAACCTATCGCAAACTAAAAGAAATTCATCGTCGCAAGCCGATCGATTTGATCCAGTATCCGAACTATTCCGCGTGTGGTCTGTTTTCAATCCCATTGCTTCGCGCCACACATGTCGTGCGAGCGTCGTCTCAACCGGGCTGGAACACACGCGCGAAACGAAATCTCGACTCAGCGATGACTGAACGCCTCGAAGCCGTGCAATACAAGTTCACGCGAAACGTCCACGCTCCGAGCCTTGCGATTCAGAAACTGCTTCCGCCTGAGGCGCGACTGATTCGCACACCTTTTTACGTCGAGACTCGCGATTGGGACACGACCGTCTACGATCAATTTCTCAAAGACAAGAAATACGTCCTCTACTTCGGCCGCTTTCAGTTGAACAAAGGGTTTCACACGCTTGCGCAAGCGCTGCCGCAGTTTTTGAATCAATATCCGGATGCGCATGTGGCGCTCGTCGGCAGAGATATGGAAACCAGTCTGGCCTCATCAATGGCTGCTTTTGCGCGGGCGCAGTGCAACGGATTTGCAGAGCGACTGATGATCATGGAGAACCTGCCGCATAGTTCGTTGTATCCAATAATCAACGAAGCGCGGCTCGTCGTCCTGCCGTCTTTAATCGACAACTTGCCGAACGCATGTTTGGAAGCGATGGGTTTAGGCAAAGTCGTAATCGGCACGACCGGCACAACATTCGACGAATTGATCAGCGACGGCGTCAACGGATTTCTCGTGCCTCGTGACAATCCGCAGGCGTTGGCTGACAAGATGATCGCAGCGTGGGCGGATCGGCGTCTGGCGGAGATGTCGTTGGCGGCGAAGAAGCAGGTGCTGGAATTCGCGCCGGAAAAAACCATCCCGTCGTTGTTGAGTTACTATTCCGAAGTGTTGTCTAACAAGCACTCATGATCGCTACCAAAATCAATAATCGAATTCGCAGTAGCTGGCTACAGTTGAGACCCGTGCGAGCGACAAAGATTGTAGGCATCGGCCTTCCAAAGACTGGAACGACTTCGCTCGGCTACTGTCTCAGGCGTTTCGGTTTCAAGCACCAGACGTTCGACATGGACCTCGCGCTCAAAGCCAAACGAAATCAGATCGACGAGGTGTTGAGCGTAGCCGAGAAGCACGAGTCGTTTGAAGATTGGCCATGGTTTCTGCTTTATAGAGAATTCGATCGACAGTTTCCGAATACGAAATTTATTCTCACGTTGCGCAAAGACACGGCGACTTACGTCCGAAGCTTGCAGGCGCATCATGAGCGTGAGGGGATCAGAAACGAAGACTGGGTAAAGCCGCACTGGTGGGACGAGGTTCATGGCATGCAGCCGGCTGAGTGGGATTACGGCAAGTCGGCGCAGCGTTATGCGAGCCACAATCGCGCGGTGCTCGAGTATTTTGCCGGAAGAATCGATAAGGATCTGCTGGTGGTGTGTTGGGAAAATGGTGACGGTTGGGATGCGTTGAGTCGGTTTCTAAATAAACGTGCGCCCGCTGAGCCGTTTCCACATCTGCGCTGATGGGACTCAAAAATCGCATCGCCGTTTACTCATCGCGCCACTACGACGCGCTGCGATCGGTTTTTAGCGAGTCGCTGCTGCACCGGTTTGGTGTTCGCAAATACTGGCATGACATCGATGGCTGGTTCACTTGGCGTTCCGCACAGGAAGAGGCAGTGAGTTCGTTTCCCGCGGGCAGCAGGTTTGTTGAAGTGGGGACGTACCTGGGCCGAAGTCTCTGTTCGTTAGGTGAGGTAGTTGAGCGCAGCGGAAAGAACATCGACGTGATCGGAATCGACACTTGTCGTGGCAGTGGTCGGGAAGGCCGGGGCGAAAAGGATTACCACGGCGGTGCGGTTGCAGACGGTGGTGGAACTTTCGCCGGCGCTCTGCACAAGAACGTGCTCGATTGTGGTTTCGGTGAAAAGATCACGTTGATCATTTCGGATTCGGTGAGTGCGGCGCGGTTGTTTAGTGATTCGTCACTCGATTGGGTTCATCTCGACGCGCGCCACGACTACGCAAGCGTCAAGGCCGACATCGAGGCTTGGCTGCCGAAAGTCAAAGCAGGTGGCTGGTTATCTGGTGACGATTACGACGAGCAGAAGTGGCCTGAGGTCGTGAAAGCTGTCGCTGATGCTCTACCTCGTGTTTCGTTATGGTCCAATCAGCAATGGCGCTTGGTTATTGAATCTTGTCAATCCTGAAATCCTGTCAAAAACTATCTCTACCCTAAGGTATTCACTCGGCCTTCGGCCCCCCTCCCTCATGCCTCATGGCTCCTGCCAGTCTACCTAATCTGCTGTAATCAACCGTCCACCCCGCACACACAGCCGCGAGTCCAATCACACCTCCTTCTCCGGAAAACAGATCCTGACGCTGTAAGAACTCTGCCCCTCGTTCCCATGCCTCAAAGAATTTGTCTTGATTTCCATCCTTCGTGATCGCAAACAACGCCTCGCTGCACCATCGCGCCGACTTAATCGCCTCGACATCGCCAGTAAGCTCGATCGCGAGTTTCTCGAACGCCGGTCTGCGATGCGATCCGTATCGGTTCAAATGCTCCGCAATAGTCGCATTCACCTCTTTCACCACCGCAATTCCGGGCGGGAAATCCGGCAGCCGCGGCAGCGCTCGAGCACGCGTATCAGCATCGACAAAAATCGCAGTCTCAAACTCCTCCAGCGCTGCCTGCAAAGCAAATCGTTTATCGTGATACGCCGGTCTTCCCCGTCCATTCCCGAGCGGCGGCAGCTTCGTCCTGAAATCTATCGCCATTGGACCAGTCGGCACATGCCTGATCGCGCGCACCTTTAACCCCTCAAACTCCCCCGGCTCATCCGTCAACACCACCCACGACCTCTCCGCCACATCCCCAACCAACAACCTCGCCCTTCGCCTGTACTCCTCATGAATAGCGAGCGTACAAAAGCAAACACTCGCCGGGCGATTGTGTCGATTCGTCAGAAACCTCAACATCGCTCTGTTTTGTGCCTCTTTGTTCGTCAGTAGTTTGCAGAAAGTACGTGCGTAAGAACTATCGAGGGAAAACCCTATTCATCGGCTGTACTCAGTTCTACCTTATCAATACTCGTCGAGGCGAGATGACCAGTCTGGAGGTCCCTCCAGGTTCAGTGAGCGAGCAACACGGAGAAAGGATTCGGATTCTTGCGTAGGAGTGGGCGCCGGCTCGATTGTAAGGCGAACGCGCGTGTTTGGTTCCAACTGAATAGGGCCGTCCGGTCGAAACACATTTCCATCGAAGATTGCATCCAGCGTCTGACTCATAAACACCTCCTCGCGAGTGAGGTTGTCAACACAATTCACTCCCTATTTGTAATATTAATAGCCCACCGAGGGCAGATAGCAACCGCGTGGCTCGTGATATTCACCCATCGCCATGAGAGTCAGGGGCTTGATTACGCGCATGCCCTGTTTCAAACACCAGCGAAACAGGCTCGTCTGTCGCGTTGGTAATAGGAAGGTAATCGGCCGGTCTGGCGAGAGATTGCCGGCGCCCAGCAACAACGATTGCATGTCCTCTTCTGTTTCGGCGACAGCGTGATTCAGTGGCCAGAAGTGCGGCGCAGAGGCATACGCGGTGAGACGACCATCACGGATTACAACAAATGAAGTGAAAACCGGAGCCATGTGCTTCAGCTCATTGAGACGATCGAAGCCGTGCGTTCTGCGGCACAAGTCCGCGCAAGCCTCATAATCATGCTCTTCAATTGCGCGGACAGTCACACCTGAAGGCAGATTGCCCTTCAACTCACCTTCGATTAGCGCCAGCGGCTCTTTTACATCAAACCCAAGCGACGCGTACAGCGATAGCGATGCCGTGTTGAATGCATCCTGGACCAGTCGAATCCCGGCGCTACCCTTCCCTCGCTCAATCACCGCCGCCATCAACATCCGGCCCGCACTCTTTGCCTGCGCGGCAGGATCCACGGTGATTGGACCAACCGCGCGAATCGCATCGTATTCCACGAGATGATTCGACCCGATCACCTCCCCATCACGTTCCGCAACGACGCTGAAACTGTGAGGACTATCAACCAACATACGCATGAGGTCTATTCCCTGCGCCGTCGGAAAATCAGGTCTGAAGTTGTATCTTTCGGAGATATCCCTGAACGCCTCGTAGCAGATCCTGCCACACGTTTCGACATCTTCCGGTTTCATTTGACGAATTTGGATCGGCATAACTGACCTCTGGATGCGCTGACGCACTTAAACAGACGAGCAAAATGAGCCACGGATAAACACGGAAAGAACGGATTTTCATAGGTTGGTACCTGACAGAAATCACTTCTGTGCTTTTGTGCCTTTTTGTGGCTACTTGATCTCAACATCGACCTCGCGCACCGTCGGTGGCGGCAGGCGAGTCCACTGCTCGCGTCCGGTTGCAACAGCGCGCAGTCGAGCTGGGCCAGGTTGAAATGTGGAAAGCGTCTCGGAAGTGAGTACGAACCTGCCACTTCCGTTTTGCGTGCGTGGATCGAAGAACGCCAGCCCGTTGCCTTTAAGATGCAGGTGCATGAGTCGTTCCGAATGTGTCCCCTGAATCAGATCAACCTCAACGTCCACCATCGTGCGGCCCGAGCCAACTACCGACGCGTTCACGATCGAGCCAACAGACAACACGCGGGGGGCACGCAATTCCAAACTGCGTACTTGAAAGTAAGCACGATGACTCGACACCGCCCCGATCACAAGCAACGCAACGATCACGAACACAAACACGCGCTTGAGCCAGAGGAGCGGTCGCGCATCCTGAATTGTTAACTCATCAAACATGTCATGGTTCCGCGAGCGAGTATTCAAACTCGTAAGAGTGCTTACCTTCGGCGATAATGATGTTCATCTTTCCACGCAGACCAACGAGCTGGTCCGTGCCGGAATCGGGAATCACAGTGATCGCGAGCTCGCCAACACCGCGCGTCATCACGCCATTGTGCTGTAGATAAAAACTGCCGCGACGTCCATTTAGCGTCCCCGTCACCTTCTCGATGGCGACGTACCCCGCGGAATCTTTAACACTGCCGCTGCTCGCCATCAACATCTGCCCTTTGCTCGTGCCTGCCAGATCGCCCTCGAACTGTTTGTCGATCATCATGCAGCCGACGGGCATGTCCGTTCCCTGCTCCTGCGGGCTCAAATTAACCGCAAACGTTCCACTGGCTCGATTAGTCATCAACGTCTCCCATTAGACGAAATTGTCTCAACTATCTCTTTGATTGCGTGCTTCGCTTCAGGCATCGGTCCCATGCTGGGCATGCATCGTCACCTGTACCACGAGGCAATCGAATAACGTTCGCCGTGTGTGACCGGCGTGACTTCGTGAGTGGTTTCCGAGCGAAAAGCTATGAGCGTTCCGGGCTCTGCCGGCCTGTGAAAGCTATTGCGCACATTGCTGAACACAAGCGACCCGCCACAATAAGCATCGGACTCAGGTGACTGCGACTCACGATTCAGGAATATGACTATCGAGATACGGCGGCGTTCAGAGTCGAGTTGCATCAAGCCGGTGTTGCCATCCTGATGCGCAACGAAGAAATCGCCAACGCGGTAGCGAAGAAACTGCGGCTCTTCACATTCGTTGAGCGTCACAGTGAAATGCTTCTCGACCGCGTTTTTGCACGCGAGAAGTTTTTGAATTATGAGGTCTACTGTTTCCTGAGACGGCTTAACGCGAACTGTCCGGCGTACCATCTCATCGATCGTTCCTGAGCTCGTACTAGCGTAGACAGTCGCAGCACTGCCCGCAGCAGTCTTCAATTCATCAACGATCGCGTCGCACAGTCGTCGTTCAAAGAATTGCGGAACAACAAACAGATCGGGCCAGGAATTATGATCGTGTCGAGTCAAAGTTTGATGGTTCGTGAAACGTGGGTTAGAACAAGTCAGCGCCCGCTCTTGCAACAGCGGGGGCAAGCCCCCTCTTCCTGACTTGTTCTATGCTAGTAGCAACTTTAATGGAGCGGTTAGGCCGATTGTGTGCCGTAACGCTCGGCCGAGCGCGCACGAGCCTTTACCGCTTCAACTTCACGATCGCGTGGTGGCGCGTTCGTTACCAGCGAGTCGAGCAGCTCCGTGGCGGCCTGCGCCACCTGATTGACCGCGCGGTTGAAGGCCTCCTCGTTTGCCTTCGAAGGCTTTGAAAACCCACTCAATTTCCGCACGAATTGCAGCGATGACGCGCGAATCTCTTCCTCCGTTGCGGGCGGTTTGAAGTTATGAAGCGTTTTGATATTTCGACACATGCTGTTTTGTTGCCACCTGCCCTTGAAAAGTTGGTTGCGTTCAGAGTTCAAGCTTTAGCTTGTTCTTCCCGCCACAGCAAGCTAAAGCTTGAACTCTGAACGCGGTACTGACCCCGGTCCAAGTCTTTAATCCCACATATGCGTGATTGCGTATGCCACCAGCGCCGCAAAACCAACGGCTCCGGCGCCAATCGCGATGAACATCTTCTTTTTCTTGCTCATGCCTCTGCCTTCAACGTTCACGACGTCGGCATAGGCAATGTCGTTGCGATTGCCGCTCTTCTCGTCTGTAAGTGTGAAACTGCTTTCACTCGACTGCGTGATGCGGCCTTTCATTTCCGAGCCGTTGCGTAATTTGACTTTGACGCGGGTCTCTTTGCTGTTGAGTCGATTTACTACTTCAGTTTTAGCTTTCGTCTCCGCATTCAGACTTGATTGAGCTCGCGCGGCTGGTCCAAGTGTAGACAAGACTAGCGCGTGAGCGAGGAAAAGGGTTGTCAGGGTTCGTTTCACAGTAAGCCTCCTTGTGGGCGGCACTCGCGCCCGGGTGAGTACGCAAAGAGCGGTGGCCCATGAAAGCGCCACCTGGATCAGTCAGTCTTTTTTTGCGCGTTCCTACGAGAGTCTATGAAATGCTCAAGAACGAGAATGAGCACGGTGACCAAAGTACCAATCACTGCGACACCGAGAATGCCGAGGCCCGCCGCCACACCGATCGCCGCGGTCATCCAAAGACCCGCAGCGGTAGTCAATCCCTGAATCTCGCGCTGTTCGTTCAGCTTCAGTATAGTCCCGGCGCCGATAAATCCGATACCCGTGACGATGCCCTGGATCACTCGGGATAGACCATCGAGACTCATGGTGGCGTCCTGACACGCTATCACCACAACGGCCGTTCCCAAACTCACGAGCATATGAGTTCGCAGTCCGGCAGGTTTTCCCGCCCGTTCACGCTCAATTCCCACAACTGCGCCGAGCAGCACAGCCGCGAAGACGCGGAGAAGCACGATGACGAGCCGTTCGCGATCGGGAAAGCCGTTAGTCAGCTCATGCCACAATGGATCCATATCTTATTAACCCTCACTTGCTCGAAAACCCAAAGAACCCCGGGTCCATTAAGAACCAGTTAACCAGCCCGGCTACGATCCCGATCGCAAACACAGCCATCACGATGATCTTCTGCTTCGTCGTGTCAGGCTTGCCACCCATGTTTGGAAAGAGCATCAGAAAGAGTCCTCCAACAACGCCGAGCGGTGAAAACGCTGCCATCTTGATGTAATAAACTCCCTCTTCCCGCAACTGGTACCAGCCGTAATAGATCATGCCCGCAAAAATAATGATAAGAACAAGTCCGAAGAGACGTGTTTTGAGCATGGCTCCTCCGATTCCGCGGATTGGTTAAAACACGTACGGTATCATGCGCCACTTCACTTTACGCATGTAACGCGCCAGTCGCCTGCAAGAAAAAACAATATGATCGGAAAGAGAAGCAGGTAGAACAAAGAACCGATGACTTTTGAAAGCGGGACCGTGGCAGCGCTCATGGTCTCCACAGATTACGCAGATTTTGGCATCTGTGTAATCTGTGGATAAATAGCCTGAATGTTTATTGTAACTTTTCCCGAACTCACGTGTTTTAGGAGACGTAGCGCAGCTTATGGCGAGCGAAGATGAAGAGTTCACCATGCTGTTTCAGGATTTCTACCCGAGCCTATGCCGCTTTCTGGAGTGTTTATTGGGAGGCCGCGCGCCGCTGGCGCAGGATCTGGCACAGGAAAGTTTCCTGCAACTCCATCGTACGGCATGGGGAACTCTGCCGGTCGGCGAGGCGCGCTTCTGGCTCTACCGCGTCGCGCGCAACATGGCGATCAACGAGTTTCGCAAATCGCACACGCGCTACCGGCTGTTTGATCGAGTAGTGGAAACGATGAGACCCCGAGCACGCAACCCGGAACAGGAATACGAGACCCAGGAACGCAAAACGCTCGTGCTTGAAATGTTACAGACGTTGCCCGAAGACCAGCGCACCGCGTTGCTGCTGAGGGAACAGGAACAGTTGAGCTATCGCGAGATCGGACAAGTGCTGAACGTCTCAGAGAGCAAAGTGAAGGTTGACATCTTCCGAGCGCGGGCGTCGCTGCGAGAACGCTGGACCAGGAAGTCAGGATACTCGGCTGTCTAAGGATTTATAAGATGACTTGTAGCTTCACGGAAAAAATCTCATCACTAATCGACGGCGAGCTATCAACCGCAGAGGCACGCGAAGTTGAGCGCCACCTGATCGGCTGTAACGAGTGTCAACAAATACGCGCTGACTTTCTTAATCTGCGCAGCCAGATCGCCGGCTTCGAAACGTCGCTCGCACCCGCCGTTCAGAACCGCGCACTCAAGAAGCTTCTGGCAACGCCGAGACGTGCGCCGGCACGTGGATTTGCATGGAGTTTTGGTACTCAAGCCGCCGCTTTCGCAACACTAGTGATCGTCGCAGCAATCATCGGTTTCCTGATTTACAAGAGCTCGAACACGCCCACGACTGACAAACACTTAGCCGTCCAAACTCCGACTCCAGTGCCCGCTGCTTCCGTTGAGCAAAAACAGCCGGAAGCAGAAGCATCGCCGTCACCAAACAAAGGTAACGAAGAGACGGCGCCGCGTCGTTCACCATCACCCGCGCCAAAGAAACCATTAGCGCGTGAGCCGAAACCGGGCGAGCAGTTCGCCGCGATTCCATCGACGCCCGACCCGGTGCGGCCGGCCGACACACAAACAATGACTGCGCTTCACTTCGAGAAGTCTGAAACGCTGCTGGTCGCGTTTAGAAACGTGCGCTTGAACGAACCCGGCACCACGGCTGAAGTCGCTTATGAGCGTAAGCGCGCTCAACAACTCGTTCTACAAAACATGATGTTGCGTCGTGAAGCTGACGCGTCAGGCGACGTCCAGCTCTCATCGCTACTCGAGAACCTGGAACCGATCCTGATCGATATCTCTAACCTTCCGGACAAACCGGACAAAAACGCGATCCGCGTAATTCGCGAACGCGTCGAACGCAAAAATATCGTGCCGCTGTTGCGGGTCAACTCGACCGCACTCGCACGCGCTCTGGATTAAGACTTTCATCCACAGATTACGCCGATTCATAAACTAATTCTGCGCAATCTGTGGATAAACATAAGGACAAAACGACCACCATGAAGAGCTTAGTTAATTATCGCCCCCAAATCAGATCCGGACTCGCGCTGTTGGCTGTCGCCGCTGTCGTAACCGTTTTTTCGATTTACACACAACGCACCTACGCCTTCGATCAGGAGCTCTCGAAACTCAATAAGTTTGTGCAAACGAAAGCAAACACGGCCTCGATGCAGATCTTTCGCGAAGGCCGCGACTTCATCGAAGCACAAAACTGGCAACGAGCCGCCGAGAAATTCAACGACTTCATCACCGGTTATCCCAAAGATAAAGATCTCGACGCCGCGCTTTACTGGTATGCGTACGCGTTGCAGAAGCAGGGCCGAAAAGACGAAGCGGCCACCGGGCTTATCAGGCTTATCAACAAGTTTCCCGGCTCGAGCTGGCGCCAGGAAGCACAGGCAATGCTCGTAGTGCTCGGTCGCAAAGACGCAGTCGAGCTGGCGCTCGATCGCGACGATTGCGAGATCAAAATGCTCGCATTGCAGAGCTTGTTTCAGGCCGACGAGGAACGCGCGATCGGGATCGCCACTGAAGCCCTGCGCACAAATTCATCTAAATGTCAGGGCTTCCAGGCTGCGGTTTTATCGATTCTCGGCTCACATGGTGGACCACGAGTTACCCCGATTCTTTTAGACATCGCGCGCAGCAATCCCGATCCGAAACTGCGTCTCGTCGCGATCAGGCGCCTGGGCGATCAAAAGAGCGATCAAGTTACGGACGAGCTCATTAAAATCTACGACGCCGATCAAACCAGGGAAGTTCGGGCCCAGATCCTGCGAGCACTGATCGACGGCCGCACGCCGCGTGGTACCGCGAAGGTGATGGAGATCGCACGCGCTGGCACCGACGTCGCCGCCAGGCAATATGCGATTCGTTTTATCGGCGAGATGAACGATGCGGCTTCGCTCGATGCGCTGATCCAGATTTACGACACTGACAAGACGAAAGAGATCCGTTCGCAGGTCATTCGAGCACTCGCAGAGCGCGAGGATCCGCGCGCCCGCGCCAAGCTTTTCGACATCGCGCGCCAGGGCGAGACGCCGGAGTTGCGTATCGAAGCAATTCGCCGTCTCGGCGATAACCAGCGCGTGTCGCTCGACGAGTTGTTACAGCTCTACACGAGCGAGACAAACGTGCAAATCAAGCAGGGCCTGCTGCGCGCTTTTGGCGACAGCACCGATCCTCGTGCAGTTACGAAACTGATTGATATCGCCCGCGGCAATGATGCGATCGAGCTGCGTACTTATGCTGTTCGACAGTTAGGCGAGAAGGACGACGAGCAGACCGTCAATCAACTCATTTCGTTCTACGACGCCGAACAGAACATGCAAGTCAGAATGGCTCTGCTACGCGGCTTCGGCGATTCGAAACAGAAGAGCGCCGTCCGCAAATTGATGACGATCGCGAAGAGCGATCCGTCAGTGGAACTGCGCAAAGCAGCGGTCAGGTATCTCGGCGAGAGCAAAGATCCTGAGGCGCTGAAGTTTTTGGAAGAATTGTTGAAGTAAGTCATTTTACAGGATTTACATGTAAATCTTGAGCCATCTTGTAAATCCTGTAACCAACTACCTGTTTGACCCAATCACTCGGAGGAATTCATGCGCCACTCATTGCTCCTCTTGCTCGCGATCGTTGGGATCGCGTGCGCCGGCGGAAATCGCGCGGGCACTGTCACAGTCGCTGCCGCGTCCGACGATCTGCAAACACAGTCCAGCTCGACCACCATCCAGAGTTTCACTCCAGTCGACGGCGCAGACCTGATGGCCCGGCTTGAAGCCGCGCAGTCACGCGCGCGCGGTCAACAAACGCCGTACTGGTCCGCGTACACTTTCGACGTGCGTCCCGGAGTTGCAGTCGATCCCGGCGTTCGTGATTTTAACGGCTCCATTCACACGATGGGCGATACGACTGTCTTCGTCGGCACGAACGCGGCCGGTGTGACGGTCGAAACACGCAACCTCGCGATCTTCCTGCTGCGCGATCCATCCAGTAATCAGATCACGCGCATGGAGATTTACAACCTCGAGCGCAAACGCGAGTACAGCGGCTATCCGGTTTACTGGCTCGGACGCGCGAACAACGAAGAGAGTCTCAACTACCTGCGCGCCGTCGCCGCCGCAACGCCGCTCGACATGATGAGCGAGCGCAGCGTGCTCGGTATCGCGTTGCACGACGATGCGCGAGTCGGTGGCATGCTCAAAAACTTCATCAACAGCTCACCAAACCAGCGCATCCGCTCGACCTCCGTTTACTGGCTCGGTCAGGTCGGCGGCGAGCAGGCATTTCTCGCGTCAATCGTTCGCAACGACAATGAAGAGAAGAAGATTCGCACTTCGGCCGCGTACGCAATTGGCCGCAGCCGCGATCGTGGCACAGTCGCCACACTCCAGGGTCTCTACGAAAACGTGAAAGACACGGAGATTCGCCGGAGCGTGATTTCGGCAGTAGGCAACAGCATCGACGAGCAGCCGGCGTTCGCGTTACTACTAAACATTGCGAAGAACGATGCTGACTGGGAAGCGCGACGTACGGCAGTGCGTCAGCTCGGACACTTTCCGCGTGAAGACACGGCTGAAGAGCTGATGAAGATCTACCAGAACGACGCGAACATCGAAGTGAAGCGCGCGGCGTTGCGTTCGCTCGCGGAAACGAAGAACCCGCGCGCGCAATCGCGCCTGATCGAGATCGCGCGAAGCGATGCGAATCCCGAGCTGCGGAAGACGGCGATTCGAGCGATGAGCGAGCGCGGTGAGGCAGCAGTTGACGATCTTCTGAAGCTGTATGATTCAGAGCAGGCGCCGGATGTTAAGCGGTCAGTGCTTCAGACGCTCTCTGATATCAAGAGCACGCGCGTGGAAGACAAGCTACTCGCAGTTGCGAGTGGTAATGATGTGATGGAGGTCCGGCGCCAGGCAATCCGGTTGCTCGGTGAGCGCGTTACTAAACGCAGCTTCGAGTTTCTGAGTCAGACGGCGCAGAGCACGGATGGTAATGCGGAGGTGCAGGTTCAGGCTGTGCGGGCTATCAGTGAGCGAAAATCTGAAGAGTCAGTGCCGCTGCTGATCAAGATCGCACGGACACATCCAAACCAGCTCGTGCGTAAACAGGCGATCCGTTCGCTTGGTGAATCCGGTGATCCAAGGGCGGTCGATTTCTTTAGGGAAGTCTTATCGAAATAGGCCACAAATGAACACGGATGAACACGGATCGATCCGGTGTTCATCCGTGTAATCCGTGGCTAAATTCCGGCCAGGATCTTTGGCTCCCGCTCATGTCCTGTGCACAAGCCGTCAACTGAACATAGAAACATCAACATCAACAAACTGATCTTTGCTCTCATTTTCCTCCCCCGTTAGTTCAAACCCGGCGCTACAGCGGCAGGTTCCGATTTGACTACCTCGAAGTCAATCCATTGCATAACCGGCACTACCTTGCCTTTTCCATCTTTATCGGTGATTACAACTTGCAAGTAATAAAATCCGGGCTCGAGGTCGGGGCTCAGCCGTAGCTTGCCATTTACAACTACTCGATCCGGATCCGGCTGGCCGGTTATCTGAATCGGCGTCTCCGGACCTGAGTAGATAACCCTGCCGTCGCGGAACAGTTTCGTTTCCATGACCGGCTTCGCAAACTGCAAAGCGTTATAGATAACGTAAACAAAATCAAGGTCCGTGTTTAAGTCGAACCGCCTCGCGACGGTGTTCGCCAGTGCCTCCCGCTCAGAACGACCACGAGAGCCACCACCTAAAACAATTCCTGACACCGCCGGTCTCTTGTTCCTCAAATCAGGAACCGAGACGAACTCGCCGGCCGATCCGATTTTCGACGTCTTCCTGTCTCTGATCGCAACGCGCACCTGGAAAGCGCCATTACGCTTCACGGGGATGTCGACACTAAATCCCAGGCCGTTCTTGGTTGCCGCAGCATATTCATTTTCGGGCAAACTGATCGTTAAGCCACGCCTGAGTTGCTCAATCATCGCGCCGTTGTCGCCGAAAACGACTCCGTGCAACTCGATTGACGCCTGCTGCCGCCCGTTAACAGGTGCGAATTCCAGGTCACTGGCAGCGATATACACAAAAGATCTAACGAGCGATCCGAAACTCTTGTCGTTGAAGAAAAAGGAGACCAGGTTAACTTCAACATCCTGAGCGGCAAAGGGTGAGGCAAGCGCCAGATTCGTCATGTCGCGCGTTGTGAGCCGCGCTTTGCTGGCTTCTTCCTCACTGATACCAAAAAATCCAAGCCGCGTTCTCAAGCTCATTCCCGATCGCTTTACCTTCGCCTTGATGTGATGGAATTTGCGGTTGAATGTTTCATCTGTCGGACGATAACCAAGCAGGTAATAACCACTCTGGTCCTGCATGATGCGATCGATGTCGTAGTTGTTTGAGTTCTTAACCTGGAAGCCGCCAGTCTGCCTCGCTATTAGATCACTTCCTTCGCGACGAGACCAAAGCAGCAATGAGCGATTGGCGAGTACATTCTGGAATTGTGGTCCAGTGCCATAGAACCTATCCGCCGCAGTGAGACTGGTCGTTTGCAAGCCCGCCGTATCGACCGAATAAATCACAACTGACGAGCGAATCGCCTTCTCGGCGACTTTTCGTAGTGCGGCGGAATAGTTTCGGGAGTCGATAGAGCCGAGGTCCGAAGATTCCTCACCGCCGCCTGCGGCCATCGGTGTCGTGGACGGCACATCGTCCTTCAACCCCTGGCGAATATCGCGAAGGAAATCGAGGTCGTCCTGGTCCTCTACCGGCAGGTGGTCAGACATGAACACCATTGATTTGCGACCGGGGAGATAGCTCATCGAGTCGAGAATGAACCGGAGCGCTCTAATCGTTGCGATCATTGAGTAGCGCCCGCACAAGGACTGGTTGCCGCCTGAGCCAAGGACAGGTAACACCGTAATGCCGACGCGATTACACATATTCCAGCGCAATTGGTCCACCGCGCGACTAAGAATTCTCTTATCGTTCGTGAACTGCTGGAGCGCTCCCATTTCTCCACCAGTGCGAATGATCGCGACGACGTCGTTCGGTTGTAGCTGCTCGTTGACAAACTTGCGCAACTGTTTCCGCACCTGGCTCATACTTTCCGCTGAAATTCCAAGATCGTCTACGACAAATGCGATGGTGCGATGTGGCTCGTTGGGGTTGATCGGGCGCGGCGCCAGGGAAACGTTTCCGGGTTTTTCTTTGGTTGCAATAACGGGCGTGCTGGTGGGGACGTTTGAGATGTAAGTAAAACTCGTAATCGTCTGCTTTTTGCCGTCTTCGTAGATCTCGAAATCGTCTGCGGTGAGACCCGTCACAGGCTTTCCGTCTTTCGTGACGACAGCGTCGATCTGGACGAGGTTAGTGGTGATCTTGACGGTGTCGTCCTGATCGTCGCGGGACTTTTGTGGTGGCGGAGCCGGTGTGGTCTGGGCCAACACCGGCAAAAGAAGACAGAGCGACAGAAGCAGAGCTGGGAATGCTTTGTTCTTCATTGGGGTAATCTCCTTAACGATCTACGTTGTGGGAGAGAGATTGGAAACGAGTGTATATTATCGGCGCTCTTTGTCACAAAAGGAGGACCAAAAATGTCTAAATTTTTTCTTTTAATCGCGTGTGTTCTGATTGGTCTACTCGTACTCGCGTGTGGAGCGCCGACAAACCGCAATGCTGAGGCGCCGTCAACCGCCAGCACTGGTGAGAAGGTTGGTATCGCTGAATGTGATAACTTCATCGCCGCTTACGAGACCTGCGTTGCGAGTAAGGTCGCCGAAGATGCTCGCGCGAACTTGAGGAGCGCGGTAACCACCTGGCGCAGCAACTGGAAGAAAATGGCTGACGATCCACAAACGCGCGGCGCCCTCGCAGCCGCCTGTCAGAGGCAACGCGAAGCCACAATGGTCGCAATGAAGACTTACAACTGCGCCTGGTAGCGAGTATTAGCCACAAAAAGGCACAAAAAGCACAAAAGGTCTCTTGAGAAGTTAAGGCGCCAATTCTCCCGCACGAGAATTAGGCGCCTGGCTAATTTTTCATGGTCATTATTGCGGCCCAGATCTCGATCCCGTCCCAGAAGTTCTGTAGCCGGATGTTCTCGTTCTCGGCGTGCTGGTTGTTGTCGTAGTTCGCGATCGGGACTGAGATCGTTACTGTTTTTAATCGCTCAGTGATGATGGAGAGTGGGAGGCTTCCGCCCGAAGTCGGCAACAACACGATCTTCTCTGCAGATGTCGACTGCACGGCATCGATAACAGCTTTCGAGATCGGCAGATCCATTCGCGTGCGCTCCGCGTTGTAGCCTCCGGGTCGAACACTGACGCGCGCCAGCAACGGATACTGCGCCCTTTCAGTGTCAGTTGGATCGCGCTCGATAACTAGATAGCCCTGCTTGCGGATGTGGTCTACGAGTCGCTGCACCTGGCGCTGATGATCGTTGCCCTTTACGAGTCGCAGATCGAGTACGGCCGTGGCTGTTGTCGGAATAACGTTACGCGCGAGCGCACCGACGTCACCACTCGCAAAACCGTTGATGTTCAACGACGGGAGGTTGATCAACTCGAGCAACGACTTGCCGCCACCTTCCGTGCGCTTGATGCCGAGTTGGCCTTTCAGCTCTTCATCGTATTGCGGCGCTTCGGCAATCGCGCGGCGCTCTGCTTCGCCGAGCGGCTCAGCATCCGCGTACCAGCCTTCGATCGTCACCCGCCCATTGTCGTCTTTCATCGACGCGAGCAAGCGCGCGAGCATGTGGGCCGGGTTCGGTGACCAGTTGCCATAGTGACCGCTGTGCAACGGTCGCTTCGCGGCGTAGACCGTGACATCGACGTTCGTATCACCACGCGCGCCAAACACAACCTGCTTGCGTCCTGACTGGTGTACTGGCCCATCACCGATGATCCAGGCATCGGCGGCGAGCAGTTCCCTGTTGCGGTCGATGATCTCTCCGAGATGTGGCGAGCCGGCTTCTTCCTCACCTTCGAAAAAGAATTTTATGTTCGAAGTCAGCGCGACGCCTTTATCTTTCAGCGCACTGAACGCGGTGAGAATCGCCATCACGCCGGCTTTGTCGTCAGACGAGGAACGCGCGTAGATGCGCCAGCGCGGATTGATAGCGCCTGTATCAGCCAAAGTGGCGATCGGTCCGCCTTCTTCGATCGAACCGGCTCGAAAGACAGGCTCCCACGGCGACGTTCCGGTCCATTGCTTGGGATCAGTTGGCTGGCCGTCGTAATGCGCGTAAACGACGATGGTCCGTTGCACGCCGGGAGTGTTCCATTCGCCGTAAATAGCGGGTGGCGTGTTGGGAGTTGAGCCTTCGAGCAGTCGCGGGTTCAAGCCACGTTGCTTCATCATCTCGACGATGAGCGCGGCGTTCCGGCGGATGTTCTGCGTGTCAGCAGCGACGTTTGGGATCGCGAGCAGCGTGGTGAACTCTTTTAAGATCTGGCGCTCGTTCGCGCGGCGATACTCACGCACTTTGTCCTGCGTTTGCGCGAAGACCGAAATGGGGAGAAGGGTCAAAAGCAATAAGCTGCGCAGCATAGAACGGGATTATAGCCGCAGATAAAGAACAAGTCAGGAAGACTTGTTCTTTATTAACAGCTAATTTTTTATCCCACCATTGTCGAGCGCCGTGTAAATCTCGGGTGAGAAGAGCCCGAGCCACGGATCGGAGCTGGGCGTTAAGAAGAGTGAGTCGTAAACCTTCGTGTTCAGCTTCTCCACATCGTTGCTTACCGGATCGTTCAGCAGCCACACGTATAGCTTCGTGTGCATCAGGTATTCGTTCCGAACAGTATCGAGCGCGACCAACTCCTGAAACTTCGGCGTGAGGTGCGTTAGATCGTCTTCTGTGATCGTCGGGTTCTGTCGTCTGATCAATGAAATGCTGCGATTATCGAGCTCCGCATCGGTCGGATGAAGCTGCGCAATCTTTTTCCACGCGGCCTCGTCAGTGATCTTGCCAAGCTCGTCTGTCGCCATGTTCATCGCGCGCAGAATCGATGTTTCCGTGATCGCTTTCGTCACCGCGAGCGGCGCGATACTCAACGCATCGCCGCTCCTGCCTTTCACGATCATGAATCCCTTCGGCGCCTGGCCGCCGATCTTCATCGTATCGCTCAGCCACGCCGCAGAGATCTTCTTATGCTGATCGCCGTAATAGATTTGCCGCGTCAGGTTTCTATCCAGATCATTTTTGCCGGCCAGTGATTTGAAGAGTCTTTCAGCATCGAGCAAGCCACGGACGAATGCCTTTGGGCCGTACAAACCGGGCAGCGCGTCGAGCGGGTGCGCGTCAGAGTCGAGAACGTAGTGAATGCTGTTGCCGGTAAGTGTTCGCTCGAGCTTGCGTCCGTCGCCGAAGTCGATCGTGACGGTCGGCACTGGTCGCACTGATTGCCAGTGCAGCACAAAGCGATCGTGCAAAAGAGTTGATACCTCTTCATTCGGATAAAGCACGGTGCGGAAGAAGCGACTGTTGGCGCAGCTAAACTCGTCCGTCAACTTTCCTAAGAGGCGCAACGAGAGAATCGGTTTGCCGAGCGCTTTCGAAGCTTTCTTTGCACTGTCGAGATCGGTGTACCAGTAAAGCCCGGCGATGTAGCTGTTCTTCTGCTGCGCGACGGCGTCGAGCGCTGCCGAGATTCGTTGCCATTCTTCGTCAGGCGCGGCTGACGGGTTCGCGATGTGCGCGTTGATCGTGCCGGCGTACTGGGTCATTAACGCCTGCAAACCGGCTGGGCCAAGCGACCGCAGCTCTTCGATCGCAGCCGATGACGCGGCGGCGTTTTCTGAAATGGCCTTGCGGGCAAGTACTTCGGCAGGGTCAGTGGCAAACGAGTTTTGTGCGGAAAACAGTGCGAACAGGAGCAACGACAGGAAGCGGAAAGTCGAGTTCATTCGGGACCTCCAGGCGAGTGTGAGCTTTTGAGGTTGCCCTGAGAACTTGGGTTGCCTGAGGAATTTAGCCGCGGATTTACGCGGATGAAACCCGGATTATTTTTTCATTAGCTCAAGGACCGCGGAGGTCATGGCTTTGACGCCGGTTCTCAAGGTCGGTTCGGGGACCGGGGCGAAGAGGGCCGAGTGGAGACCGGGCAGGGCGACACCTGATTCGCGGCTCGCCTTGACCTTAGCCGGATCGGACGCGCCGAGCCAGAAGATCGTCGTGGGTATCGCGTGGTCCAGGCTGAAATAACCAAAGTCCTCGCTGGCCATCATCGGCGGCATCTCCATCACGTTCTCAGCGCCGAGCGCCTGCCTGAACGCACCGACGAGCCTCTCGATCAGCTTCGGATCGTTATAAGTGGAGCCGGTTCCTTCCGAGACTTTCACCGTTGGCGCGCGATCTTCCGGAATGCCCGCGGTCGCAGCCACGCCTTTCACGATCCGCTGGATCGACGCCAGCACACGCTTCCGCACTTCTTCCTTGTACGTGCGCACAGTCAGTTGCAGGTTCACTTCATCGGGAATGATGTTGTAACGCGTGCCGCCGTGAATCGATCCGACTGTGACCACTGCCGGATCGAGCGGTGAATTCTCGCGACTCACGATCGTCTGCAATGCCATGACAACCTGCGCCGCAACCACTATCGGATCTTTCGTCGTCTCGGGCGCTGAGCCGTGACCACCGACACCACGGATCTTGACGTCAATCGAAGTCGCACTCGCCATCGCATAACCTGGCGTGTAGCCCACCTTGCCTGTTTCGAGCTCCGGTTTGTCGTGCAGCGCGATCGCGAAATCAGGCTTCGGGAAATTGGTGTAGAGGTTGTCGCGCAACATCGCATTCGCGCCGTCGCCGGTTTCTTCGGATGGTTGGCCCAACATCACGAGCGTGCCACTCCAGCGACTCTTCAACTCAGTCAGCATCTTCGCCGTACCGAGGAAACTGGTCATGTGTATATCGTGACCGCAGGCGTGCATCACACTCACATCGACACCGGCGTCGTTCTTCGCTTTCACGTTGCTCGAATAAGGCAGTCCCGTTTTTTCTTCGACCGGTAATGCGTCGAGCTCTGTTCTGACGAGCACCGTCGGACCTGGTCCATTCTTCATCACTGCGACAACGCCGTAGCCCGTCCATTGCGTATTTTGAAACTTTCCGACGCGTTCGGTGACGGTGAATCCGAGTTTGCGCAGCTCGGCAGCGACGAAGGCGGACGTCTTTTCCTCTCGATGCGACAGCTCGGGCGCTGCGTGTAGATTGCGATAAGTCGTCAGCCACGACGCGATGTCGCGATCGATCATTGCATCGAGTTGTTGTGCGTTGACGGTGAGCGCCAGCACAGCTAAGGCGCCGATAATGACCAGCATTCTAGGCATCGGATTTTCTCCATAGGATTCATCACGCAGTCAGGCACAGAACCGAGCGGTAGCGCCGGTGAACATCTGGGATCACGCATGTCCCAGGAAGAACACCCGGCGCTACCGCGCTCGGTTCTGTTAAGTCTTGCGTACCAAGTTCTTCTTAAGCTCACTGATTCGGGCGAGATGGTAGTCGTCGTGTTCCGCCTGGAAAAATAACATATCCACGAGACGCATCGGCACGTTTAGTCGCGGGTGAAGCGCAGAACGCTCGAAAATTGCAGCGTCAAAACTTTCAAGGCGGCCCACGATGTCGTGTCTGGCAGCTCGAAATGCCTTCAGGATTGAGTCAGCAGCGACGTTGTTGTGGTTTGCGTCGTACGTCCTGCGATTCGACATGTCAGCGGCGTGCAACTCCGAATTGCGTGCCAGATACTCGTCGATACGTTGCGAGACAAGGCTTTCGAGATCGAGCAGGTGGCCCGCATTCTCCTGCATGGACCAGCGGCCCTCGACTTGAGCGATTAACTTTTCGGGTGGAAGACCGGCGAACAGATCCTCGAGACGCGCCGGCGTCCCGCGGATCCGTTCGATCATCTCTGGATAAATGCCGGTGGGAAAATCAAAACTGAAGCGGCGATCGGTCCACTTGATTCGAGACATTCTATGGCTTCGGCGGTAAAGGCTTCTGCAACACCGTGGCGATGAACTCGGTCATCCCGGTGTCAGTTCCGCCATGACGAAACTTGTAATAGGTCGACATCGCGGCCAGCCAATCTTTACGACCCTGTTCCGTCTTTGGATCCGTACCCGCCGTCGCAATCGCGCGCGCGTAAGCGTCGATGATGCGGTCCATCACGACGTTTAATTTATCGAGCGCGGCTTTGCTTTCCGGCGTCTCGGGCTTGTTCGCGAAATTAGTTTGATATGCCGCCGACAGCGTCTTGTAAGGACCGGATTCATAAGCGACAGCCAGGAAGTAATAGGTCGAAGGAGTCTTCCTGATGTCGCTCTCGTACTGTGCCGCTTTTATCAATGCATCGATCGCCTGGTCGGGAGTGGTCTTCAGCGTCAGGTAACCAACGGCGTAGTTCAAGTAAGCGAGTGTGTCGTCTTTGCCTTTGAATGGCGCCCACTCGGTCGGAGTTTTGCCGGCCTCAATCTCGCTAATCGCCTTGCGTGCGTAATCGAGAGCGGTGGTGTTGAAGCTCTCGTTTTTAGCGGTCGCCGCGAGGTAACCTGCGTAACCGAGATCGATCTGCGCGCGGAGGTAATTCGGCTCATCGGCGAGAATCTTCGCGCCCGAGCTGTAAGCTTCCGCAAACTTCTTCTCGTTGATGAGACCCGGCAGGTTTCGCTTACGCTCGTCACGTTCGTAGAACATGACCCACTTCGTTAAATAATCCGTGTACTGATCTTTGTCTTTGTTGTACTTCTGAAGATAGTCGCGCGCTGCCTGGTAAGCCGCCGTCGGGTTCCCCTGACGGTTATCGACAAAACGCTTGTAGATTTCGATCTTGACCGGATCGTCCGTCTCCTGCGCCAGCACCGTTTGGCGGGCGCCGAGTGCCAACACTGAAAACGCCAGCATTACCGCCAGACCCAATCTTTGTCCTAACAACTTCATATCAACTCTCCTCCGCTGCTTCTGGGAACACTGCGAGTTAGACGCTCAAGTCCCCACTAAGGGTTTTATCATGCTGAGGTTATAATCAGGGCTGCTCCTCAGAAAATATCATAGGATGATAAGAAATTCAGACCCAGAAAGACGCCAGCTAAAACGATGACCGAAAGACGCCCTGACCTTATCAAATTCTCGGGCCGCATTCTATTTTTAACCGAAGATACAGCCCTTATCCGCCAGCAGCTTGAAGCCACGGGCCACGAAGCCGCCGCACTTGAAAACGAGCTCGCTACGCGTTTGAGCGCGGGCGTCCTGCCGTTGATGAGCAACATCTCGACAGACGAGATCACGCCCGGCTGGGTGTGTTTCTATTACGACGAAACGCTCGGGCAGTACGTTTACGTCGGCATGCGTGAAGGGGCGGTGAAGAAAGATGAAGTGAAGAACGGCGGCTTCGCGGTTGTCGTTTCAGGACTTTCGAAAGGTTGTGGCTCGTCGCGCGAGACCGCACCGTTTGCCGAAGTGGCTGCGGGGATCCAGCTTGTCATCGCGCAGAGCATCGAGAAAATCTACGGGCAGAACTCGCAAAACATCGGTCTCTTAACCTCGACGGATTTCAGTCTCATCGATCGGATCCGACGCGGTGAGGAGATCCCGGTTTCTGAGTTCACGAAAGGAATCGATCCGATCTCACAGGACATCGTTAGGCACGGCGGGCTCTTCAACTACAACAAAGCGCGGCTTTCCGGCAAAGTCTCGCCGCCACCTCTCGAAACACCCGCGCGTCCGATGACGATTGTCGAGAAGATCATCGCGCGACATGCCTTCGTCTCTGCCGGAAAGATTGGTGTCGCAGCAGTGAAGCCCGGCGATGCGTTGTTCGCGCTTGCGGACGTGCGTTTCTCGCACGAGTACGTGACGCCGATGGCCGAGTCGTTGTTCAAACAGGCGCTCGGGCCTGACGCACGTGTTTCCGAGCCCGAATCGGTGTTTGCGTTTCGCGACCACTTGACGTTTCTCGGGCGCGTGATGTCGCCGAAGCATCGCGAGATGGGCCTGCTGGAAAAAGCCGAAGGTCTGGCGACGACACAGCAGAGTTTCACCACGCAGCAGAACATCAGGCTTTACGGCGAGAGTCCCGAAGGCGGCTCGGAAGCGATCTGTCATAACGCTGTCGTCGAAGATCTCGCGCTGCCGGGCCAGATCGTTATCGGTACTGACTCACACACGTGCATGGCCGGCGTGCTCGGCTGTTTTGCATTCGGCGTTGGATCGACTGACATGGCAAACGCCTGGTACACGAAAGACATTCGCATCCGTGTGCCCGAGACGGTACGTTACGTTTTGAAAGGAAAGAAGCAGGCCCACGTCGCGGCGAAGGACGTAATGCTTTTCATACTGGCGTCGGAGTACATGAAGTCGAGCAAAGGCATCGGAAAGGTACTGGAGTTTGCCGGTGAAGATTTGAAGAACTGGTCGATGGACGAGCGCGCGACGTTGACGAACATGGCGGTCGAGGCGGGCGGCACGACGGGAATTATCGAGCCTGATGAAGTGACGCTCGATTACGTGGTGCGCACGCGCGGTCTCGACGCGGAACAGGTTCGCAAAGGATTTGTTTACAGCGACGACGACGCGGAGTATGCGGCAGTTTTCGAGATCGATCTCGACGCGATCGGGCCGATGGTGGCGACGCCGGGCGATCCGCGCAACGGCATTCCGATCGAGGAGCTCGATGGTGAGGTCCGCATCGACGCCGCTTACGGTGGATCGTGTACGGGCGGGAAGATGGCCGATATGGACATGTACGCTTCGGTGCTCGAAAACGCGCTCGCGAATGGGCAGCGCGTGAAGGAAGGCGTACACCTCTACATTCAGTTTGGCTCGCAGAAGATCAAGCAGTATGCGCGGCAGCGTGGATATATCGACCTTTTTGAGCGTGCGGGCGCGGAGTTGATCGATCCGTCGTGCGGCGCGTGTATCAACGCCGGCCCGGGCGCTTCGCCGTCGGCGGAGACAGTCACCGTCAGCGCGCAAAACCGGAATTTTCCGGGTCGCAGTGGTCCCGGCAAGCTCTACCTCGCCTCACCGTACGTAGTCGCCGCCTCCGCGATCGCCGGCAAGATTGTGGATCCGAAGAATATTTAGCCACAGATTTACACGGATTTCATACACGGATTTTTTTCTAATCCGTGTTCATCCGTATATCTGTGGCTAGTTTTTCCTGAAACTTTTAGCCCTTTTCCTGCACTTACCTACCGAGAGCTATGACTGGCGCGTTCGCGGGAACCCTGATGAACACTTCAGCAGACCTGGTAACTCGCGTGTGCCAGGGCGATGCGGATGCCTTCCGCCTGATTTTCGAAAGGTATTCGCGGCCCGTCATCAGTTTCATTTACGACATGGTGAACGATCGTGGGCTTGCGGAAGATTTGACGCAGGAAACTTTCGTCCGCGCCTTCCGAGCGATTCACACCATGCGCGCCGAAACCAAACTCTCAACCTGGCTGTTTGGCATTGCGAGAAACGTCGCGCGCGAGTCGCTGAGGGCACGCGCCCGCGCGAACAATCACGTCGATCTCGCGGATAAGTCGGTCATGGATTTAAGCGACGACAAACCGGTGCCGGTCGAAGGGCTTTTGAGCAAGGAGTTGAATGACCTGATCCAGCGCTCGCTGTCCACACTCGACGAAGACAAGCGACTGGTGTTCACGCTCAAGGTGCTGCACCAGTGCAGTTACGAAGAGATCGCCGCGATCACCGGTTTCTCGCTGGCGAAGTTGAAAACTGATCTGCACCGAGCCCGCGCGGAGATGAGGAAGAAGATCAGTCCGTACGCTGGAGTTGGTTATGAAGTGTGAAGTTTGCAGTGAGTTGTTGGAAGAATATCTGGACGGTGAGCTGGCGCCGCACGATCGCGAGCAGGTCGACGCGCATTTGATCTCATGTGTTGAGTGTTCGGAGACCTTTGCAGCGCTGATCACCGAACAGCAGATCTTCGCACGCTACGATCGGGAAATCGAAGTGCCGCCATTCCTCTGGACGAGAATTGCCGCGCACACTAATGCCGCAAAACGCAATTGGTTCGCGACCCTGTTCGGAAAAACATCGCTCGCGAGCGCTATCGCAGTCTTGGTACTCGCCATCGCAATTGGACTGATCTACATCGTATCAAAACCCAAACCTCCAACTCCGACAATAGCAACAACAAACTCCACTGCCCCAAGCCCAAATCCGGTTCGGCAATCCGTCCAATCCGTGTTACCGAAAAGCCGGAAATCACGACCGCAAGTGAAACCAGTCACTAGGCAACCGGCCACGGATCAATCCGATGTGCTCTCGTCAGAGCTCGCTTACCTCGACATGGACGAGCAGGACACAGCCAAGCACATCGAGCAAAGCAAGATGCTCTTGCGCTCGATCAAAAACGTTCAGATCTCTGACACCGACGAAGATGTCGACGTCACTTACGACAAAGCACTCTCGCGTCGACTGCTGAACGAAAACGTCGTCTTGCGCCGCGACGCCGAGATGAAAGCAAAGTTTCCGACAAAAACACTCCTCGCTGATTTGGAACCGTTCCTGATTGACATCGCTAACCTGCCGGATCGTGCACGCCCTCAAGACGTGCGGGAAATTAAGGAGCGCGTGCAAAAGACTGAAATCGTGGCAGCGTTACTGGATTACCAGGACCGCGGCGCCAACAATCGCTAATGAGAATGAGGCTAAAGAAATGTTGAAAAACCTTACATCGATTACGGCAACGAAGCGCGTCGCGTTGCTCTTCTGCGTGCTTGTTTTGATGACGGCGGGTATCGCCAACGGTCAACAGGGATCTGGCTCGGGTTCGGGTTCGGGTTCCGGCAGCGGTGGTGAAGCCACGACTATCTTTCGCAGCGCACGCGACCTCATCACTGACGGCGATTGGGCCAGGGCGCAGGCAAAGTTTGACGAGTATGTCTCGTCCTACCCGAACGAGAAAAACATCGATGCCGCGCTCTACTGGATGGCGTACGCGGAACACAAGTTAGCAAAGTACGATCAATGTCGCTCGACGATCGACAGGCTGCTTCAGAAATATCCAAACACTAACTGGAAAGACGATGCGCGCACGTTGCTAGCGCAAGTGCCCGGCGCTTCCGCGGCCGCGTACGCAGATCTCGTCAGATCAGTGCAGGGTCAGGCAGTGCTGGCGCCGCCGCCAATTGAACAGCCACTTGTTTACTCGCGGGCGATGCCGTTGCCTCCGGGACAAGCACTCCAGGGCGTGCCGGTTGCTCAGGTTGACGGCGTGGCCACACCGGGCGCAATCGGTTTTGGTCCTGCTGCCGACGACGCAGACGACGACAACAGCAACGATCCATGTGAATTCAAGATCGTCGTGCTCCAGGCGCTGTTTCAAACAGACGTGCAACGCGGAGTCATGGCGGCAAGCGAATGGCTCAAACCGGGTTCGACGCAGACCGTGCGTTGTAAGAGTGCGGCGTTGACGTTGCTCGGCCGCAACGGCGGCAAGACGGTCACGCCCGTGATTCTCGGTGTCGCACGCAATGAAACTGATCTGAAACTGCGCGCTCGCGCTATCTCGGCGCTCGGCGCAACCAACGACGACAGTGTCGTTGATTCGCTGCGCGACTTCGCCATGAGCTCGCCGGACAACTCGATCGTCGAAGCCTCGCTCTACGCCCTGAGCAAGCACACGGGCGAGCGAGCGATCACGGTGCTCAGCGAGTTCGCCACGAACGGCAGCAGAACTGTGGCCCAGCGCAAGATGGCCATTGCCAGTATCGCCAGTCGTTCCGGCGAGCCGGCAGTCGAGGCTCTCTTCCGGATCTATGACGGCGATCAAACGGTCGAGATTCGCAAAGCAGTCATTTTCGGTTTCGCAAATCGCAAGAGCGAGCGAGCGGGCACGAAGCTTTTTGAGATCGCACGCAGCGCTGACAATGTCGAGCTTCGCAAAGCGGCGATCGGCGCGATTTCGCGTCGCGGTGGAGATAAAGCGATCGAGTTTCTGCTCAATCTTTACGACACGGAGAAGAACGAGGAGTTGAAAGACCAGATCATCAACTCGCTCGGATACGGCAGCGGGATGTGGGCGCCGGTAACGGTAGAAGCAGGACAAAGTGTTTACACGACCAGCGCTCGCAGCAGAATGGAAGACCAGCGCGTGATTCGCAAGATGATCGAGATCGCGCGCAGTCCACAAGCGCCGATGGAACGTCGCAAGCGCGCGATTGGATGGTTGAGCCGCAGTAAAGATCCTGAAGTGCTGAAGTTTTTAGAAGAGTTGCTTCGGTAACACGGATTAGACGGATTAAATACACGGATTAGTTATGAAAGTATTAGCCGTAATTCTCGTACTGTGCGTTGTCGTGCTGGGGCAGACGAAGAGTTTTATCCCGGTCGAGGGCGCTAATCTGAAGGCAAAGATCGAGGGCGCAATCGTCGCCGGTAAAGCGAATGCGACGAATGGCAGGTTCTGGGTCGGATACCAGTTCGAAGCCAGACCAGGCGTTGCGATCGATTACGAAGTTGTCGATAGTGCCGGCGGTGTTTACATGTCGGTCGACGGCACGTCGATGATGTTCGACCCGCGCCACGAAACGCGCGAGCTCGGTCTCTTCCTTCTTTACGACACGCAACGCGAGACGTTCATTCGCGCCGAGGTTTACAACCTGCGCCGCAATCGCGAGTACAGCGGTTATCCGGTTTACTGGTCCGGACACATCAGTAACGAAGAGAGTCTGAATTACCTGAAGTCGATCGTCGATGCGCCCGCGCCGGAAGCGAACCGTCTCGCCGAGCGCGCCACGTTCGCAATTGCGTTGCACGACGACTCGCGTGTTGATGCGCTGCTGGCCGAGATGATTCGCCGGCCCACCGCTGAGCCGATGCGCTCCCGCGCGATCTACTGGCTGGGCAACACACCCGAAACAGCGGCAAAGAACACTCTCTTCAATGAGATCGTCCGCAACAACCAGGAGAGCACTGAAGCACGAAACGCTGCGATGTCGGCACTCGCCATGAGCCGCTCCACCGCCGTGTTGCCGTTGCTACAGAACCTCTTTGAAACGATGACCACGCGCGATCTCAAACGACGCGCCCTCACCGGCATCGCGCGTAACGACAACAACGATGCGGCTGCGACTTACCTGATTCACGTTGCGGAATCCGAGAAAGACATGGAGCTGCGCAAGAGTGCGATTGCCAATCTCGGTCGCATCGCGGGACAGAAGAGTCTGGGCGCATTGACCAGCACGGTTGATGGTGACGGAGAAATCGAAGTTCAGAAGCAGGCGGTGATCGCGATTGGACGTCGTCCCAAGGATGAAGCGATTCCGATCCTGATTCGGACCGCGCGCAATCATCCGAAGATGGCGGTGCGCAAGCTCGCCATTCAGGTGCTCGGACAAACTGGCGATGAACGGGCGGTGGCGTTCTTCAGAGAACTTTTGAGCAAGGATTAATGTGATGAGTAGCTCGATTCACAATATCGACACGCTTAGAGAGGCTGCGATTACCCTGCTGCGCGAAGTTGAGTCGCTTGCGAGCCAGCAGGAACCCGCTCCGGCGCGGCTTGGGCTGCAGGAAGAGGTGCAGCGCTACGAGAGCGAGCTCATTCGTAAGGCGCTCCAGCGCACGCGCGGCAATCAGCGGCGTGCTGCGAAACTGCTGGGCGTGAAAGTGACGACGCTCAATTGCAAGATCAAGCGCCTAGGAATTTCGATCTATCCACAGATTACACAGATGTTATAAACAATCTGTGTAATCTGTGAATAAAGCTGTAGTGGCTTATTGCACACGCACGCGGACTTTGTTGGTCGTCTTCCCTCTTAACGTCGCGCTCACAAACAACGTCTGTCCGTTGGGTGTGTTATCAGGCAAGCGAATGACGATCTGCGTGATGCCATCGACTCCCGGAAGCGGCCCGACAAACTCTACCGTTAACGGAAAAACATTCAGCGAGGCATCTTCCGCGCGCGCCGTCACCGCCAAGCTAGTCTCACCCGGCAGCAGATTCATGTTCATTCCAAACAACATCAACCTCGTACGATGATCGCTGCTGAAGTTGAAAAGGGTCGTCAACGGAAAAGGATCGCGAACGAAGGTCACCGAGTCGAGCGCAATCGCACTATCCGAGCCAGTCTCTGAAATCAGCATCGGTTCGGTGAATTGCACGCGGAACACCGCACCCGAGCCGCGTGCGAGATAATAAAGACTGCCATCCACACCGACCTTCAAATCCACCGGATTTGAAATATTCGTCGCAAAATCCGACGCCGTTCCCGTCGACGGATCGAAGACCCTGATCCAGCCACTACACAGATCTGCGAAGAAATATTTTCCAACGAAACTCTGCGGGAATTGAATCGTCAACGGATTGTAAGAAGCGCCGCCCGCAATCGCGCATCCCGTCGTCGCACTGAATCCGTGTAGATAAGAGAACAAAGGCGATCGAAATTGCGGGTTGCTCGTTGGACCTTCTGAAAGGTTCCAGCCGTAATTTGATCCGGCGATACCGTCGTTGATCTCTTCCCACGTAACCTCGCCCACGTCGTTGATGATCATCCGTCCCGTTCCCGGTTGGAAAGCGAACGTGAATGGATTGCGCAGGCCCAGGGCCCAGATCGATCGATTGGCGCCGGCGGCCGTGTTGAAGAAAGGATTGTCGGTAGGGATCGAGCCGTCTGAGTTAATACGCAAAACTTTACCGAGCCTGTTGCTCAACGTCTGCGCGTTCGCTCCGTTGGCGTTCTCACCGACTGCGACATACAACTTTCCATCCGGTCCGAAGTGAATCGCGCCACCATTGTGGTTCGTGGCTGAGCTTAGATTGTCGAGCTCGAGAATGATCTGTTCACTACCCGGCACGACAACGTCGCCATTTGCAGTGAAGCGACTGACGCGGTTGTGTCGTGGTGTGGACGGCACGGTGTAATAGACATAGAGAAAATTGTTGCTTGCGAAGCTTGGATCGAAAGCGATGCCGAGCAGTCCACGTTCGCCGTTTGAGTCAACGCTCAAACTGAGGAACGGCGTCGAGAGCAATACACCGTTCTTGATCACACGCAGACTTCCGCCCTGCTGGCAAACGAAAATACGCCCATCAGGCGCGATCTCCATTGCTGTCGGATTGTTGAGACCGCTGATTGCTATTTCAGTGAATCCCGGCGGCAGTGAAGCTGCATTCGCCGCAAAGGCAAGTAAAAAAACTAAGCCGCAGATAAACGCGGATTGACGCAGATCTGCGTTTATCCGCGTAAATCCGCGGCTAAAACTCTGGTAAAACATACCCTAAGACTTCCTTGATAACTCGGCCACGATTTCTCGCACGGCCTGGCGTGCTTCTTCGACTTCTTCCGGCTTGAATGAAACCGCGCCGACTACAGCGTGACCACCACCACCATAACGTTCACAGATGTTCGCGATGTTGTGCGTGCGCGGCACGGGCGCCCACGGATTTGAGCCCACCGAGATCTTCGTGCGCTGTGGCCCGCTCGTGAGCGCAACCGAGTAGGTCGCTTCCGGATGCAGGTAATACGGGATGAACTTGTTGAAGCCCTCGTAACCCTCGTCAACCAGATCAAACTGGACCACGCCGTTCGCGCTTTTCGCTTTCTTCCTGATTACTTCAAGCGTCTCGAGATGTTGCCTGAGGATCGGCTGGAAACGGCGTTGCACTTCTGCACTCGTCGCAACCTCTTCGAGCGACTGCGTCGTCAGCTCGCGAATGATGCGCTCGATAAACGCGTCGTCAGGATCAGCTTCGATCACCTGCATCAGTTGCAAGGCAGGCTCTTTCAGCTCGACGCATTGTGCCGGCGACTCGTACAGCGCGCCATCGATGATGTGCGCCCAGTGGACCAGCGACTTGATCGGCTCAGGGTTAAACCCGAAACGCTCGTGTGCGACTGCCGCAATAAATTCCGTGCATGACTTGCGCGTGGGATCGAGAAACTTTCGCCCTGACTTGTCAGCGTGGAAGTGCGCTTCGTCTTCGGGCGTGAGGAATGCCGACTGGTGATGATCGAACCACCACGTCAGTTTCTCTGACGCTGCATACTTGAAATCGACGATCGCGTTCTCGTCTGAATCAAACATGGCCAAGTCAAACAAATTGCCCGGCCGGTGCAGTAGTCCGGTGTAGTTAACGACCGCTTCAGGGTGGATGCGCTCTTTATAGAAGCGCGTGAACGTGGCCGCCGAGGCGACACCGTCAAAGCAGTGACCGTGATAAAGGATACGAAGCTTCATTCCGTTTTTTTGCCACAGATTTCACAGATGAACACGGATTTCTTATCTGTGTTCATCTGTGAAATCTGTGGCAAAAATATTAATTTTTACAAGGCTGGATGACGGCGCTGGCGCCACCGACTTTCGAGGCGATGAACTTGTCGACCTCGTCTTCGATCAGTTCACCGTTAACGACCATTGCCTTTTCAGTAAGCACGTCGCCTTTGGCATTGACCTTCTCGGGTTCGAGAAAGATGTTCCACGGCGAACCCCAGTTGCGTTTGTCGCCGGTGAGCTGACGGTAGCCGTAATGCGCGGTCTTCTGCTTGTCTTCCCTCGTCTCTGACTCAGTCACCACAGGATACGGCGGACCATCCTTGCCGAAATAGTTGCGCACGTCGTCCTTCGACGCGTATTCGCTGATGCCAATCACCTGAAAACCCTGCGCCTTGTACTTCTCATACAACTTCGCTGCGATGGGCGCTTCGTTTTTCCAGTTTCCACACCAGGGCGCAAAGTAAACGATCATCACGAGCTTCTTGCCCGCCATCAGCTCGCGCAAGTCTTCGGACTTGTCAGCCGTTAGATTTGGCAGCTTCCAGTTTTTGTAGTTCACCGTCGACTCGGTGATTGGCGAATACTCGTGACCGGCCTGCGCACGCGCAACCGAAGGCGAAAGGGCGAGTGCGAAAATAGAGAGGGTGAATAAGAGTTTCTTCATGGTACTACTCCATCAACCGTTAATTGGCGGCGCTCGCAGTTGCGGGCGTTTCAGCCAGCAGCGGCTTGACCGCGGCTTCCCATGCGGCCTTGTCGCGGGCCCCGATTATCTTCTGGCGAACGCGTCCCTGGCGATCGATCAGATAAGTTGTCGGCAAAACTGACTGCTGGAATTTTACTTTGGCATCACTACCACCCAGCAAGACGTCGTATTCAAACTTCGCGACTTCCTGCTGGTAGGCGTTCACGCCGTCGGCACTGTCGTCGAGCGACGCGCCGACGATCTTCAATCCCTGTGGTTGAAGCTCGTGCTGCAATGCGTTCAGAGCGGGGATTTCTTCGCGACACGGAATGCAGTAGGTGGCCCAGAAGTTCAGCAGCACGACCTGTCCCTGAAGCTCTTTAAGTCGAAAGGGTTTGCCTGCGAGTGTTTGAAACTCGACGTCGGGCGCCATTTCGAAGTTTGTGTTTGCAGTTGCGGTGGGTTCTTTGGCTGGCGGCGCGTCAGTCTTGAACCAGCGGTTCAGCAAACCTTCCGCATTCGGAACGAGGGCCATGAATTTCGAGCTGGCCAGCAAAGTCGATTGACCGCTCATCACCAGTAGTCCGACGAGAATCAGCACGACACCGGACACGACCTCAACCTTGTGCAGGTGCCGGCGGAAGTTTTTGTAGAAACCCAGAAACTGGTTGATACCGAGGCCCGTCAGCAGAAACGGCACTGCGAGGCCCGCGGAGTAAAACGCTGAAAGCACGAGGCCGCTGCGCCAGCCACCGCTTGTGGCTGCGAGACCGATAATGCCGCCGAGGATTGGACCAATGCACGGCGTCCAGCCGGCGGCGAACGCCATCCCCAGAGCCGCGGAACCGAGCACGCCACGCGGCTTCTCGCTGGAGAAGAAACGTGTGTCTTTGTAGAGTGCTCCGATCTTTAGTAGTCCGATTAGTTGCAGGCCAAAGGCGATGATGACGAGGCCGCCGATTATTCGTACCCACGGATTACTCGTGATCGCAGCGCCGACGAGGCCGGCAGTTGTACCGAGCACGAGAAAGATGACTGACAGACCGGCATTGAACGCGAGCGAGTTGATGATCACCGCGCGGCGAATACTCACGCCTTCTTTCAGATTATCGATACTGACGCCGGACATCAGCGAGATGTAGCCGGGCACGAGCGGTAAAACGCACGGCGAGAGAAACGAGAGTATTCCCGCCGCGAATGAGATACCAATTCTAAATAAAGTAATTCCTTCGTCCATTGCTTTTATTTGCCACGAAAAGGCACAAAAATCACAAAAGCTGTATTTGTGCTTTTTTGTGGCTCATTTCTCTTCAATCAATTTCTTGATCAAATCCCCCAAACGCGCAATCTCTTCTTGACTTGCGCCCAGTGAGATATAACGAACAACACCCTTGCGATCGATCAAAAACGAGGTGGGAATCGAAAACACGCCGTAGTTAAAGTCATTCTTCTCCCCGTCTTCAACGAGGAACCCATACGGCAGCTTATTCCGCGTTCGAAAGTCGCGCAAAAAGGCAAGCTCTTCCGGCTCGGTCAGATCTTTCCCACCGCCGCGTCCATAGTACTTCGTCACGCCCAGGATCACGAGTCCCTTGCTCTTATACGCATTCTGCCAGCGCGCCAGGTTAGGCAGCGTGTAACGACATGGTCCACACCACGTCGCCCAGAAGTCGATTAACACAACCTGCCCGCGAAAGTCCGTCAACTTCTTCGGCTGCTGCTCAATCCACTCATCAGCGATAAGCTCCGGTAACGCGGTATTCGTCGAAATCAGACTATCGTCGAAAAGCTGGTCGGTATTCAACTCGGGATCGAGCCGCATCAAACGTACCGTTGCTTCTCTGTAGAGGTTTGCCGACGGCAATTGGATCGCGAGCCGTCGCAGGTCTGTCAGCGCGCTAATCGCTAACTTCTTCTGATCTGTTTTCAAATACGAATCAGCAATGAGCACAGTCGACTTCAACAGCATCTCATCGCGCCTGACGACCTCGTCTTTATTCGTCTCGATAAACTTCTTCGACGCCGCAAGCATTTGCTTCGCGTGCGTGGCCATAGGCCCGTGGTCTTTCGCGCGCAGGTACCAGTCAGTGATCAGAAGCTCCATGCGATAAAGATCGTCTGCGCTCTGTGGCTGGTGACGTCTGTACGCTTCGACTGCTGCCGTCGCTTCGGGCATCAGGTCCTTTTTAACTGCATAAAGAACGACGATGTTACGAGCAGCCTGCGCCTTTTGACCGTCAGGATCGTCTTTGAGCAGCAGACGCATCGTCGCGAGTGAGGCGTCAGCGTCAGCGGCGAGATGATGAAGCATGCCGAGGTAGTAAAGATCCTCGCCTTTTAGAGATCCGCGCGCTTGCAGGGTCGCAGCATTTCGCACTGCGAGGTCTTTCTGCTCTTTCTTTGTCTGGGCTTCGAGTTTCGGATCGTACGGAAGTTTTTGTTTGTTGAATTCCTGAAAGCGGCGTCCCAGGTATCCGTTGGCTTCTTCAAATAATTCCTGCGCCGAACGCTTGTCAGGCTTGCCGTCGGCTTTGGCGGCCGGAGCGAGGCCTTGCGCAAACGTCGACATGGCAGTCAGTAGAACAAATAAAAAAACAGCTTTAGTCATCTTTGAGAGGAGATAATTGCCTTGGAAATCAGTTCACCAGTTAAAGGAGCCAGTAGGATTCCGTTTCGGTAATGCCCGGTTGCACAAAAGAGCCCGTCAATTTCACCACAAGGGCCGATGACAGGCAAACCGCCAGCGGCGCGTGGACGGAGCCCGGCCCACGTGTCGATCACGGGCAGATCCGAGATTGAGGATGAAATTTCGAGTGCATTCCGAAGAATTGTGGCGATTCCGCCTGCTGTGACGCACTTTGCGAAGCCAGCGCGTTCGCTCGTCGAACCGGCCAGTAAACGCCCATCCTGACGCGGCACGAGGTAGCCGCGCGGGCTGTAGATCACGTGGCGCGTTAGCCGTGGTTTCGCTTCGAGACAAACCATTTGACCGCGAACGGGCTCGATCATCGGAAAATGCGGCGTGGTCTTGATAAAACTCGACCACGTTCCCGCGGCAATCACGACTGTTGGACAGTTGATCACGCCGCGAGATGTCTGCACACCACGAACGCGGTTTTCTTCAATAATTAAAAAGTCAACAGTTGTTTGAGTTGCGATATCGACGCCGAGTTTCGTTACGCTGTTTGCGAGCGCGCTGAGCAGTCGACGATTCTCGACTTGAATGTCTTTTGGAAATCGCAAGGCGCCGAGCGTCGCTGCGGAGATACACGGTTCTAATTCGCGCGCCTCGACGCCGCTGAGTCGTTCAACGGAAAGTCCCGCCTGTGTTTGCCACTCGTATCGCTTTTCGATCTCTTCGTGATCGTGTTCCGTGAGGGCGAGATAAAGCGTTCCCGTTGTGTCGAGCTCGACGTCGATCCCGGTCTCTTCGCGCAGCGCCGCCGCAAAAGCGGGATACAGATCGCGACTCTGACAAGCGAGCTTGAAAAATTCGTTCGCCGCGTCGGCTTCGACCTGTGGCAGCAACATTCCGGCTGCCGCCCACGACGCTTCCGTGCCGAGTCTGCCGCGCTCAACCAGGCAAACATTACGCACACCGCACAGCGCAAGCGCACGCGCGATGGTTAGACCAATGACGCCGCCGCCAACGATGACAACGTCTGCACTTCCTTTGATAGACGCCATTTGGTTACTATCCAAACATGCATGCTATCACACTGATTCCGGGCGACGGCATTGGCCCTGAAGTCGCCTCAAACGTAGTGCGAATCATCGAAGCGGCGGGCGTTGAAGTCCAGTGGGAGACTCATTATGCAGGCGCACAGGCGCTCGAAAAATTCGGCGAAACACTACCAAAGGAGCTGCTCGATTCGATCCTGCGGAACAAGGTCGCGCTCAAGGGACCGATCACAACGCCCATCGGCAAAGGCTTCACTTCAGTCAACGTTGGACTGCGTAAAACATTGGATCTTTATGCCAACCTGCGTCCCGTGCGCGCGTTGCCGAATGTGCCGTGTCGTTATCCTGAGCTCGATCTGATCGTCGTGCGAGAGAACACGGAGAGTTTGTATGCGGGTTTGGAACACATCGTCGTGCCGGGCGTGGTTGAGAGTCTGAAGATCATCACCGAGAAGGCTTCGACACGCATTGCACGCTTTGCTTTCGAGCATGCGAGACGTGAATCACGTAAAAAAATAACGGCGGTTCACAAAGCGAACATCATGAAGCTGTCAGATGGTCTATTTCTCGACTGCTTCCGTCGCGTCAGTGAGGACTATCCCGATATTGAAGCTGACGATAAGATCGTCGACAACGCATGCATGCAGCTCGTGATGCGTCCGGAGCAGTTTGACATCATGCTGCTCGAGAATCTTTATGGAGACATCGTCTCGGATCTTTGTGCAGGTCTCGTGGGCGGATTAGGCTTAGTGCCGGGCGCCAACATCGGCGAGAAAGGCGCGGTATTCGAAGCGGTACACGGCTCGGCGCCCGATATCGCCGGACAGGGCATCGCAAACCCCACGGCGCTTCTTCAATCCGGTATCCTAATGTTGCGCTACATCGGCGAACGCGAAGCCGCAGACCGCATCCAGAACGCAATGCTCACCGTCTTCGAAGAGGGCAAGGTCCGAACGCGCGACATCGGCGGCACAGCAAAGACCGCAGAATTCGCGGACGCGATCATTCAAAAGATGACTTAATCCGCGTTCATCCGCGTCCAATTAACTCTTCTATTTCCTCGGCGTGCTTCGGGACTTTGTGCGTCAACACTCTTGGTCCGTTGTTCGTACACAGCACATCGTCTTCGATCCGCACACCAATCCCAAGATACTGCTCCGGTATATCTTTAGTATCCGGCGAAACGTAAATCCCTGGCTCGACGGTCATCACCACGCCCGGCTCAAGCGCGCGTGACTCCTTCCCGAAGTAATATCGCCCGACGTCATGCACGTCGATGCCGAGCATGTGCCCCAGTCCGTGCATGTAAAACTGCTCGTACTTCTTCTCTTTAATCAGCTCCTCCGGTTTGCCTTTCAGCAACCCCAGCTCGACCATCCCTTCCGTCAACACCTCGATCGAATGCTGCTTCAACTGATCGTGCGTCGTGCCTGGCCGCACCATCTCCACACACGCCATCTGCGCCTTCAACACGAGGTCATAAATCTCTCGCTGCGCCTTTGTGTAACGACCATTGATGGGAAACGTACGCGTGATATCGGAAGCGTAGCCCTTGTATTCAGCACCGGCGTCGAGCAACAACAAGTCTCCGTCGCGAAGCTCACCATCGTTGTTGATGTAGTGAAGCACGGTCGCGTTTGGACCAGCGCCGACAATCGACGTGTACGCCGGACCTGATGCGCCATGCCGCCGGAATACCTGCTCGATCAACGCCTCGATCTGATACTCCTGCATGCCGGGTTTGGCTGCCTTCATCGCTTCGCAATGTGCTTCGGCGGCGATGTCGGCCGCAGCTTGCATGATCTCGATTTCTTCAGGCGACTTGAGCACGCGCATCTCGTGTACGATCGTCGCCGGGTCGATAATTGTCTGCGGCGGGTGTACCGGTTTGCGATTTATCGCGCGCATGCTTGCGATCTCTTTAAGGATGACGTTGTCGAGATCGCGATCCTCACCGAGCCGGTAGTAAAGCACGTGAGCGCCGTCGAGAAACTCGCGCAGCTTCGACTCAAACTCCGCGATCGTAAATGACTCTGACGCCCCAAACTCACTCTTCGCGCCTTCGACACCCGCACGACGGCCATCCCAGATCTCTCTTTCCGGATCTCTCGGACGCACAAACAACGTGTACTTTTGATCTGACTCCGGTTTGATTACTGCGAGCGCATCCGGCTCTTCGAAGCCGGTGAGATAGAAGAAATCGGAGTTCTGGCGGAAACGATAATGCGTGTCGTTCGAGCGTGTAGTGTCGTGTGCACCGGGAATGATAGCGACGGATTTGGGCGCCATACGGCGCATAAACTCCTCAAGCTGGGGCCGGATCATTTGATTCTCCTTAGTAGTCGCATTGTAACAGAACCGAGCGCGGTAGCGCCGGGTCGTAGTTTTCCCGATCAGGACCGTGAAGTGTGTTTGACCCGGCGCTACCGCGCTCGGTTCTGTATAATTCGGCGATGCTCATTTCACTTGATCCATCAACAGGCGAAGAGATCGGGCGTGTGCCGTTGATGGATGCGAACGATGTCAGTGTCGCTGTCGCGAGGGCGCACGCGGCGCACCCGGCGTGGGCGGGGCTTTCCTACCACGATCGGGCGCGCTTCATGCTGCGTGCGCATGAGATCGTGCTCGATCAAGTCGACGAAATCGCAAAACTGATCTCACGCGAGACCGGCAAACCAGTCACCGAAGCCATCGCGATGGAGGTTGTGCCCACACTCGATCTCATGCACTACTTCGCCGCCAACACGAAACAGATCCTCAAACGCAAACGAGTCGGTTTGGGCCAGTACAATTACATGGCCCGCACGTCGTACATCGTTTACAAGCCACTCGGCGTCGTGGGAATCATTTCGCCGTGGAATTTTCCATGGGCCACTCCGCTTGACGAAGTCGTGATGGCGTTGATGGCGGGCAATGCTGTGGTTGTGAAACCGAGCGAGCTGACGCCGCTAACGGCGCTCAAAATCGCAGACGTCTTCAAGCAAGCTCAACTCCCGGATAGTCTGCTCACGATAGTCACCGGCGACGGCTCGACCGGCGCGGCGCTTGTTGAAGCCGGTGTGAACAAGATCATGTTCACCGGCAGCGTGAACACGGGCAAGCGTGTCGCCGAAGCTGCGGCGAAACATCTGACGCCGGTCGTGCTCGAGCTCGGCGGCAAGGATCCGATGATCGTTTTCGACGATGCGAATCTTGAGAACGCCGCGCGCGCAGCGATCTGGGGCGCTTTCTGCAACTCCGGTCAGGCATGCGCCTCGATCGAGCGTTGCTACGTGCAGCAGTCGATCGCCGACAAGTTCATAGATATCGTCATTAAAGAAACAAAACTGCTCAAACAGGACAAACCGTCAACCGGCGATATCGACGTCGGCGCCATGACCAATCAAGAGCAGTTAGAGATTGTTGAAGATCACGTCAGCGATGCTGTGGAACGAGGAGCAAACGTGCGCGCCGGTGGTCATCGCCTCAACGAGTCGCAGGGCTGGTTTCACGAGCCGACCGTCGTCACGGGTGTCGACCACTCGATGAAGCTGATGCGTGACGAAACCTTCGGTCCGGTTTTACCAATCATGACGTTCAGAACCGACGAAGAGGCGGTGCGTTTGGCGAACGACAGCATTTACGGCCTCACTGCGAGCGTCTTCACGGGTGATCTTGGCCGCGGAAAGCGGATTGCCGAGCAGATCGATGCAGGCACAGTGATGGTCAACGAGGTTGTTTACACACACGCCGTCGCGCAAACGCCCTGGGGCGGTGTAAAGCAAAGCGGCTACGGACGGACACACGGCAGTCTTGGATTGCTCGAACTCGTCTCTGCGCAACATATTCACGTCAACGCGATGCCGGGCTTGGCCGATGTGTGGTGGTTTCCGTACTCAAAGCGTGCCGGCCAGCTTTTTCGTGACTTCGCCCGGCGCTTCACGACCGGCTCGGTCTTAAATTCCCTTCCGCTGCTACCGAAAATCCTGCGACGTCTCATCGAGCCTCGCTGAAAAGTGGCTCAGCTTTATTTCCACTACGAAGCAAAATAGTAGTATACTGCCCGCCTCCCAATTGATACCTTCTCGCTTCTGCTGTTGTGAATCGCAATCGAAGTCGCGGTAGTTAGTCTCCCAAGTACTACCGCTATCCGTAAACTCACATAGCCCTGAAATTTCTGGAGGATATCAGTGAGAAAGATTCATGCCTTACTAATGATGGTAATTCTTTGTACCGTCAGCTCAATGCCTCTGATGGTCCAAGCCCAGAGTGAGAAAGCTCTGGAACACCGAGCCGAGATCAGTTATCCAGTCAAATTCGACAAAACTCCCAAACCGCTCCGCGAGATGTTTGACACCGGTGAACGACCGGAACCCGCTCGCGGCGGAAGGGACTTCGAGCCGGGCCGGCCGCAGCCGGTCGGAAACCGACTCGTACCATTCACCGATCCGCTGGCTGATAAAAGCGTTGGCCTGCCGTCGGCTCTCGCCGAGATCAAAGCGTCCACGAATGGAACGCCGATCGATCCAGCCGCTCGTGTAGCGCCGCCGGACACGACCGGTGACGTTGGTCCAAATCACTACGTGCAGTGGGTTAACCTGCGCTACACGATTTACACATTGATTAGAGGTGTAAATAACGAGATTACGGCATTCGTACCAGTCGCTGGATTTCCCAAACAGGGAAACGTGGTATGGCAGGGCTTCGGCGGTCGCTGCCAGACTGACAACGATGGCGATCCGATTGTTCAATACGATCAGTTGGCCGACCGTTGGGTCTTAACTCAGTTTGCCGTCGGCGGCACACCGTACACGCAGTGCGTGGCCGTTTCGACGAGCCCTGATCCCACGGGAACTTACTTCCGTTATGCGTTCTCGTATGACAGAAGCTTCAACGACTATCCGAAGATGAGCGTTTGGCCGGATGCGTATTACATCAGCTATAACATGTTTCGAAATGGCCGTTCGTTCACGGGCAACACGGTATGCGCTTTCGAACGCGCGCAGATGCTGGCCGGCGCATCGGCAAGGCAAGCATGCGTCAACACAACCGCGAGCCATAGCATCGAACCCGCGGACCTGGAAGGCACAACATTGCCGCCCGCCGGCTCGCCGAACCTCTTAATGAGTATCGGTACTTCAACCGTTCAGTTCTGGCGGTTTGCTGTGAACTGGACAGCCGGTACCGGTACCTTGACTGGTCCAACCACGGTTGCGGGAGTTGCTACATTTAGCCGGGCCTGCGGTGGCGGTGCTTGCATTCCGCAACCAGGCACCACAACGCAACTCGATTCACTCGCGGATCGATTAATGTATCGCTTGAGTTATCGCAACCTTGGCACCCGTGAATCGCTCGTGATCAACCATTCGGTAACGAATGGCTCCGGCGCGGGTGTGCGCTGGTATGAGCTGACCAATGCTACCGGACAAACTCTCGCGTCGGCAGCCCCAGTGCTGCGGCAACAGGGCACGTTCGCGCCAACCAATGATTTTCGTTGGATGGGAAGCGCGGCGATGGATAAGACCGGCGGCATCGCCATCGGTTACAACATCTCGAGCTCGAGTATCGTGCCGAGTATTCGTTATGTGTATCGTGGCCCGTCCGATCCGCTGGGAACGATTGGCAACGAGACGACGGTGCTGGTAGGAAGCGGAATTCAAAACGGCAACCTGACACGCTGGGGTGATTACAGCACGATCAGTGTTGACCCGGTGGATGGCTGCACGATGGTTTTCACGACGCAGTATCAACCGGCTACCGGTAACTTCAACTGGACGACTTACATTCACAGCTTCAAGCTGTCGACTTGTAACTAAGGACGAAGATAAGCCACGGATTTGCACGGATAAACGCGGATCAGACTGATCCGTGTTAATCTGTGTGAATCCGTGGCCCTTTTTTATGTCTGTCTGGCAGAACTACATGCACCGGCGCGAGCGCTGGTATCACCAAAGAGATAACAATCGCCTTGTCCGCCCCTTTGAATGGGGTCTGCAGTATGTCTTCGATCACGTAAATGGCGACGATCCACGTAAGCTGTTCCGCGGCCACACGGCGCGCGTGGTGCCTGCAAGTGACGATTTTTACGCGCTGACTCCGATTACTGATTACCGCCTCCAAGGCGATCAGCTAACCTGGACAAGCGCGGTGCATACACCCTCGCCTGAGAACAACACGGCGCGAGCGCGGTTCTTTCCCACAAAAAACAAAGACTCACGCAAGGCCATCGTCGTGCTGCCGCAGTGGAACGCGCAACCGCAGAGTCACGTCGAGGCGTGCCGGATCTTCAACATGATCGGCATGTCGGCGTTGCGTTTGACGCTTCCGTATCATCTTGAGAGAAAACCGCCGGAGATCGAGCGCGCAGATCATCTCGTCAGCACCAATATCGGGCGCACTATCCAATCGATGAGGCAGGCAGTGTTGGACACGCGCGCTGCTGTTCAGTGGTTAAAGAGAGAGGGGTATGAGCAGATCGGAATTCTGGGGACGAGTGTGGGCTCATGTATCGCGTTTCTCGCTTTCGCGCACGAGCCCGACCTTAAAGCGGGGGCTTTCAATCATGTTTCAGGTTACGTGGCGGATGTGGTCTGGCATGGACTCTCGACCACGCACGTGCGGGCGGGCTTTGCAGATCATGTAGCACTTGACGAGTTGCGCACTTACTGGGAGCCGATTAGTCCGCTGCCGTTTATGCAGCGCGTGGCGCAGATGGGTCACCGCCCGATACGCTTCCTCGTCGCGCGTTACGATCTCACGTTTCCTCTCGACCTCACACACGAAGCGATCGCAGAGGCGCGTCGACACAAGCTTCCACTCGACGTGGTCTGGCTTCCCTGTGGTCACTACACCACCGGCGAGCTGCCGTGGAAAGCGATCGACGCCTGGAAGATCGCGACGTTCTTCAGAAAACAATTCAGATAAATTCTATTTCGCCAGCGGGAAGACGGGCTCGATGTCTACCGGCACGTCTTTGAGCTTTTCCAGCGCCTGCTGCATCGGTGGCCTGATCATCGCGTACTTATCCAGTATCGCTTTGGCCTTGTCGTACGAACCTTCAGCTTCGAGCGTGAGCAGGTCGCGCGTGAGCTTTGTCACACCTTCCTTGATCTTCGCGTGATCGATGCTGAACGTTCCCTTCGCTTCGTTGAACTTTATCGCACCCTCGTCAGTCAGATAGTTGAACTGCATCGCGACGCCGCGCCCGTGCGCCTCCGTAATTCCGAAACGCACTGAACGAAACATGCTCGCGAGATACGTCGTGTAGAGCGTTCGTTCCATGCTCTTCTCGATGATGCCGCGATCGATCATGTACTGGAGCGCCCACAGTCCCGTCATGTCGGCTTTGGCTTCTTCGATGGCCGAGTAAAGCTCCTTCAACTGCTTGCGCACGGTCGTTTCCTGGCCGTCGACGGTGATGTTGTGTGGTCCCAGTCCGTGCATCAGCTCGTGACAGAGGATGTGTGTGAAGAACGATTCGAAAGCGAGGGCTGACTGCTCAGACGGATCGAGAACGACTTTCGAGATCGGGATCAGCGTCTTGTTGAATTTCGCGTCCTGCACGTTCTTCAACATGACGCGCTTCGAACCTTTTTCTTTCACGACTCGCTCGTCATTTGGCAGGTTGAACGCCGCCGTTTGCACGCCGCTATTGCCTTCGCCTGATGCATAGACTTCATTCACAACGCGAATCGGTGAGGCTGCGCCGAGCTTTGGATTTCGGTACTTCGGATCCATCGGAAGATTGTTTTCGAGCTCCTGCAAGTGGCCGCTGAACTTCGCGAGCTTTGCGGTCTCCGCGTCGTCGCGCAACGTCACGTACGATTCGAATGCGGCTTTGTAACTAAACAACTCGTCTTCGTAAGTCTCGTATGGACCAAAAGTGACGTCGATTGGCGAGTCGAGATCCATCCACGCGACGTCGCTTTCGTAATAATCATCCGAGCCGAACGCGTCGGCGCGCTTGTTCAGGAAGTTCTTGAGAGTCGGGGTGGTCGTGAGCGCGGCCGCTTCGCGCAGCAACGCTGCCGCCGGCCCGAGATATTCTTTGTAAGCCTCACTGTAAGGAACAATCGTGAGTTTCCGATCTGCTCCACGCCGGATTAGCCAGAAGAAGCCGGTTGCTTTTTGCTTGTCGGCATCGGAGAGTGTCTGGACCCACGAGTTAAACTCATCCTTCGACATGTCGTCCGGATAATAGCTCGCGTTGAGAGGCTTCTCTCGCGGCACGCCGTCGATGAATGGCTCTTTCTCGTCGAGACGCGACCATGGACCATCGTTAATGTAGAAGTAGTGGAGTCGCTCGTGGCCCGCGGCGCTCTTGTCAGCTTGCAGCTTCTTCTCCAGCGCGTCGTTACCACTCCAAACCTGACGCAGGAATAACGGATCGAGCAGCTTCGCCGCCGCGATGATCTTATCGAGCGCCTGCCGATCCTTGGGCGAGAGCTTTGACGTGTCAGCGGTTAATGTAGTCGGCGCAAAACGCGCGATCTTGCGAGCCAGATCCGGGTCGCCGCCGTTAGGCTTCTGTCCGATCAACGTAGTGGAGAGTAGTGCCATTGTTAATGCGATAGAGATTAGTTTCAATGAAGTCATCACTTTCAAAAACGCTTAAAGATTTCGCTTAATAGACAAGAAAACGCCGGAATAGCGGCACTCGACAGGCGCTCTTCTTCGCGTTGCAAAGTCTGACTCAGCTTCAAAGAGGAGCCATGCGAGACGTACTGTTCCACCGTCAGCTTCCCAGGATCTACGATCCAATACTCTTGGACTAGATGCTTAGAGTAAAGTCGGAGTTTATCCACCCGATCTCGGCGACTATTGGCGGATCCGGGTGAAACGACCTCGATTACCAGGGCTGGAGGTCCGGTCAATCGATCGTTGGTGATGATCGTGTCGCGCTGTTCGTTAAGAAGAATAACTAGATCGGGAATGACTGCGCTGAACTTATCCAGAATCACTCCCACGTCAGGAAGAAACGCTCCGATTGGATTCTTCTCCAGGAATAATACAAACAACGTGATGAGGTTGGCCAAAACTACTTGATGCGTGAGGCCGGGTGAGCGGGACACAAATAGTTCTCCTTCTATTATTTCGTAGCGATTGCCGTCGCCGTGTGGCATAGCTTCCCAGTCGGCGACCGTGAGAATTTTTAGTTTGCTAATCATAAGGTTCCGATGCTGGTGAGTGTTCAGCAGTTTACCATAATCATAACGCCTGGCGGTTCTTCAGGATCTTCACGAAAGACGCCGAGCGCAATTCCTCCAGCGTCAGTCCTGATAACTCAACCGCCTCTTCTTCAGTTAGCGCGCCGCAGTTGACCGCGCGTAAGAAATAATTGAGCAGGCCCTGGCCCGTCGCGGCGTCGTCAAACACGTCGCCCACGAGCGTCGCCTTCGCTGCTTTCTCGACGAAGTTCTTCAAACGCTCTGACGCCGCTTCCAATCCATCAAGGAAGAACGAATACACAGCAGCGTAACGCGTGGGTAGCTGCGCCGGATGCAGGTCCCAGCCCTGGTAAAAAGCATTCGTTAACGAATGCTGGATGTGACTGTAGTGCAACTTCCACGCGCGATGGACCACCTCGCGATTCTCTTCGATCTGCTCCTGCGTCAACGGCGCGCCACCCTCGACAAAACGATGCGGCGCGACCGGCATGATGTTTGTCGCACCGTCGGAAAGCCAAATGCCCGTGCCGGCAAAAGACACCTGCATCATGTGCTTCGCAAAGTCGCACGCCGGATGCAGCATGTGCTGGTGCGCGGCGGTGATGTTGCAACCGGCAGTGTAGTCGTAAGTACCGAAGTGAGCGGCGACACAACGTCCCTCAGCAGCAGCAAGCAACAACGGCAGGTTGATCTGGCCCTGGTGATTGATGATCGATTGCGTGGTTTCGATCATCATCTCAAACTTCAAACTACCTTCAGGAAGATCGGTATGTTTCTCAAGTCGCGCGAGTACTGTCGCAAGCGTCGAGACTTGTTCGGGAATCGTGATCTTCGGGAGGGTGATGACGAAGTTGTCCGGCAAGCGTCCTCGGTTTAGATCGACGAGCGTAGAGACGAAAATATCGAGCGTGCGAAAACTCCGCGCGCGCAACTCTTCGTTGAAAGGCTTGATCCGAATGCCGATAAACGGCGGCAACGTTCCTTTTTTACTTCCCTCGGCAGTTTCCGCAGCAGCAGAAACGGCGTGACCGTCTTCCTCGTCGTCAGGACGATTGCCGTAACCATCTTCGAAGTCAATACGAAAGTCTTCGACCGGCTCACGGTCGAGCTTTTCAATCACCCGACCGTAAATCGTGTGTGCGAGCCATGCGCCTTTCTTCTCCTTGCGCGCGCGCTCCGGTTCTTCATTCAAAAACGAGAGCAACTCGGTCGCTTCATCGAACGATTCCGGCAGCTCGCTCTCACCCGGCAGATCGATGGCGCGCGCAAACGTCAGAAAGTCGGGCGCAAACTGATCCAACGAACGCCGGGCCAGCGAGCCGAGCCGTTTGGCCGAATCGGATTTGAACAGGTGCGCGCCGCCGTAAACCGTGTGAACCGGCTGGCGGCGCCCGGTTTCGCCGGGGTAATGGCGCATGTATTCTTCGTTTGCCTGTCGCAGGCGCTCTGCCAGATCAGTCAGAGAGCTGTGGGAAAATGAAGCTGTCATGGTCGTCCTCGCAAGTAAGTGTGGCGACAGTCTAACAGACCGAAATTGTTTATTGACATCACCTCGCCCGCTCCGATATGGTGCTCGTGAGCCTCCTCACGGGTTCAAGCCCCGCTCTTCACCGCAAATCTCAACAGAATTTAGACTCGGAGAGCCGTCATGAGAAGAATCCTGCTTGTTTTGAGCTGCACCGCGGTGCTTGCGTTTCAACCCGCTGGAGCGAAACCACAATCGCCGCCGGCACCCGTAAAGCACGGTGGCAAAATCGAGACGAAATACGACGGGTTCAACTACGAAACCGTCATGCGCCTGCGAAAAATGAAGGTCAATTGCGAAGGTTTCAAAGACCAGTTTAAGGATGCGTGCGTGAGTATTGAGGTCATGCTGCATTGCCCGGGAACACAGGTCAACTACGTGAAACAGGTCACGTTGCAAGTGGTGTTTGAAAACAAAGACTGGGTTCACTTTCACGCGCCCGATCAACGAGATCTGATTCTCGTTACTGACACGGAAACGCTGCACATCGGTCGCATGAGTCCGGTCAGCAAGGATACGCCGGGCACGTGGGACACGAAGGTCGAGATTTTGGAAGCGAAGATGCCGTACGCAGTGTTCAAGAAAATGGCAATGGCGCAGTCGGTTGGGATTCAGGTAGGCCGCGACGCGGTCGAGCTGCGCGACAAGAACATCGCCGCGCTCAAGGATCTCAACACGCGCGTCATTAACTAGAATATTAAACGCGGATTTGCGCGGATGTCTTACGGATCGGGATCTAATCCGCATTCATTCGTGATTTCATCCGCGGAGCCTTACTGGCACATCTGCCACAACTTGATTCCTTCCACTGGACGGACCAGCATCAGAATCTGTAGCAACAGGCTGTCGTGAATCCAAAACGTTAAGACGACCTCAATCAACACGAACACAATCAGTGAACGGCGCACACCGAGTTGTCGTGCGATAACAAACCCAAGCAGCGCACAAGCGAGATCGCCCAACGAGTTGACGATCGTGTCGCCCTGGTAACCGAGCGCCGCGGTTTCCGTGCGGTACTTGTTAATAACGAAACTCGTGTTCTCAAAAACTTCCCACGCGCTTTCCAACAGCACCGCCAGTAAAAACTGCTGCGCGCGCGGCATGCGCTTGAACAGCAGGGCAATCAACCAGAAAAACAGAAACCCGTGCAGCACGTGCGTGAAGCTGTAAGGGTCGAGCAACTGTTGTGATGTGTTTGAGCTGCACCAGTCGCTGACCCACACCGCGACGTGCCCGCAGGTACACAGAAAATGCCGTCCCTCCGCGCGCAGCAACACGATCATTGCGAGAGGCACGAGGGCGGTGGCGATGATTGGCGTCAGCCGGCGCCGATCCTTTGTCGTCGTCATGTTCGGCAGAATTACAAGATTTACATGATCAACAGGAGTCCTGACAAATCAGGACCACAAAAGGTAATGCCTCAGTTTGAAATTTTTGATGAATACGCCGCAGGCGTTCGCTAATTTCAGCCCAAGGTTGGAGCGCCAGCGACAACCTTGGGTTTGTAACGTAATGTTGATTGAACCCTGTAAGGGTTTGCCAACCGCGGAACCCTTTCAGGGTTAGCGTGTATTTAAATTAATGATCCCAGGGTTCTCGCTTGGCTCGAACCCTTGGGCTGAAATTAGCGAACGCCTCCGGCGTAATTGCGGTCAATTTCACTGATTCACTACTCACCAAAGCGGTCGCCGAGGTTTGCTGGTGAAGGTCTGAGGGATGAAACGATTTCTTTCGTAAAAACATTTAAAGGTAGAGACAGATGTTTAGGCCAAAAGCCGCAAAAAGACTGGAGAACTCCCATGAATGCGTACTCTACCCACAGATCCGCGGTTTGGATGAGCGTAGCGATTATGTGCTTGCTCAGCGCGACCGCGGTTTTCGCTGACGGGCCCGGCCCAAAGCCCCCGAAAGATTATCCGCCGAAAAACCCACCGGTTGACAGGCCATCGCCCAAACCGCCAGCCAGCCCAGAGGTAACGCCGGAGCGGCCGAAACCAACGTACTCGCCCGTAGTTGGCCCCGTTACCACACCAACACCGCCGCCACAGCCGCCGAAAAACTATTTCTGGTGGTGGGTATCGGCCTCAATACTCCTGCTGCTGTTGTTGTTTTTCCTGTACTGGATACTTCGCCGGCGCGACAAAACTGGTTACACCACACCGCCCAGCAGACCGACTGGACCAGCCTATCCACCAGTGGACCAGTTGCCACAACAAACGCGACCAGATCAGTATTAACTTACGGTGGACAACTAACTCAATCGATGCGAAGGCGCGTGAGCGAACGTTCGATATTCTCACGCGCCCTAGCCTCATATGTGCTTCGGAAAAACTCGGTACTGTAGATCCATGCCCGGCTCACAAACTGCTCCAATACTTTTCTGCGCGCCGCTCGATATAGGGATTCGGGTACCCACGAATATTCCTCACGAACCTGCACCTCGTAATCATCAAAGCGATTGGATCCCGCTCCGAGAATACCCAGATCAATATCGACGAGAACCGCTGCGTCCCGGCCCAACGGAACGACGTTGTGCTCCGTCGCCATGATCAGCTCATGGATCCGGTCAGCCTTTTCGCTCGACACACCCGCAGCCAGCACGCTATCGCGCGCCCATTCCGCACTTCGCTTCTCGTTGTCTTTCTTGCTGGTGTCGTAGATCGCGTCGTGAAACCAGAGCGCGAGCTCTATTTCATCCGCGTGGTCCGCCAGTGCAGACACGCTTTCCAAATGCGTCAGGCATTCGTTCAGGTGCTGGATAGTATGGTACTTGCGGTGCGGCTCTGCATAACACGCGACGAGTTGATGATAAAGATCCTCATTCGCACTCGACGCACCAAGCTGTCGCCACACAGACTGCCAACATTCCAATGAAGTTTTCATCTCAAGGATTGCGTCGTCTTTTCAAGCTCTGCCGAGATGAGACTTAATCTGTGTTCGTAATTTTTGCCCAGCTCGTTTCTGTTGCGCAGGTTAAGCAAATCTTCCTGCGCCTTCAAGATGCGAGCGAGTCAAACTGAAGACTATGTCGTTTATGTCGGACCGAAGCGACTACGGTACTCGGTCGAGTAGATGAAGATGAAGATCATGTGCCGTAGATTGCTCGGGTTCGCATTCAACGTGTTCACGTTGTTCTGGTAACCAATCGTGTCCGGATCACGGCGCAGGAATCCGAAGTACTGGATGGACACTTTGCCTTCTGTCAGGAACCGGTTCGCGACTGCCGCAGTCTCCATGATCCCGCGCAATATCTGACCTCGTGTCATGTTGGCAGTGATTGTGAACGTGCTGCTCGGCAAGCCGGCCGTCTGCAACAACGCGTTCGCCAGCGCCTGGCCAGTCAAACTGCCATAACGAGCCAAAAACTCCGGTCGCTGCACGAACGCATCTGCAAACGTCACTTTGCTCGCTTCTTCTTCCGCGGGTGACTTTGGTCCACCAACCTGGGCCATGTCTGGAATAAACTGCGCGTACGTCGGCCGCTGGTTGTAACTCACCATGTAAACGCGGAAAGCCCAGTAGCCACGATTCAGAAATTCGTCAGACTCGAAGAAGCCCGCCGCGACGTGCAGACGATCGCAGTTTGACGTCGGCGGCTCACCAAAGCCGCCGTTCGGACAGGGCGCGAGTGTGTTGATCCAGTTCTGAAGACCGGTCGGGTCAGGCGGTCGATTGAGAATGTCGAGATATTGCTGCCGGATGAAGAACTCAACCCCATCGATCGGATTGCTCGCCGGCGCAAGAAAATCATTGTCGACGATCGTAACTGTTGCAGTCGCCGGTGAGCTAAGTGAGGCTCCAGTCGCGCTATTCAGGCTGATCGTGAAAGTCTCGTTTCCTTCCAACAGAACATCATTGATGAATGGGATCGTGAATGTCTTCAACGTTTCCCCGGCAGCAAACGTCACCGTGCCCAGCGAAGTAGCGTAATCACATCGTTCCGAAGCCCTGCCATTGGCGAGCCCGCAACTTTGGAGTCCCGCTATGTCTGAAGTCGCAAAGTTGACACTAGCCGCGCCCGCAGTACTGCCGCTCCGCGTTACGGTGACATCAACTTTTCCAGATCCTTCTGAGGCACTGTAAGCTGCGGCACTAAACTGCAACGTTCCCGCGTTGTTGCTGATCGTAAAGTTGGTGTCCGAGATATCGAAATAAATATTACCCACCGCTTCGATCTTCACTCGCGCCGTAGCTGTTTGCACGTTGGGAAGCGTTATTACTTCAAAGCCATCATTAGCTGTACTGTTAGAGAGAACTGTGGGAAACGTAATGCCGCCATCCGTTGAAAGCAAAATGCGCACAGCGCTGGTGGCAATCGGAGCGAGATTTGTATTAGCGACGTTCCATGTAATCGTTGTCTGTCCTCCACTGCTTAATGTAACAGGAGTGTTTGGTTGCGTGACCCTAAACGGCCCGGCAGTACCCACAACAGTCACCAGCAGAAGTTGGTCACGTGCAGTTATGCCACCTCCGGAACTTCGATTGTCGCGTACAGTAACGGTGAAATTCAGCAGGCCGGCCGCTGGCGGCAACAATTCGCCGGTGAAGAACGGGCCGATGAAAGTTGGTGGCATGTTTCCGTTATTCAAGATGTACGTCAAGCTGGGGAATGTGCGTGAAGGGCTGGTTATTGGAGGAAAAGACCGAAAAATACTTGACCCTGGATCCCATTCTTCCCAGGCATATGTCAATGTATCTCCATTTGGATCGGTGGCTGCTGCCGTCAGAGTAAAGGGAGTGAGGGCAGGTATGGTTGCCGCGGCTCCCGGATTGGTGATTACAGGAGGTGAGTTACCGGTTGAGGTCGATTGTCCACAACCTGAAAAAGCATTCTTGTGATCGGCGATTCTAAATAGACTGTGAATGTGAAAATAAGCGTCTGGCCAGCCATTGAAGTTCGGAGTAAACAGATTATCGGGAGGGCAAACTCCAGCGTAACTCATGATGGTCGATCCACTGCCCGGCTCCATTTTCGCTCCGACGGGCGGCTCTGCCTGTTGCGCACATACTGCGGGATATCGCGGGTCGTTGAAGAAAATTGGAGTGAGGGTATGCTGCGCTCCAAACATATGGCCTATCTCGTGGATCATTACAACAGATCCGCCGTAATCGTTAATCGACGGACCTGGGACCAGAGCCGCGCCCTCTGCTTTGATCGTTGGCTGGCAAGCGCATCCGAGAGCCAGGACCAGCCCGGACGGACTTTGTGGGTTAAAGCCAAGTGCAAAACCAATATCGTAACTGGAAGCACCCGTAAAGCCGTTAACGTTCAGATGGTCGAGAAAGAACTGATTCTGCAGTCCCATTTGCTTTAAGTCGCCATTTGTCAGCGGCGCACCAAAGGCTACGGGATTCCAAACTGCGACAAGATTAAAGCTGACACCAATCTCACGTTCATAAACCGCCCTTACGTTATTGACATAGTTAGTGACGGCGGCAATAGTTCCCGCACCAGCCACAGTTTCTCCGCCCACCGCAAAAATAAAATCCGTTGTCACTGTAACAGCCAATCGATACCGCCGCAGCGTGCCGTTTGCGACGTTTAATTCGGCTTTCAGAGTATCGCTATCGGCATAGACGTTGGACGGCGCCTCCCCGTCAACAGGACCGAGGCATTCAAAAGGCTTCGTTTCGAGGTCGCGCGTAAAGTAACTGAGGTATTGATTGTCGTTGCCAGTCGGGGCGATGACGAATGTACCTTGTTCATTGATAACCAGGGCATTCAAGCCTTTGGGTGTCCAACTGAACCGCAGAGTTGCAGTGGCGTCATCTATTGACTGGCCACTGTAGGTTTTGATCTCAGGAAACTTGCCGGCCAGTTCAGGAGAAAGTACCGGCGATTCGACGATTTGAAATCGCCAAAAGCGGCCGTCTGGAAGTGGGAGTGAAAGGACTTGGGCTTCGGCCGAGGTGAACTCCAAGGGAGCTTTTGATACGACACTGCTGAATAGTGTTTTATTTAGCTGGAGGAGTCGATACTGCTTAGGTGCGTCCTGATGATCCGTCATCAGCGCAAGCGATGATTTGTCTACATCCTTCCACAGCTCGTCAGATTGTGAAGTGTTCTGGTTGTTAGAATTCTGCGAAGTGCGGCTTATCGCTGCAGCCGCGCTCCAGTCTGTTCCTACTACGAGGCCAAGAACAATCAATCCCAGCAGGGCTAATATCAAAGCGGGGCGAATCGCCCTCGGCGGGATTCGGCGGGTATTTGAATTGGTATTACGCATAGTTACCCTATATGGAAAACCGTAGGTAAACATTTCCATCAGGGTTGCTGTTGCCCGAAATACCGCTTTTCTACCGCCGTTGGAGGGGGGCCGGTTGTGAAAACATCTGGACGGCCTGTAACTGCTGCTCGGCGATTGCCGCTATCGATGAAAAAACCTCACGTCGTAGCTCCTCTCCTATTAGCGCGGACGACAAGACGGGGGCAGCCTCGTGGAGCGCAATCTGCTCAAGTACTCGAAAGAGCGGCGACCGTGGTGGAATCCGAATGATCTTTCCACCGATAATCACGAATCCATCGCCGCCTGCAGCGACACCGCCAAAGAGGATGCCTGGACCAACTGCGGTCACTTGTGGAGCGCGGTGTTCGAGGTGAATCGTTGCAACTTGATTCGTGTCATCGATTTCGTCGACCGTAAGCCGGGTAACAGAAGCAAATATGTCGAAGGGCGTATTTCCCGGGTTATCGCCGAAGGTGTTATTCGCGACCAGGTCCTGTTGTCCATTAGTCGCTGGCATTAAATAGGAATGGTTGTCCTCAAAACGATGAACGAGAACCGCCGATCTCGGAATGGCAGCATCCCACCGATCCTGTTTTCTGAATTCCACGATATAGTCACCTAGACGGGCGGCGAGGTAGCCAGGGAGGTCACGTCGATGGAGTGGTCTAAGTGTGATGAATTCGCTAAACGATGTGCTTCGCGGAGACCATACGCGCGACCCATCAAGCCAGCCCCGTCCGTCCATGTTGGCCGCATTGAGACCAGGCCCGATCCGCACATAATCGTTGTGTGGTTGCATAAAACATGAGTCCCACGTGCTCATGACGTCCCAGCGATCGGTGTAGTCAGCAAGCGTTCCATTTAATCGGGAGTGATCCAGTCCGTATCCATGTCCCATCTCTTGGCCTAGAATAGACGCCTCCAGGACGTTAGTGTCACAAACGACGCCTCCACCGCCGCCAAACAGGTCGGTGCCTTGCGTTGCTGTTGCGTTCATGCAGATGACAACGTTGAAGAAAGAGCTGAGGTCGACGCCATTAGCTGTCGCAGCCTGCTTAGCCCAGTTAATGAGATCCTGGCGGCCTTGCGGATTGGCTCCACTTCCCTTGTAGTCGCTCCACTTGTGGGGCAGTGTGAACCAACCGAACACCTTCGAGCCGCCGATATCGACGTTGCCATGCGACATGTCATCGAAGAAATCGACCATGTTAAAAGTGCCGCGGCCACTGGCGGTAAACATCTGCTCGAAGAAACTACGCTTCTTAGCCTCTTTAGGCATGTCACTCCACTTACAAAGTAAGATTGCCCACGGCGTTCGCTTTGCCATCTTGTTTTCTCCCTTTCTTGATTTCAATTCCAGAATGAAGGCGTATCCGCCAGACTTCTGATACCCCCCGCTCAGTTCAAGAAGTGTAGATCATCATCGTCTCAACGCGCTTGGGTCGTGCAATTCCCTTATTAAATATGACCCATTTCTGAGGAACGTTTCGTGAACGACGCAATCCCAAGCGAGGGTCGTTTGACAGGTTGTCGCGCTTATAGAGGAAACTGAATTTTAGAAATAATCAAAGACTGGAGGAGATCTGAAAATTGTTGAAAGGAAATGACTGCACCGGGCGCTGTGACTAGCTTCGCCGTTGGGTCGTTGGGATGGAGATTAGCCGGTTATCTCAGAACCAGGGAAAGGCCATATTTTGAACCGCGACCACTGGCGAGACGGAACTCTTGTAATTCATGCATCTGTCATAGCTTGGAAATTATTGTGAATCTACTTGCATAGCCGCCAGTTCGTTGCCGCCCGGGTCGAGGAAGTGGAAGCGCCGGCCGCCGGGGAAGCTGAAGATCGGTTTGGTGATTGGCGCTCCCGTCGCAGTGACACCGGCGAGCGTTGCCTCCAAATCCTTCACCTCGATCACGAGAAGCGGAGCTTTGGTCGCCTCTTGTTGGTCTGCCTGGAGTCCAATGTCCACGTCCCCGGTAAGTGTGCATGCATACGTCGGCCCAAAGCCGGTCATCGTCATGCCGAACACCGTTTCGAAAAAGGTCTGGCTCGCCGCGAGGTCGCGCGCGGGCAGTTCGATGAAGTTTGGTCTAGCCACAATAGCGCTCCCTATTTAGTTCTCAAACACGTCCAATAGCATCTCTTCACACAATCTCGTCTTCCGTGGTGGTCTTTCTTGGTCATAAGATGCTCCTTTTATCCGGCTGATTTGTGTTAACGGGCGATACCCATAGTGGGACCCTTGTATGAGGACGCGAGAACGACGTGTTTATAACACACGGAATGTATGTTTGGAATAGAGGCCGTGCGCCCTCGACGGAGATAGCAACTCAACTTTTGCGATACACGGGTGTTCGCTGGCAACAACACGAGTTGGCAGAGAAAAGGCCGCCGATTTAATCCAAGCGACCCTTCGTCATATCGTGGTAGCCCATACGGGACACTCTTCGCAACTTTTTCCTCACGCTACCGGCAGAAAGGCTCAGTTTCTTGCAACGGCTACGAGAAGCCTTTTAATCACGACGAATCATATCTAAGCCTTTATGATCTTGATCTGCCAGAGATGCAGCATTCGCTACAGTTCAGTCACAGCGCGATGTTGACCTGCGGCAGACTGCGTGTCCGAGCGTCAGAACCATTCCTCAGCGCGGGCGGTGGCGACGAGACAAGGGCATGTGCACGTTGCCATAGTAGATGCTGGCCCGAACGTTCATTCGAGATCCGGTAATTGCTCTCTTGACAACCGCAACTCAATCGAGCGGCCCTGTCCGGGCGTTCGGGAGATAAACCCGAGCTTTTCAAGCGTTACGACCATCTGATGGACCGACGGCGCCGTGACTTTGAAGTATCGCTCCATATCTGCTTCAGATGGCGAACGGCCATTTATCCTGCTGTAGTAGTAGATGAACGCAAGGTACTGCCCTTGCTTCGGGGTGAAACTCCCCATTTAGTCCGTCTCGCTCCGATGATTAGATTTCTGATGGTAAACAAGCCCTCAGCCAGCGCTAGCCTTGCTGCCACTGAGCCATGGATCTTCGCGATCCGTTCGATCAGAAATCCGTGTGCGGAAAACTGTTAACCGCCAGATCCAAAGCGGCGATAGCGTCCGGACTCTTTCGGGCCGCGCCTGCCGTGGAGATAGAGTTTGAACTTCCGGGGAAAGGGTCAAAGTGTCTTGGGGTCGCCTACTTCTTGAGGGCGTCCAATCTCTCCATGATGGCTTCGTGTTCTGCCAGATATTTGTAATGTGCCTCGACGTCAGCCAGGTTATCATCGTTAACCTTTAACGCCTCTTTGGGGTATTTCTCATTAGCCTTGGCAATAGCTTTACTTATGCTCTTGCCTCTGCGCACCCAGCGTACGACTTCATGGTCATATTTCTGCTCTTCGGACGTGCGCTCGCCGACGATTTCGCCAACTCGGGAAAGGTATTGCTTCAAAATATCCACACTATTTGCTTCACCGTGATTCATCTACGCAGCTTTGCCCTAAAAGTCCTTTTCTCATTCTCACCGGGCTTTAGCCCGGTGCAAGCACCGTGAAGCATCGAGAAACCGTTTCAACGGTTTTTCATGATTTCGCTAACGAAACCGTTAAAACGGTTTCCCCATTACAGCTCTGCGATACACCCGGCTGAAGCCGGGTGAGAATGAGAAAAGGACGTTTAGGGCAAAGCCCATCTACGCCATCACTCTGCTTCGCCACTTACTTCCTGTGCAACTGAATCACGTTAGCTGAGGGGTTGTCGGCCATCCGAGAGTTATTCATGCTGCGCAGCAACCCGGGAGCGACGTTCCAGCGCTCCCCGCCTTCGGTAATAACTGTAACTGTCTTTTTGTTGTAGCGCGTGAGCATACCAACTTGCACAGGTCGGCCTTCCGGCTGAAACGAAACACGATCTCCAATCCTGAACTCCAGCATTTGGGCGTGTGCCCGCATGTGATTCAAGAATTTCAACCGCTCGACAATGCGGTGGTT
>Ga0126311_10000022_pt1 | contig 100438 bp, 85 predicted proteins | sample Plot61_FD_92539 | JGI IMG/M metagenome (GOLD analysis project Ga0126311, IMG submission 92539) | Serpentine soil microbial communities from UC McLaughlin Reserve, CA, USA - Plot61 | ecosystem: Environmental > Terrestrial > Soil > Grasslands | place: USA: UC McLaughlin Reserve, Lake County... | reverse complement strand
TGCGCAGTTTACGTCGCGGCTCAAAGGTCATACGGCTATGCGATGATAACCTGAATGGAGCACGTTCATTACTTGCACAGTCAGCACTATCATGACACGTCGGCGCGTTTCGCGGAAGGGGGTTGCTACACGAAGTTGTAAATCTTTGCAGCGATCGATCATGTTTTGCAGCACGTGATCGATCGTGTACTGGTGTACACCCGTGCCTTCAGCGACGATCTGTCGCACCTCACGACGCACCTTCCGCAGGAAACTCGCAGCGCTCGTCCGGTGCTTGTGATGTGGATCGTCGGAGAAGATACGACGCAGATCGCGATCGTAAACAGCAGGCCACTCGAAGTCGTAACGCTCACGCTTGCGACGGTAATGATCGCGCAGCGTTCCGCGCAGTGCAGACAGTGGATCGATCTTCGTGCGCGTTCTGTTCTTCGGCTTGGTGCCCGCGAGTGCCGTCATCAGCTCATCGATGTACTCGAGTTTCTGCAACGCCGGCCAGCCGCGATAACGACGTCGCCACTGCGAGCGTGGGGCCAGCCAAACGGCGAACGTCTCGGCGAAGTCTTCCGCCGGATGCGCCTGCGCGTACCATGCCGGCAGGTGCAGGACGTACTTGCGGCTCCTCGGTTTCGGCTTGTAAAAGTCGGGATAAGGTTGCGCGAACGAGCCGAAGAGCTCGCGATGCTGGCGTTTGAAGTGGAGGCGAAACGCGGTGTCGAGCGCGTGACCGGCCTCATGCCGCAAAATACTCATGCATTCTTTGTCGGCGCCGCCCTCGACTTCGAGCATTTGCTTCCGTTCGAGCTTCATCAGGCGCGGATGGGCGAGGTAAAACGGGATGGCGATGCCGGGCACGCCGTCCGGCGAAAACCACTCTTCCGACAGCCAAACATGCGGTTTAAAGCGGATTCCGCGGTCGTTGAGCTCGCCATACAGCCGTATTATGTGGGGTTCGAGGAACGAACCTTTGATTTTGATCGGCAGGTCGCAGATGCGTAAATCGAGCAACTGCTCGTCGCTTAGACGATGCCAGGGGAATCTGTAGCTCACGGCGCCGTCATTCTAGCTGTGGCGCGCGGGAGGGTCAAAAAGACATTGGACCTTAGACCTCTGAGAATTTTGACCCCTTTTCTTTCCGGCTTTCGCGTTTTATTATGAGACCTAAATTTTGGCAGCGTCTTCCCAATTACACACAAAGCACAACTTAGAAAATCAAGAGAGATATGCTCAAAACCACCATTGTAAGAATTGCAGTTGTAATCACCTGTCTGTCGATACTCTCCGCGACAGCCAGTGCTGACACGAAGGTCAAAACACGCCAGACGAGCGGCGGTCAGACTTACGAAAACACCAGCTACATCAAGGGCAAGCGCCAGCGCAGCGAAACGAACAGCGGTCAGATGATCATGATCCAGCAGTGTGATCTGCGACGAAACATCCAGATCATGCCGCAGATGAAGGTCTACATGATTCAGCCATACGATCAGCCGTCAACCAGCAGCAGCACGGCGCCTGCCACGGCGACGACGCCGGCAGCACAACCCGTGAAGAAAGGCGGTGTGGTTACTTCCACAGTAACTACGAAAGACACTGGCGAGCGCAAGCAGATGTTTGGCTACACTGCGCGTCACATCATCACCACGATGGAGACGACGTCGTCGCCGGACGCATGCTCGCAAAACAATACGAAGATGCAGATCGATGGCTGGTACATCGACGCCGCTTTCGCCCTCGACTGCGACAGCAGTCGGGCATACACAGGCTACAAACCGCGAGCGAGTGGCGGTTGCCAGGATCGTTTTGAGATGAAGACGATTGGCCTCGCGAAGAAGGGCTATCCGGTTTGGGAAAAGATGACAATGTTTGGTCCCGACGGCGCTGAGAGTTTTTCAACCATCAATGAAGTACTTGAGTTTTCACAGGCGACACTCGAACAGAGTCTCTTCGAGATCCCGGAAGGCTATCGAGAAGTCGAAGACTTCGCGAGTGCGTTCAGCGCCGCCGCTGCTGCCGCAGGAACGTCTGACACCGGCAACACATCGATGCCCGCGTCGAGTGCTACTGCCAACACGCCGAGCACTACGAATCAACCGAGCACGTCTACGGCGCCTGCCGTTGGACCGAAGCGTGAAGGCGTGATTCGTTTCGGAGTCGCCGCAGTGAAGACTGGCAACGTCGCGGAGTGGATGAACGCACAAAATCTCGCCGCGGCAGTGCAGAACACGCTGCAACAGAACCTGAAGGGCACTAACGTAGAAGCGATCCTGATCGAAGCCACGGGGGCCGGAATTCAAGCTGAAGCACAGCAGAAGCAGTGTGACTACATCGTCTTTGCGAATGTATCGCACAAGAAGGGCGGCGGTGGTTTCGGTAGCGTGCTCAGCAGCTCAGTAGGTCAGATTGCGAGTAATGTGGGTTACGGCTCGGGCACGGCAGCCGTCGTCGCCACAAATGCAGTCGTCGCTGCAACTGTGGCCCAGAACATCAAAGCGAAGGATGAGTTGACGCTCGATGTGAGACTGGAGCGCCCGACAAGCCAGACACCGAGTTTCGCACAGACCTTCAAGGGCAAAGCAAAATCAGCCGGCGAAGACATCATCACGCCCCTGAGCCAGCAAGCCTCTCAGGCCATCATCGCCTCAGTCAGTAAACAGTAAGAACAGAACAACTCAGGAGAAAGAACAAGTCAGGAAGAGGGGCTTGCCCCCGCCGCTGCTTGGGTTGAAACAGCGGGGGCAAGCCCCTCTTCCTGACTTGTTCTTTCTATAATCTTTTCTGTGCTTTTTGTGCTTTTTGTGGCTTAACTGGCTGGGTGAACGCCGGTCTTGAGAGAAGATGAAGGGCAGAGTTTTTCAATCGGGCACTCAGCGCACAACGCATTGCGCGCTTTGCAGATCTTTCGCCCGTGATAGATCATCAGGTGCGGGAAGATCACCCAATCTTTCTTCGGCACGATCGGGATCAGGTCCTGCTCGATCTTCTCCGCCGTCTTCTCCTCCGATAACGCAAGCCGGTGCGAGAGTCGCGTGACGTGCGTATCAACAACTACGCCCGCCTTGATTCCAAACGCATTCCCCAGCACAACATTCGCAGTCTTCCGCGCCACACCCGGCAACTCAAGCAACTCATCCATCGTGTGCGGCACTTCCCCGCCATACTGCTCCGTCAGAAGTTTCGCCGTCCCCTGGATCGACTTCGTCTTATTCCGAAAGAACCCCGTGGAGTGAATGTCCTTCTCGAGCTCGTGCGGCGAGACCTTCAGATAGTCCTCCGGCTTCTTGTATTTCCGAAACAGATCAGCCGTGACGATGTTGACGCGCTGGTCCGTAGACTGCGCCGACAGAATCGTCGCAATCAACAATTCAAACGGGTTCGAATGATTGAGCGAGGTCTTTGCGTCTGGATAAGCTCGCTTGAGTCGCCTGATAATATCGCGTGTGCGTTTTTTGAGTTCCTCGGTGCTTTCCCGTTTCGCCATCAACTCATCCCGTTCGTTTCAACTTGCCTGTCTTCTTGGCCCATGCCTCCATCAGTACGAAGACAAAGAGCCCGAGCGGCAGCAGTATCGCGCCCATCAACGCCAGTATGAGCAGCTCGTGCGACACGGCCGAGAGGGGCGCGCCGGCGAGATACTCAGCCGTCGAGTTGCTGTTTCCCACGCCGAACAACTTCCGGCAAGCAGACAAAGTGTAAGTCGCCGGTGAGATTGCCGACAGCGGTTGCAGCCAACCTGGCAGGACATCGATGGGATAATAAACTCCCGAAACGAGCAGAAGCGAGCCCTGAAAGATGTGTGTCGCTTCCGCGCCGCGCTCGGCGCTCATCACCGGAAACACCGCGGCGAACAGTCCGAGCCCGACGAACGCCATCGTGCTGACTGCCAGCACCACGAACACACCAAACAGGTTCGCGCCACGCAGGTTTAAGTTCGTAAACAACATGAGACCGACGAGAACGATCACGCTCGTCACAATGCTGTTCACCAACGAGAACAGGCTGACGCCGAGCAGGTGTACCGCGCGCGACACCGGCGCCATGAACGTGTACTCCAGCGTTCCTTCCCAACGCTCGTACGCGATCGACATCGCAATCTCCTGGTAGAGCCACGAAAGATAGTTCCACAGCAGCGCGCCGACGACGAGCGTCAGTGTTAGCTGGTAGTCCGCTTGCGCGACACCAATCAGCGCGACTGTCGCTGACGTCACGAGCGCGTAAAAATTGAAAACGACGACCCAGCCAATGTATCGACGAGTGATGTGATACCCGCGAAACAGGAAGGCCCAAGTTTGTCGCAGTGTTGCTTCCATAACTAACTCCTAAATCCATCCACAGATTTCACCGATTAATCTGCACATTCTGCGTAATCTGCGGACAGTTCTTCTTCTTTGACGAGATCCTCACCCGTTAACTTGATGAAGGCGTCATCGAGCGTCGCGGCGTGCGCGTGCTGCATGAGCTGAGCGGCAGTTCCTTCCGCGACGAGTTTGCCGTGCGCGAGAAAACCGATGCGCGCGCAAAGACGTTCCGCCTCGGCCATGTCGTGCGTCGTCAAAAGGATGGTCGTGCCCTCTCGTCTTTGCAGATCTTCGAGGAACGACTGCACGTCGCGACGGCTCTTCGGATCGAGACCCGTCGTCGGCTCGTCGAGCAATAACAGCGGCGGGTTGATCATGAGTGCGCGTGCGATGCTGATCTTCTGCTGCATACCGCGGCTCATCTCCTCGAGTGGCGTTGAGAACTTCGCGTTCTCCATTCCGAGCTGTTCGAGGATCTCCATCACGCGGATCTCAGCCTGGCGCGCGTTCTGCCCGTAGAGCAGTGCGGTGTACAGCAGGTTCTCGCGCGCCGACAGTTTCTTATAGAAAGCGGCATCGACACTGACACGCCCGATGATCCGGCGCACTTCGTCTGCCTGCTCCGGCAGCGTGAAGTCGAACATCCGCACGTATCCGCTATCGACAGTCAGGAGTGTCGAAAGAACGCGAATCAGAGACGACTTGCCGGAACCGTTTGGTCCGAGGAGTCCATAAGTCTCGCCCTGCGCGACGCTGAACGAGACGTCGTCGATGGCCCAGAGCTCGGACTTTTTGCGGAAACCGTTTCGCTTGCGAAAACTTTTGCGCAGGTTGCGCACCTGAATAGCTGGTTGCTGCATGATCAAACCTCGAAAGTGGATCGTTCAGAACGCCCACTCGTAGACACACTTCAGTTGTAGTTGGATTAGAAAAGGAGCCGCTGAGCCCGAATCAAGCTCGGATCAGCCGGGTTTTGACGAGGAAGAGATATTTCATCGAATCACCTGTGGACGTGAGGATAATACACCGCCACAGATTTACGCAATCAAATCCGGTATCAATCCGCGTTTATCCGCGTTACCGTCTTCCATGAGCAATCTTGCTCGCCTCCGGAAGTTGACGTAGCCGCATCATCGAAATCACCCCAAACAACGGACCGGGCGCGAGAATCATGAACGCATAACGCCAATCCCCCACTTTGGGCACGAGCTCGATCGAAACGCTCGTCAGTAAAAATCCAATGCACATCTGTATCGTCAACGCTGTTCCGATGTACTGCGGATCACCAAGCTCAGTCACACACGAAGAAAACTGCGCGGAGTCAGCCACAACCGTCGCACCCCATATCGCAGCGACCAGCAATAGCAACACCGGACTGCCGCCATACAACAATCCAATCACGAGACAACACGTGCCGCTGATCGCCATCGCCCACGACGTAACCAGAGTTCTCCCGACACGGTCCGCAAGCAACCCGGCAACGACACAACCGATCGCGCCCGCACCTATCACGATGAACGATCCGATCTCCGCGAGCTCCGGATCGGCATTTCGTATCGCAAGACTCGAGCGGATCATCACCGGTATCCAGATCCACATGCCGTAGAGCTCCCACATGTGACCGAAGTAACCAAAGCTCGCGAGCCGCACGCCGCGATTGCTGAACACACGGACAATCTGCGACATGTCAAACTTCGCGGGGGGCAGTGCATATGGACCATCCTCGACGAAGAGCAACACGATGAGCCCACCAACGGCGGCGAGCAGCGACACGAAGAGAATGTTTATACGCCAGGTTGCGGAACCGACGGCGTTGACAAGATACGGCGTTGCCTTTCCCATCGTGAGGGCGCCCACTAAAACACCGAGCGCCATGCCGCGCCGCTCACGAAACCACGTCGCCATGATCTTCATGCCCGGCGGATAAACACCGGCGAGACAAACACCTGTCAGAAAGCGCAACAGGATCGCAGTGGAAGGATCGATTGCGTAGAGACCGAAAGCCCAGTTAACAGCAGCGCCGAGAAATGCGGAGACAGCGAAGAGATACCGGGAGCTGATGATGTCAGGAAGATTGAGCGTAGCGCTGATGAGCGTGCCGGCGACGAAGCCGAGCTGAACGGCGATCGCGATCCAGCTTATTTGTGAGGGAGATAGTTGCCACTCGCGCGTGAGTGCGGGAACGACAGCAGAGCCACTGAACCATAGCGACATGCCGAACAGCTCTGCGATTGACAGGAGCGCCAGAGCTTGCCAGCGGCGTGGATGCGGTTCAGTCATGTTAGACAGGATTTACAAGATTTTTCAGGATAGACAAGACTTGTAAATCATGAAAAATCTTGTAAATCCTGTCCTCTACTGAAGATCAAATAACAAAATCTCACCCGGCTCTTGCGCTTCGATCGTTAGCCGCGATTCTCCGGTAACCACCACCCCATCACCCTGCAAAGCACTCTCACCATTGACCGTGATCGCGCCGCGCGCCACCTGGATCCACGCATATCTCAACGGATCCATCTCACGCACCACTTCCTGACCTGCATCCAGTATCGACGCAAACAAACTCACATCCTGATGCACTGTCACCGATCCATCGCGACCATCTTCGGAAGCGATCAATCGCAGTTGCCCGCGTCGCTCATCCTCGGTGAAAGCCTTCTGCTCGTAACTCGGCTCAAGCTCGATCGTGTGCGGCAGGATCCAGATCTGTAGCAGGTGTACACGCTCCGTGAGCGACGCGTTCTGCTCACTGTGACGCACACCCGTGCCCGCACTCATCCTTTGCACGTCGCCGGGACGAATCACAGACCCGTTGCCCATGCTGTCTTCGTGTTTGAGCGCGCCTTCGAGGATGTACGTGATGATTTCCATGTCGCGATGCGCGTGTTTCGGAAACCCGCGACCGGCCGCCACAAAATCCTCATTGATCACGCGCAAACTGCGAAAGCCCATGTACCGCGGATCGTAATACTGGTCGAACGAGAACGTGTGAAACGTGTTGAGCCACCCGTGATCGAAATGCCCGCGCTCTTTTGATCTTCTAATACTTATCATGACTCATATTCGCCCTGCCCCTGGCTCGGTGGCTTTCTCATTTGTGCGCATTTTTGTGTGTTTTGTTGATTAGGGTCCTAAACGTTCTTCGTGCCCGACAAACACGGTCACGAGCTCGTTCAACCCTTCCGCATCCTGATCGTCGAAGCGGCCGATCGTCGCACTATCGAGATCGAGTACGCCGATCAGTCGCTCACCATCAAACAGCGGCACCACGATCTCCGAATTCGACGCGACGTCGCACGCGATGTGTCCCGGAAACTCGTGTACGTTCGGCACGATGATGGTCTCAACTCGCTCCGCGGCCACGCCACATACACCCTGGCCCAATGGAATGCGCGCGCACGCGGGATTTCCCTGAAATGGACCAAGCACAAGCTCGTCGTCCTGCAGGAAATAAAACCCGGCCCAGTTCACGTTCGGCAGTGAGCTGAAAAGCAACGCGCTGAAGTTTGCAGCATTCGCGATGAAGTCGTGCTCGCCTTTCAGCAGGCTTAGCAACTGCACCACGAGGCTCGCGTAGAGCTTCGGCTTAGTATTGTTTTCCGAGGCGGCTCGCTTCTTTGAGGTTTTCTTTGTGGGGGCTTTTTTCGCTTTCTTTTTTGCTGTTTGAACGGGCATCTACTCTGGCTCCTCCATTGCAGGCCGGATGCTGATCACCACTGATTTCGACACTGGCGTGTTGCTCTTCAGCGCGACATGACGCACCGGCACCAAAACATTCGTTTCGGGAAAGTAAGTCGCGGCGCAGCGACGCGGGATGTCGTAGGGGACAACAGTAAACGCCCTGGCGATTCGCTCCTCACCTTCAAAATGGCTGACCAAGTCTACAACTTGTTGCGCTTTCAGGCCCGCCGCCGCGATGTCCTCTTCGTTGAGAAACACGACGCGCCGGCCGTTACTGATGCCGCGATATCGATCGTTTTCAGTGTAGACGGAAGTATTAAACTGGTCATGACTGCGAATTGTCATCATCAAAAATTGACCTGGGCCAAGATCGTGTTGCGGCAACTCGTGTACGGTAAACTGCGCCTTGCCTGACTTCGTGTTGAAGACTCGATTGCGCGCGGCGTTCGGAAGATGGAAGCCACCAGGCTCGCGCACGCGTCGATTGTAATCATCGAATCCCGGAATGACGCGCTCGATCGCATCGCGAACACGATCGTAGTCGTTTGCAAGCTCTTCCCAGTTCACGGTGGTGCGATGTTCAAGTGTTGCGCGTGCGAGCCGCGCGACGATCTGCGGCTCACTCAAAAGCTCCTCCGAAGCAGGCTGTAACGAGCCACGCGAGACCTGCACCACGCCCATCGAGTTTTCCGTCGTGACAAACTGTGGTCCGGTTTCCTGCAGGTCGATCTCCGTGCGACCCAGACACGGCAAGATCAGCGCCCGGTCGCCTGTAATTAAATGCGATCGATTGAGCTTCGTTGAGACGTGCGCCGTCAGGCGACAGCGACGTAAGGCCACCGTAGTGAAATCTGTATCGGGAGTGGCCGAGAGAAAGTTGCCACCGAGCGCGAAGAACACTTTGCCCTGTCCCTCGTGCATCGCGTGGATCGCGCGCACTGTGTCGAAGCCGTGATTTCGCGGCGGCTCGAAGTCAAACGCCTCGCCGAGCTTGTCTAGAAATGCTTCCGTGGGTCGTTCCCAGATGCCGACAGTGCGATCGCCCTGCACGTTGCTGTGACCACGCACTGGACACAATCCCGCGCCCGGCTTTCCGATCTGACCACGCAGCAACATCAAATTCACGATTTCCTGAATGTTTGCGACTGCGTTGCGATGTTGCGTCAGTCCCATGGCCCAGCAGAAGATCGTGCGCTCCGAGGCGACGAAGATCTGTGCGGCCTGTTCGATCTTTTCTTTCGCGACTCCGCTCTGCTCGACGATCTCGCTCCACGAAACAGCCTGTAACGCTGAGACGAATTCATCAAAGCCGGTCGTGTGCTGCGCGATGAAGTCGCGATCGAGCGAGTCTCCATGCGCGAGCACGGCCTTCGTGATTCCCTTCAACAGCGCCACGTCGCCATTGATTCGCACCTGAAGAAACAGATCTGCGAGGATTGTTCCTGACCCGAGGAGCCCGAGCACGTCCTGCGGATGTTTGAAGCGCGTCATCCCGACTTCCGGCAGCGGATTGATGTGGACCAGCTTGCATCCGCGTCGCTTGGCTCGTTCGAGCGACGTCAGCATGCGCGGGTGGTTCGTGCCCGGATTCTGGCCGATGACGAAGATCGCGTGGGCCTCGTCGAAATCTTCGAGTGTGACGGTTCCCTTCCCCACGCCGACTGTTTCACTCAACGCCGAGCCACTCGACTCGTGACACATGTTCGAACAGTCAGGAAGATTGTTCGTGCCAAACTGGCGGACGAACAGTTGATAAAGAAACGCCGCTTCGTTGCTGGTGCGGCCCGACGTGTAGAAGATCGCCTGGTCGGGATAGTTGAGTGAGTTCAACTCGCCCGCGAGCAGCTCGAAAGCGTTGTCCCAACTAATCGGTTCGTAATGAGTCGCATCACGGTGCAGCAGCATCGGGTGCGTGAGTCGTCCCTGTGCGTTGAGCCATTGATCTGATTGCCGCGCGAGCTCGGCGACGCTCCACTGTTGAAAGAACTCGGGCGTGACGCGTTTCGTTGTCGCTTCATCGGCAACGTGCTTCGCGCCGTTTTCACAAAACTCAAAATGCGAGCGCTCGCGATCGGGCTCCGGCCAAGCGCAGCCTGGGCAATCAACGCCGCCCGTCTGGTTCACTTTCAGGAGGGTGCGCACACCACGCACGAGCCCCATCTCTTCCGAGATAGTCTTGACCGCCGTGATTATCGCCGGCGCCCCACCGGCAGCTTTTGGTATTTTTGTATCCACAGATTACACAGATTACACAGATTTCGCAGATTTCAAAATCCGTGTAATCTGTGTAATCTGTGTTAAAAAGCCTGACAAGGAAAAAACCATATGACCTTTTCGCGCCCCTTCAGGTCGCTCTTTATCTTCGTTCTTTCCCTTTCAACTTTCGCAATCATCGCCAACGCCCAGATCAAGCCGGGCCGCGATCCTAATCAACCAATCGATCAGGAGTACACCAACAAGATTCGCGAGTATACAACCGCGCCGTATTTCAACTCTCCTCTGACCGACTATATGCCCGCGTCGACTGACGTGCCGTCGCCGAAGTCCGTGCTCGGCGACGTCGCGGGCGCGCCGGGTAAATTGCCGTATGCGGAAGACGTTTACAAGTACATGCGGATGCTCGAACGCGCGCGTCCGGGGCGCGTAAAAGTCTTTTCGATCGGCACGACCGAAGAGGGACGCGAGATGATCGCGGTGGCAGTCGCCTCCGAGCAATTGATTTCAAAAATGGAAGAGAATCGAGCTCGGCTCACGAAGCTCGCCGATCCACGAACCATCAACATGGACGAAGCCGAAGCGGACGCCCTGGTCAACGCTTCGTTTCCAGTCTATTACATCACGGGCACGATCCACTCGCCCGAAACAGGCTCGCCGACCGCGTTGATGGAGTTGGCCTACCGGCTCGTCGTCGATAACAGCCCTTACGTGAAGTCGATCCGCGACAGTGTGTTGACGTTGATCACGCCGGTGGTCGAAGTCGATGGCCGCAATCGCATGGTCGACGTTTACAACTGGCACCTCGCGCATCCGAATCAGAACTGGCCGGGCCTGGTCTACTGGGGTCACTACGTCGCCCACGACAACAACCGTGATGCGATCGGCCTGTCGCTGAAACTCACGCGGAACGTGCTGAACACGTATCTCTCGTGGAAGCCGCAGGTGCTTCACGATCTGCACGAGTCAGTTCCATATCTTTACGACAACACGATCGGCGATGGTCCATACAATGCGTGGGTCGATCCGATTCTGACGGATGAGTGGCAGATGATCGGCTGGAACAACGTTTCGGAGATGACGAAGTTTGGCATGCCCGGCGTGTTTGCACACGGCGACTTCGACACGTGGTCGCCCGGTTATCTGATGTTCATCGCAGCGACACACAACGGCATCAGTCGTCTCTACGAAACGTTCGGCAACGCCGGCGCGGACACAGTGGAGCGAACGTTGTCACCGAGCGAGTATCAACGCACGTGGTATCGACAAAACCCACCGTTGCCGAAAGCGAAGTGGTCGCAACGAAACAATAACAACTACCAGCAAACCGCTCTGCTCACGTCGCTTTACTACTTCGGCAACAACAGCAAGCTCTTTCTCAAAAATTTCTATTTAAAGAGCAAGCGCTCGATCGACAAACCGAAGCAGGAAGGCCCCGCGGCTTACGTTCTTCCCGGCGACGATCCGCGACCGGGTAATCAGGCAGAGCTGCTTCGAACACTGCAAACACAAGGTGTCGAGCTAAGCAAAGCGACCGCACCGTTTACAGTGTCAATGAGAAAGAAAGCCACCGCTCCAGCTCGTCCGTCAGCCTCGCCGGCTCCTGCTGCGAAGACGGAAGATCGAACGTTCCCCGCGGGCAGTTACATCATCCGCATGGACCAGCCTTACAGCCGCATCGCCGATGCGTTGCTCGACTATCAATACTGGGCGCCGAACGATCCGCAAACAGAGATCTACGACGACACCGCCTGGACCATGGGTGAGCTTGGCAACGTCGAGGTCGTGCGTGTGGTCGATACGAAAGTGTTGACCGCGCCGATGGACCGCGTGACGGGAGAGGCGCGCGCGCCGGGCGGGATCATGAATGCCGGAGCGGTCTACGTGATCAATCACAACGCTGACAACGCGCTCGTCACGCTGCGTTATCGTTTGAAAGACGTCGAGATGGAAGCGGCGGAAGAGCCTTTCGAAGCTGCGGGACGCAAGTTTAATCGTGGCTCGTTCATCGTTCGCAAAGCTAACGGTGAGGATCTGCGACGTGTGGCGAACGAGCTCGGCGTTCAGGTGTATGCGGTCGCGGATGCGCCGTCAGTGAAGACGCACCCACTGCGCGCGCCTCGCATCGCGATGATGCACACCTGGCTGAGCACGCAGGACGAAGGCTGGTATCGCGTCGGCCTCGATCAGTTGCAAGTGCCTTTTGCGTACATCAGCACGCAGGACGTCTCGCGCGAGCCGAATCTCAAGAGTAAGTACGACGTGATTCTGTTTGCCCCAGTCGGACGCGGCGCGCAGGCGATCATCAACGGCATGCCGATGTACGGCAATCCGCTGCCCTGGAAGAAGACGCAGCTCACGCCCAACCTCGGCGGCATTGACGAAACTGACGACATGCGGCCGGGTCTTGGTTGGAATGGTTTACAAAACTTGCAGAAATTTGTGAAAGACGGTGGGCTCTTCATCACCGTCGACGACACCTCCGATTTCGGTGTGAACTACGGGTTTACAGCGGGCGTTTCAGTTAATCGCTCGCAACGCCTGCGTGCAGTCGGCGCGATACTGCGAACGAAGTCTGTCGATGCGGCTAGTCCGATCGCATACGGCTACGGCGACTCGCTCGCGATGTATTGTTCGAATGGTCCGATCTTCAACATCAATAACGGTGTTGGTGGACGCGGTGGACGCCCTGCGCCACGCGCCACCGGTCGCGGGACTCCTGACGATCCGGACGTGCCACAAGGAAGACCACCGGCAGAAATTCCAGAGCCGCCACCGCGCGTTGAGCCGTGGGAAGCGCCGCCTGTGATGGACGAGCAGCTACGCAACGCGATTGGTTTGATACCACCGAACCAGCGTCCGCGCGTGATCCTGCGTTACGCTGACAGTCGCGACCTGTTTGTTTCCGGACTGCTGGATGGTGGCGATGAGATCGCACAGCGAGCAGCAATCATCGATGTGCCTTCGGGCAATGGACACGTTCTGCTCTTCTCGACAAATCCGTTCTGGCGCGGGCAGACGAAGGGTAGTTACTTCCTCGTCTTCAACGCGATCCTGAACTGGGACAATCTCAACGCCGGCCGCAAGCTGGCTGAGAAATAAATTAGCCACAAAAAGGCACAAAAAGCACATAAAAAACTTTTGAGAAGTTAAGGCGCCGAATTCTCCCGCACGAGAATTAGGCGCCTTAGCTCATTCAATCATTTTGTGCTTTTTGTGCCTTTTTGTGGCTAAGCTTTCTTCTTTTCGAATACAGCGAATATGAAGATAATTGTGGCGCCGGTCACAATCCCGAAGACGTACCACAGCCACGTCCAGCCAAAGTTTTCCGAAGCGTAAAAGATCATCGTCACGATCGACAGCAGCAGAAAGAGTGCTCCCAGCAGCGTCATGCCGCGAACACGAAACACGATGCCCGCGAAGATGCCCGCGAGTGAGAACGATCCGAGTATCAACGGTAGCCACGGTGAATCCGCGACGCCGTTGATGAAGATGTCGGCGGTTGACGCACTGTAGATCGTGGACAGCGACAAGTATCGGACGGCCGTTAACTGATCTTCATCCAGCTTGTCTTTGTTCAGGTAAGCCGCCGCGAGCACGGATAGTGCGGCCGGGACCAGCCACAACTGCGGATGTTGGAAGAACCCGTAATCAGCGGTGCGCTGGAACATGTACCAGAGTCCACCATTTCCAGCCACGGCCGCTAACAGGCCAAAACCAAACGAGCGACGCAGGACGGATAGCAATCCGTAAAGCCCGCCGGCAACAAACAGCAATACCGAGAAGTCGACTTCCGACGACGCGATCCAGAACCCGAGCACCGGCAGCAGTGGCAGAAACGCGCCCGTGCGTTCCAGAGGCTGGGCCAGCACGAGTACATTTCTCCGTCGCAGCGCCTCACTCATTACGACACCGAAGAAGGCGATCGACATGACGACGATGGGCCAGAAGCGCTCGATAAAGCCCGTGAACAGCCACGGCATCGTCAATCGCACGTGCAGGAACAGCAGCGCCAGCATCACTTCGGCGACATACACGTATCGCATGCGCCGGGGTTCTGAAAGACGCAACGGATCGTGGTTTGGCGACACGGCGAAGAGCACACATATGACCACTGATGCGAGCAGCGTCAGACCAATAGCGACGAGCGAGAGCGGATTGATGAGCACGGCGCCGAAGTCGAGCTGGTAACGGACTTCAGTTCCGAGACAGAAGAACAGGGCAACGACGCCGGCTCCGAGCAGCCACGGCACGCAATTGCGAGCCGCGCTCGTCCAATCAGGAAAAGAATGGGTTGTCTTCTTGAGAAGAATTGCGTAGACCGACGTTAGACCAAACACTACGAGCATGAGGATCACGCTGCGGTTTAACCAGGTGGCATTTACGAGCGGCGTCAGCCACGACCAGCCGAAGAAAACGGCGCCGAGAACAAAAACGGCGATTGCAGCGCGTCGCCAGCGTTGTGCTTGTTTTCCCTCCGCCAGTAATCCAAAGGTCAGACACTGTGCGGCGAAAGCGAGCGCGGCTGAGGCGCGTAAGTCGAAATCGAGGAAACGAAGCGTCATCCAGCAGGCGAGCATCGCGACTGCGGCCACGGCAAATACGGTGAAGCTTGCAAGCCACGGAAGCTCGGACGCACCGGAGCTGATACGGTCAGGCACACCGATGCGCCGTGTGAAAGCGATGATGAAGTTTCGCCAGTGCCATAAAAGCGCGGTGCAGACACTGTACGCTGCCAGGAAAATCGTCGCAGACCATGCGAAATGCGTTAGGCTCAACTCTAATTGCTGGAGTACGATCGTGCACCCAATTAGGCCGAGCACGTAAAGTCCGGCGACCGCATACTTCGCGTAACGATCCCACAAACACGCGGTCATCAAGACAACGACGGAAGCAAAAGCCAACCAGGTCAGTATCAGATGCGCTCTGTCGAATACAAGTAGCGCGAGTACGCAGAGAGAGAACAAAGCGGCAACATTGTGAAATGACAAATAGTAGCTGAGTGATGATTCGCGCTGTCGTGAGCGAAGATCGAGCAGTAACCAGATTACGCCCGCAGTCGAGTTGGCGATCAAGTTGATGATCAGAAACTCACCGGCATCAAAACGTTCCTGACCGATGAGCAGCCACCACAGCAACGTTGAGATGCTGAACAGAATGCCTGCCGCATAGATGTAGCCGCGCGCTTTTGTCCGTAAGTTTAACGCGACCGCAAGCGCTGTGATCGAGAACAGCGGACCGATGGACCACCACGCAGACGCACACGCGTCGTGCATCAATCCGCGCAGACTCAGACACACAGCGACACTACCAACGATCGCCGACACATTCCTCGCTGTCGCCCGCCATTTATTCCTGGCCAGCTCGGCTGCTGCAAACATTAACCACGCTGTTCCGGTGATGCACACCGTCAATATGTGCAAACCCGCCCAACCGCTGATCGGCGCGAAACTGAACGCGATGAGACAGCTAACAACAAATAACGAACACGCGAGCGCCCACGGCGAAAACGGCCTGAACCAAATCGCGGCAATTACTATTGACGCGAAACTCAACCAACCGAGATAACTTCCCACCACGGCCGTGCCATTGCCGGCGTAATCAGGCAACAGCACGATGATGAATAATGCTGGAAGAAGTAGCGCCGCACTCAAACTGATCGCCAGCCACAGTTGCAGCTTCAGCAAGTAATCAGCAACGCGCGAGGCCCGCTGGTCCAGCACCGGCTGCCAACGCCGTCGCGTGCTCATCCACGGCAGCAAATAGACTGCTAGCGTGATCACGTTCAGTTGCATGAGACGAACGAGAACGATGCGATCCATCGAACCCTGCACTGAAGCGACTGCGAGCAGGTACGCAACGGTGATCGTCACATTGAAGAAAGCGCCCGCAAAGAAGGCGAAACTCGGCATCCGCTCACGCAGTGCATGACCAATCAACACCGTGCCTGTGATCACGAGCGGTACGCCGTAAACGAAGCCGTTGCTCGGGCCTTGCAGCGGCAAGTAAAAGATGGTTCGCAAGGCCGCGTAGCTTGTCAGGAGCAAGATAGGCAGGATCGTCAGACCGAACAGTACGGCTCGTACTTCCTCAACGAACCCTTCGCCCAATGAGAATTTGCGCCGCGCCCAGATAGCAATTGAGCCGAGGAGCAGAAACGTCGCTGCCAGCCAGCGCCACGCAGTCGCCGTCGCGAATAGAGTTTCGAACTGTCCGGCGAGCAGCGGAATGGCACCCGCGAGTACTGCAACCGCGCCGAGCAAGTACGCGTTGCTCCGTCGCTCCCAAAAGCTCCCGATCATGGCGATGAGCAACAGCCCCCACACGATCCAAGAGCCGAGCCCAAACGCTTCCTGGTGTGCAAATCCGGCTATGTTGAAACCGCCATAGCCCGCCAGCTCCTGCGTCACACCGGAAAGCGATCCGTAAACCGCGAGCACTAGAAACGCCGGTATCAACCCCCACAACAGAAACCGATCAATTGAATATTTCCCGCCGAGCAACGAGGTCATCGAAGGGGCAACTGTAGGGGTGGCCCTCTGTGGCCACCCGTCGGTAGAACCATTGCCCGTATGACGCACAAGGAGTCGCAGCGCGAGCCACGCGAGACAAAACAGGGCGAGCACGGTTCCCTGAATCTGCAATGCTGCCGGACGGAGAAACGCGTGGGGCACATACGAGTACCAGTCGAATTCCTGTAGCGCCGCTTTCACGGTCAGCACGAGACCACAAAGCAACGCGACCTGAAACAGGTTGAAGATGAGCCTGCGACGATTGAGCCACAGCAGCAGTAGCAGAATGCCCGCGATCCAGAACACGCGCTGCGCCTGCATCCACGTGATGGTCCACGTGTTCGCCTGGAAGAGACACACAACACCAAAAGAAATCGAAGTCAGCGCGCTGTAGTTGAGCACGGAGAAGACCTTGCCGCGCTCATACCTTGAGCTGACGATCGCCGCCGCGGCGCAAATCGTTGCGTGTGCAAAAAACGCTGTCTGCCACGGAAACGCGAAACCTGCCGGCGTGAAGTTAAACGCGAGCGCACCCAGGAGCAACGCAGATCCGATCCACGTGAATTGCACCGCCTGGCGCCGCCACGCTAACCAGAAAGCTCCCAGCGCATACAGCGCGTAAACGATCCAGATCGAGTAGTGATCGAGCGCCTGAATACCCAGAACCGTTACGAGCAACAGGCTCACAACCGCCGTGATCGACGCCGCAACGATGTAGGAAATGGCAGCGGGGGCAAGCCACCCTTCCTGACTTGTTCTATTTCCAAGCGTTCTATTCTTCAGCCACTCCGAGGCAATCACGAACAGCGCCACCGCACCCACCAGCGCCTGCCCGCTCGGAACAGAAACACTGACTTCGAGCAGAGACATCACGCGCAGGTTTTCCCACGTGATGTTGCCGCTGGCGACGTGAAAAGTTACGACGTAAGCAAGCGCAAAACAGAGCGCAGCGATCACGTGCGCGACCGGCAGCTCCAACGCAACTGCCAACACCGTGAGCACCGCGAAATTAATCAGCGCTGCCGGAACGATGCTTGCCGGATTGGGCCACGCAAGGATCATCCCTCCGAGAACAATCATCAACCCGAGAATTCCGAGCGCCGTGCCCGCCGTCCTGGCGGCGATCAATTCTTTGTTTGCGATCCTGCGCCAGAGGACGGTGCCGGTCGCGAGCATCGGCAATCCCCAAAGCGTGACGAGCGGCGCGAGGTACATCATCGACATACCGATCGGTCCCGACCTGTACAGCAACAAACCGAACGGCAGTAGCGCCGCGAAGCTCATCGTTCCGAGCGCTGTGAAAACAGTCGTAGTCTCGGTTTCATCGATCTGCCGATCGTGCAACACCACGCGCAACGCTAGTCCGACAGTCGTGACGTAACACGCAACTGGAAATGCACCGAGAAAGACCACAAGCCACGGCGAAGCATCGAGCGAAGCGAAGTGGCGTACGAGTAGCTGCCCAACAGACGATCCGAGCACGCCCGCCGACAGGATTTGTGCGCAGCCGGGCGTGATGACGCGACCGGCGAAATAAACAAGACAGAGAAAGATTGCAGGCGCCGCTAACTCACTGGCAATAACAATCGGCCCGGAAGTATTCCCTGCCGAGACTGCGGCGATCGCGAGAAAGTTCAGCGGCACAAGCAAGGTCGCGATCGTTAGAATACCGCGGCTAGTTGTTCGCAATTTCCAGCGATACTGAGTGTACAAGCCAATGCCGAAAAGCACGGCTGTGACAGTCGTGAAGATCAGAAACTTGAGAACAGGAATCTCAGCGATCTGCGCCCAGAGACTAACGACGAGCGCAGTCGAGCAACCGATGATGAGCAAGCCACCAATGATCTCGCCCCAGCGAATGTTGCTCTCTTCCATGAAGGAGTTGAGGACGTTAGAAAATGATTTATGATGTGTAATGTCCATGACATTTGTTAGAAGGATTTCAGGATTTGCAGGATTGACTTGATGTAATCTTGTAATTCCTGAAATCTTGTAATCCTGTGAAAGACTTATGAACCTCTTCAACGCTGTCTTCCGGAATTCTCCATCGTCACCAGCGATCCGCTTCGACGGCCGCACGATCACGTATGGAGAATTGCGCGCCGAGACGTCGACGATGGCCCAGGTCATAAACTCGCTCGGCGTCGCAAGTGGCGATCGCGTTGCGCTTCTGCTTCACGACTCACCGCAGTTTGTCGAAGCGTTTATCGCCACGATTTCGCTTGGGGCAATCGCTGTTCCCATCAACATGGCTCTGCAGGCCGGGGAGCAGTGTTCAATCCTTCACAATTCCGGAGCCAGTCTGGCCTTTATCGAAGCCGAGACCTGCCGCACGTTGCTGACACATGCGCCAGAAAAGTTGCAGGCACTGAAAAATGCGGTTGTTGTGGAGCGTCCTGGCCGGCGAGATTGTTACGACGAGATCGGATCGATAACGCTTCATTCACTCGATCTTTTGCGCGAGAAAGCCGCGGGAACCGTCGAGCTCACGGCTGCTGGTCCAACTGATCCGGCCTTCATACTCTACACGTCGGGCAGCACGGGCGAACCGAAAGGCGCCGTTCACACACAGGCTCACATCTTCTACACAAACGAAACCTTCTGTCGCGAAGTGTTGTGTTTGACGACTGAGGATCGACTCTTCTCATCGTCGCGATTGCCGTTCGCGTACGGGTTGGGAAACAGCTTCACGTTTCCACTACTGAACGGCGTGACGACGATTCTCTGTCGCGAAAAGCCGTCCCCCGACATCGTCTCGCGGATGTTCAACGAGCATCGACCGACGATCTTCTTTGCCGTTCCCGTGGTCTACAATCTTCTGCTCGAACACCATCGTGCGGGAAGAAAGCTCGACTGTTCGAGCCTGCGACTTTGCGTCTCGGCTGGTGAAGCCCTCCCGGCTCAGCTCGGTGAAGAGTGGGAAAAGGAGTTTGGTGTGCAACTGCTCGATGGAATCGGATCGACTGAGATGTTGCACATGTTCATGTCGAACCATGAGAACGAGGTGTGCTACGGCAGCAGTGGACGGCTGATCAACGGCTACGAAGCACGTTTGGTAGACGAGCATGGCGAACCGGCGCCGGTGAATACAGAAGGTCATCTTTGGATCAAAGGCGAGAGCGCGGCGCTGTATTACTGGGAGAATCCCGAGGCGACTGCGAAGACATTCGTCGATGGCTGGGTTCGCACCGGCGATCTGTATCGCTGCGACAGCGACGGCTACTGGTTTCACATGGGACGCAGCGATGATTGTTTTAAATCGAGTGGCCGCTGGGTCTCGCCGGTTGAGGTTGAGGGTGCGTTGTTGCGGCATGATGGTGTGGCGCGCGCGGCTGTTGTTGAAGATTTTGACTCCAATCAGCTTCCGTGCGCGTGTGCGTTTGTTGTGAAGCAGGATGTAGAATTCGATTCGGCGCAATTGGAGCACGAGCTGCGCAAGCTCGCGGCCCAGTCGCTGGCGCGCTTCAAGCAACCCCGCCGGTACGTGTTCGTCGCGGACCTGCCGTACACGGCGACAGGAAAGATTCAGCGGTTCAAGCTTCGGCAAGGACTCCGATCCGCGTGAATCCGTTTTAAGAATCCGTGTAATCTGTGGCTATGAAAAGTATCCAGGAAACATATGCCCCAACCCTCGCGTGTTTTGGCTGTGGCCCCGCGAATCCAAAGGGACTGCACGTTCGCAGTTTTCCCGATGGTGACGAGGTTGTCGCCGAATGGGAACCGAGTATGGAGTACGAAGCGTTTGAGGGAATGTTGAGCGGCGGGATTATCGGCACGCTCCTCGACTGTCACTGCAACTGGTCGGCTGCGTGGCGCCTGATGCAAAAGAGCGGCGCCGACAAGCCGCCCTGCACCGTCACGGCGGAGTATTCGATCAAGCTATTGCGCCCGACGCCGAGCGATCGTCCAGTGAAACTCGTCGCGCGTGTGGTGGAGTCGACGGACGACAAAGCGATCGTCGAAGGCGAGCTGATTGCGCACGACAAAGTCTGCGCCACTTGTCGCGGCACTTTCGTCGCCGTCAAATCCGGCCATCCCGCTTATCACCGTTGGTAAGTTCAGGGTTAAGTTCAGAGTTCAAGCTTTAGCTTGCTGTCTCAACAACTCGAAGCCCCGGAGGATGCAACCTAAAGGTTGAACTCTGAACTTAAAACTCTAAACCGGAGTTGTAAATGTCGTATCTGATTCATCGTCCTCGTCGACTTCGCAGAACTGACGCGATCCGCTCGCTCGTACGCGAGACGCGGCTCGCGCCGGAAAATTTCGTGTTGCCGTTGTTCGTCTGTCCGGGCACAGGCGTGCGTCGCGAGATCTCGTCGATGCCCGGCGTCTTCAATCTCTCGATCGATGAGCTCACGAAAGACGTCGCTGCGGCACAAGACACTGGCGTGCGCAGCATCATTCTTTTCGGCCTGCCTGAATCGAAAGATGCTGTTGCATCCGGAGCTTACGCCGAAGACGGAATCGTCCAGCGTGCGATCCGCGCGGTGCGACAGTCGTCGCCGGAAATGATCATCATGGCTGACACGTGCCTGTGCGAGTACACGTCGCACGGTCATTGCGGCGTCGTGCGCGGCGGTGAAGTTATCAATGATGAATCGCTCGATCTGCTTGCGCGCACGGCGTTGAGCCAGGCCGCGGCGGGCGCAGATATCGTCGCACCGTCAGCGATGATGGACGGCCAGGTCGAAGCCATTCGCACCCTACTCGACGCCGAGGGATTCGAGAACACGGCGATCATGGCGTATGCGGTGAAGTATGCGTCGGGGTTCTACGGTCCATTCCGAGAGGCGGCACAGAGCGCGCCTGAGTTTGGCGATCGTCGCGCGTACCAGATGGATCCGCCGAACACGCGTGAAGCGATGCGCGAAGCCGAGCTCGATTACGCCGAAGGCGCGGACATCCTGATGGTGAAGCCCGCCACCGTTTATCTCGACGTGTTGAAGATGGTGCGGGAGCGGTTTGATGTGCCGTGTGCGGCGTATCACGTGTCCGGCGAGTACGCGCTAATCAAAGCCGCGGCGCAGAAAGGCTGGATCGATGAAGAGCGCGTCATGATGGAAACACTCACGAGCATCAAACGCGCGGGCGCCGACATCATCCTGACGTACTACGCTCGCGAGGCGATCCGCGTCCTGCAGAGATAATGATCCTGCACTTGTTCCTCCTCTGGCTTTTGCTCTTCCAGGGCTCGAGCTGCGGCTGCGAGCAGAAGCCCGAGATCAACGTCCTCGCCGTAGTCAACGGCGTCAGGATCACACGCAAAGATCTAAGTATCGACACGCTGACGCAGATCAGCATCGCGCAGGATACAGTGATCGTCGCACGCAGCCGGCAGCTCGAGTTGAAGGTCAACGATCTGCTGCTCGAAATGGAAGCGAAGCGCCGCGGCGTCACGACGGCCGAGCTCCTCTTGACGGGAGTTACTTCCAAGATCACGCCACCTACTGAAGCCGAAGCAAAAGCGATCTACGAACAAAGCAAAAACCGCGATCAGAGCTTCAACAGCGTCAAAAACAGCATCCTCGCGCAATTGAGAGCTGAGCGCATAGCGGCGCGTGTACGTGAGTTCGCAAACACTTTACGTGCGGGAGCGAAGATCGCGATCGTCAACCAGCAGGTCACGCCGCCCACGAACGAAGCGGAGCTCGCACGCGTCTTTGCAAACGTAAACGGAGTGAACATCACGTCCAGCGACATCGAGACGGCCCTGCTGCCGCTGATCTTCCAAGTCCAACAACAGGTCTACGGCCTTCGCAAGCGCGATCTCGATATGCGCATCAACGATCTACTTCTGGAAGAAGAAGCAAAACGACTCGGAACCACGCCGCAAGCGCTCATCTACAGCCATGTCAACACGCAGATTAAGATCGTCACCGAGGAGCAGGTGCGCGCCTACTACAACGCCAACAAAGCGCAACTGAACCGCGACTTTTCAGAGGTGAAGGTGATGATCATGCAGTACCTGTTGGAGCTGGAAAAGCGGCAGGTGCTGGCGGCGTACGCGGAGCAGTTGCGGAAAAAGTCGGTCGTGCAAATCTACCTGACGGAGCCGAAGCCGCCGAATCTTCGACAGCTCTGTTGCAACCTTGTAGGCTAAGCCTGCTTCTAAGGTCACATTCTGGTCACCGCTGGAGAATAACGCATGAAAATGCTCCCCGGCTTTCAGCGAAACCGCCACAAAAAAGGCTTTTTTGCAGCATCGAGCCTGCTGCTGTTGCTCGCCACCCAAACGGCGGCACAGTCAGGCAGGCGCGCTCCGAAGCCCAATCCGGCCCCTGTTCCCACGCCACAAACCGACGCCGAAGTCACTCCGAAAAGCAGCGCCCGAGAGTTGAAACAACGTGTGTCGTTGCTGGTTGGGATTGAGCCTTCGTCGAAACACCTGCTCAGTGAAGACGCGATCTTCGCGAACTTTTTACAGCACCTCGGCGAGTTTAAGAACGTCAAGACTGCTTCGCTGGGCGACATCAAACGCGATCGCGCCGTCAAGCGAGCGAAGAGCGAGACGGACGCGATCATTGTGTTGTTGCAGTTTGATGTTGATGAGTTTCAGAGCGGGACGATCATACTGAACTCACCGGATCTTGATGTTAAGGTGCTCGTGTTTGAGCCGAAGACGGGGCAGAAGAAGTTTGAGGGGAAGGTTTATTACAAGGCGGTCGGCGGGCCGATGCTAAAGAAGGACAACTGGCCCACCGGAACGCCGATCCGGATCACGACTGAAGCCGTTGGGATTGAGGCCGCCGAGCAAGTGCGCGACTGGCTGCTCGTGCAGGACATTAAGAGGAATTAGCCACGGATAACACGGATTTCACTGTTCTAATCTGTGTTCACCCGTGTTCATCCGTGGCTTAATTCATTTAGTGCTCTTTCTAATCGCTCCAGACCGGCTTTCAATACTTCAGTATCTCCCGCGATCCCGATGCGGAAGTGCGCCGGCATTTCGAAGAAGACTCCGGGTACTACTGACGTTTCGTATTTCTCACGCAACAAATCGCAGAGGCGCTCCGATGTGCCGTGACGTACGCGCGGGAACATCACCGTTCCAAACTCCGGCCTGACCACTTCGAGATCTTCGCGCGTGTCAAGAAAGTCGTTCAATATTTGACGGTTTCGATCGAACAACTGCTTCGCTCGGTCTCCAATTCCTTCGAGCTGTTGCATCGCGACGACACTTAGCCGCTCACCCGCATGAACCGCCGTCGCTGCGAAGAGATCGTTGAGCAGCCACATGCGTTTCGCGAGATCACGTTGCGCAAGAATCCAGCCACATCGCAATCCGCTTAATCCGAACGCTTTGGTTAAACTACTAGTCACTACAAACTCTTCACCGAGATGGAAACTCGTGCGCGGCGACTCTTCAAACAGAGTTTCCATGTAGACTTCGTCAACCAACACGCGCGCACCCACGCGACGCGCGATCTCGCCGATCTGCTTCATCCTCGAAACATCAATCAATACGCCACTCGGATTATGAAGATTCGTGATCACGATTAGTCGAGTTTTTGGAGTGACAAGGCGTTCGAGATCTTCCGGCTGAAAGTTATCCTCAAACCGGCGCGAGAAGCGTTTGACGTCCGCCCCGAGATAACGAGCGAGCGCAAGCATCGGCTCGTACGCCGGATGCTCGAACAACACTTCGTCGCCCGGCTTGATCAACGCCGCCATCGCGAGATGGTTCGCGAACGTCGTCCCTGCCGCCGTCACGACTTCGTCTGCCGCGACTCGATATCGTTTGGCGATTGACTGTATTAACGGCTGATAACCATAGCCGCCGTCAGTGATCTCGAGATCGTCGAGGGATACCTGAAGCTCGCTTAGCTTCAAGTTGCCGAGACCACTCGTCGCGAGGTTGTACTTCGCAACGGAGCGCGTCTTGGCCCAATGCATGTACGCCGAGCCCATGGCTTCGCGTGCGGCGGTCATCTGGTGCTCCTCTGTCGCCAAAACCAGTAAGCGGGAATACCTGCGATCATGATTGCGATTCCTATCAATGTATTTTCCGGGTAACGATAGACCGTGTTGATTACCACGAGCCAGCAAATTGCGATGAAGACGATCGTCGTGAACGGGTGACCCGGAACTCGCGTCACTGCCGGTGCCTCACGTTTACGAAAGATAAAAATACAGCACGCGGTGAGGCCAAAGAAAATCATGTCGATGGAGACGACGTAATTCAGGATTCGCTCGTAAGTTCCGAGGAGGGCAATTACTATCGCGAATACGCCTTGAAGTGCAATCGCAACGATTGGCGCGCGTGTTTGCGGATGCACCATGCCGACGCGCTCGAAGAACAGCCGGTCCTTTGCCATCGCGAAGTAAACTCGCGGCGCCGTCAACATGCTTTGGCTGAGAAAGCCGGCAGTCGAGATGGCGATGCCCGCCGCAATGAGACGCGCGCCGAAATCTCCGAGGGCGCTGCGCATCACGTCCGAGGCGGGCGCTTTCGATGCGGCGAGGCCGGCAGTCCCCAAAACGCTCGTGTAGACCACGTTCGCGGCAAGATAGAGTATGACGACGCCGGTGACGCCGAGTATCAACCCGCGGGGAAGATTCTTGCGTGGCTCTTTGATCTCACCCGCGATGAACGTCGACGTTTGCCAGCCACCGTAAGCAAAGATCACCGGGACGAGTGCGGCGCCGAAGGCTGTTATGAGATCTGCTGATACTGGTCTATCAAGCACGCCCGAGGGATTTGTGCTGTGCTGTGCGAACAGAAACCCGCACACGACCAGCATCGCGATCGCTACAATCTTCAACACCATCAGGATGCTTTGCACGGTGCTGCCTGCGCGCACGCCAAGACAGTTAATCAAGGTCAGCACTGCGAGCACGATGACGGCGAGATACGCGGATGAGATCGGCACGTGCGCGAGCTCGACAAAGTAACGCGAGAACGTAACTGCGACTGCAGCCATCCCACCGGTTTGAATCACGAGCAGAAGCACCCAGCCATAAAGAAACGCCACGCCGGGATGAAATGCTTCGCGCAGGTACGCGTACTGGCCACCAACGTCCGGTCGCAACGATGCGAGCTCGGCCCAGATGAATGCGGCTGCGAGCGCAAACAACCCGCCGACTGCCCATGCGCCAAGAATTAGAAACGGCGTGTGGACCTGAAGCGCCACCACCGAAGGGTTCATGAAAATACCCGAGCCGATAATGCCGCCCATCACGATCATGGTGGCATCGAATAGGCCGAGTCTGCGGGCTAGTTGTGTTTGGTCCATGGTGACAAGGGTGACAAGATTAAAAGAGCTACTAGACAAAGAACAAGTCAGGAAGAGGGGCTTGCCCCCGCTCGTCCCATCCAAGCCACAGCGGGGGCAAGCCCCTCTTCCTGACTTGTTCTATTTTTGGCTTTCCGATACCCTTGTGCATTTTGTTGAGAGGTTTGAATTTTGTCTGTACACGCTGACGCTATTATCACTGCCGGTCTGAGGCCCGAGCTCTTCGCCGGACGTGGTGTCCTGGCAAACAGCAAAACACTCGTTTTCGCCGCACTCATCGCTCTCGTCATCGCCGGGTTTGGTTTTCGCATCACCGGCCTCAGCGTCGAAGGTCTCAGCGAGGACGAGCTCAACAAACTCAACGCCGTCGCGGACTATCGCGCTCATGGACTAACAGGCGCGAACGGCGAACATCCGATGCTCATGAAGGCGTGCCAGGCAGCGACGATCATTCTCGCCGAAAAATGGAACAACGCGTTCGTCACTAATCAAATCGCGCCTGAGACGGCGCTGCGACTGCCCGGCGCGATCGTCGGCGCGCTGACTACGATTTTGATCTTCCTGATCGTTTCCGAACTGTTTGGCATTGAAGTCGCACTGATCGCCGCCGCTTTGTGGGCCTTCGATCCCAGCGCGATCGGCCTCAATCGCATCGCTAAAGAAGACTCGTTTTTGTTGTTCTTCTTCCTGCTGGCGAACGTGTTCTGGTTGCGCGGGCAGCGCGCCGCTGAAGGCACGGACCGCAGCCCGAATAAATACTACTGGCTCACCGCCGCGTCGTATGGCGCGATGGTCGCGTCGAAGTACGTGCCACACCTCTTCGCGATCAGCATATGCTACTACTGGATGTTTCAGAGCCTGCCGGAAACACGCTGGCGTCTCGGCAAGAAACGATTACTCATGTTCTTCGCGATCATGGGCCTGGTATTTCTGGTCCTGAGTCCGACAGTTCTGCTCCCAGACACTTGGCGGCAGATGGGATTGTTTGCAGGTGGCAAGCGCGTCAGTCATGACGGTTACGAGTTCATGGGCCAGCTCTACACGCAGCGTTTTAGCGACTGGCTCAATGGGATTCCTGTTTACTTCTACCTCGTGTTCACCGCGGTGAAGTTACCGCTGTTGACTGTGCTCGGATTCGTGGCGGGCCTGCCGCTACTCTTCCGGCGCAAACTCGGCGACGGGCGTTACTTCATTCTCTTCTGGTTTTTATTGTGGGTGGTGGCGTTCTGTTTTCCGGCCGGAAAGTTTACGCGTTACTACACGACCATCCTGCCGGCTGTGTTGATTACGAGCGCGCTCGGGATTCAATTCGTCGGCCGCTGGCTCGCGAACCGGATTGCTGAAGGTGTGAGCTTAAAGCATTACGTTCCGGCAGCTCTCGCTGTGATCGTGATCGCGGGTTCGGTTATTAATTCAATGAACGCTGCGCCACACTTTCGTCTGTTTATAAACTCGATTGGTGGCGGTACGAGCTGGGCCGGTTATTACTTCCCGCACGATGAGTTTTACGACGCGAGCATGCGCGACGTGATCGCGGAGATTGGAACTCGCGCTCGAACCGGCGCGCGTGTGGGGAGCGAGAGTCCTTCGCTGGCGGCGCATTATGCGGAGCTTGCGAAGCGACCGGATCTTGTCTGCATCTCGTTTTCAGATCCTGACGCAGTAAAGCAACTCGCGGTTGGAGATTACGTGATCGTCGCCCGCGGTCGCCGCTACTTCAGCAACGACGCCCTCATCTCCACTCTGCGCGACCACGCCACTCCAATTGCTGAGATCAAACTCGGCGTCGTCCCCTCAGCCAAGATCTACGAGCTCGATCAGTCCGCCCTCTCAAACCTCCAGGCCACCACTCATCATTAGTTGCGGATCCTGAAAGTGCCGGAATTGTAGCAACGTTTGTGCCTTTGTGCCTTTTTGTGGCTGTGTTACATTCGCCCTAATGAAGCCGGAAGATCTCAAGGGCATAGTTCACTCTGATCCCGAGATCATGGGCGGCACGCCCGTGTTTGTGGGCACTCGCGTACCTTTGCAGAACCTCATTGACTGTTTGGAGGGTGGCGAATCGGTGGAGGATTTTCTCGAAGCTTATCCAACTGTAAAGCGCGAGCAAGCTATCGCCGTGATCGAAGCCGGCAAACTCAAGATGCTGGAAACCGTTTAGTCCTCACATGCGAATACTCATTGACGAATGCCTTGATTGGCGCCTTTGTCGCGCCCTGACCGAGCACCATTGTGCTTCCGTAAATCAAATGCATTGGGGAGGACTCTCCAATGGCATGCTCCTGCAAAGGGCCGAGACGGAATTTGATGTGTTCATAACGGGTGATACCAATCTCTCGTTTCAACAGAACCTGACCAGATTCAATATCGCTGTGATCGTTTTAGAAGCCGGAAGCACGCGCTTAGTCGATACCGCCAGGCTGATGCCACAAGTAAGGACCGTATTGAAAACCATTCAAGCCGGGCAGGTTGCACGCATTGGTCCAAGATCGTAGATAAACGGCGGGGGCAAGCCGCCCTTCCTGACTTGTTCATTCCATCGAGCGCCTGAAAAAGGAACAAGTCAGGAAGGGCGGCTTGCCCCCGCTGTTTGGATTTGTGCCTTTGTGGCTAATCATGTCTTAGTTCAACTTCGACGGGGCGGGTGTCTTTTGAGTCGTAGCCTTCGGGCCAGTTTGAGATGTTGACGCCGTAGAGCCAGTCTGATTCGGGTGTCACTTCGAAGCGAATCTTCAAGGGCAGACCACGCATGGCCCGCAGGCGCAGCAAGAGACCGGTCAAACGCCACTCCTGAATGCTCGGTTGTCCTTTCGGCTCGACAGGAATCAATCGTGAGCCGGCATTCCAATCTTCAACAAAGAGCGTGACGCGCGTCTTGACGAAATCAGTTGACGCGTCGATCGGCAACACGGGTTGGATGTGCGCGCGCACGATGATCTCACTGACCTTTCGCCGGTCCGCGCGTGTGGGAACTTCATATTCGAGATAACCGGAGCCGGATCCCCAGATGTAACCCGAACCCTCGCCAACCTTCTCGAAACGTTCAGCGCTCGCCATCTGTGGCTTGAATTGATAAAGGATCGACTTGTCTTCGCGGACGATCATCTGCGGCAACGTCGCCGGATCACTTTCCTCACGTGCCCACGCAAACTGCCTCGGTATCAGGTGTCGCTCACTCTTCTGCAAGTTTGACGGCGCTTCCGCCGATTGCAATGACTCAAACATCTGCGAGGCACGTGCAACTTCTGCCAGCAACTGCTGATCTCGCGGCGTCGCATAAGTCACGCCGTAACCCCTGCGCGCATCGGGTGTGAGTATCCAGAACATCACGCCGCCTGCACCCGCACGCGCATTCCCTTCGAAGAGCGCGCGGTACCAATCTAGTTGCGACGCACCATTGTGACCTTCGACGCCCATTCCAAACTCACCGAGCACGAGAGGTTTTCCCAACGAGTACGCAGCGGCAGCACGATTCTCGATAAACTCCTTCAACGCTTTTGGCGAATCGACAAAACTATCGTGATCGTCGCGCGGGTAACTATGAACGTCGCAATAGTCGATGGTCGGAATGGCATGATCCGCGAGCCACTCGCGACGCTCGGCTGACGAGCGATAACCCCACGCGCCGGGCGCGATCAGGTGATTCGGATCAAGCGACTTCAGATACGCGCTCATCTCCTCAAACCACGCGCGGCGTTCGGCCCAACGCCCCGTGATCACCTGTGCTTCATTCATCAACTCCCAACCGAAGATCGCCGGATCGTCTCGATAAAGAATACCGGTGACTGTGTTTCTTCGCGTGGCGAGTTTCTCGAGGTGCTCTCGATAGAGTCGACGTGTCTCAGGATTCGTGTAGAAGAGGATCGCTTTTTCGTTGTTGATACCGAATTTGTATCGATCGTCGGCAGCATCGTTGATGCCGGCCCAGCGCAGGTATTGAGTAACGCCGCCGGTGTCGCGCCACCAGTTCGTCAGGCAAAGCTGCACGTAGATGTGGTTCTTTGCGGCTTCGGCGATGACTTTGTCGAGATAAACGAAAGCCTCTTCGTTCCACTCGCCGGGAGCGCGGCGGAAGTAGTGGTGCCGTGGCCAGTCTTCAAAATCGGCCATCGGCTTGACGTCGTTCGGACCGCCCTCGCCAAACGCCCAAACGCGCACGACTTTCATCCCAGTCTGCGCTACCTGGCGCAACGTTTCGGGCATGCGTTCACGATCTTCGTCGCGATACATGATCGCCACATTCGCGCCCACGAACCGAAACGGTTTTTGCCCGATCGTGAAGCGTCCGCCGCGTTGCCGCACAAACTGATCCCGCGGGGTGCTGGGCGCAGCATTTGGTTTGGCAACTAAAAACAGGACCGCCGCGCTTCCCACAAGGACAAACGCGGCGACCGCAAACAGTTTCTTATTCATCAAGCAGTCAACTATCTCGGATTCGTCATTCTGACAAAACCCATAATCGCACAAATCGCCCCCAATACCACAAACAGGTTGAAGAATGCGCCAACGCCCAGCGCCATACTGAGGTCAACCGAGTTTTGCGAGACGCCGAGCACGGCAAACACGCCGAACAGCAGAAAGTGAAGGTGATAGATAATCATGCAGACCGCCGCATAAGAAAACCAGCGGGCTGACGGCCCGAACGCGGGTGAGCGGGCGAAGCCGAGTACGGCGGCGATCAGCCAGCCAACGCCACCTGCAATCAGCAACAACACGGCAACGGGGAAAAAGTAAGTTGGCTGTGTAGCGCGAAGTTGCGGCTGTTGCAGAAGCATTATCAGCAGTGGAAACATTTTGTATCGAGTCTCTCCTTATTCTTAACCCTGTCGTGTAACAAAAAGGCGCCGTCTGCGCACGTAAGCCGCTTTAGTAGGTGCACAAACGGCGTCGATCAGGGGTCGGGGTCAGCAGGCGCAAGTTTATTGCAGCGGGGAAGCAAATGTTCGACCCGCTGTCAGTAATTCGCCAGCCGCTATTGCGTAATGTGAATCTCTTCCTCTTTGTTTACGTGGCCCAGGAAGTATATCAAACCACAAACAAAGGCTACTGCAGCCAACCCCAGCGCGATCCAGCCAGACGTGTGACCGCCGGCGGGATTTGGGTCGGTCACAAACTTGTAAAAGTAAAAGATCGCGCCGATAGCGGCGGCAACTCCCACGAGTATCGCGAGAATGTCTTTCAGGCTTTTCATTTTGACCTCCGGCCAGGAAATTAAATATGAAGGTTAAGGAAAAAGCCGATTAATTGTTTCAAATGATGGCTGCATGTTAACGCCGGGACTTGGAGGAATGCAAGCCGGATGTTTCCTGGGACATTTAGCCGCGAATTGACGCGGATAAACGCCGATCCGCGTTAATCTGCGGAAACCCGTGGCTTGAGGATGAGGCGCTTGTCGCCGGCGCGGCGGGTGACTTGCTCGCGGTCGAAGTATTCGAGTAAGGGGATGGCGTATTTGCGGGAGACGCCGGCGAGGTCTTTGAAGGCGGGGACGTCGATCAGGCGATCGGGTTCGTGTTGAGAGGCATAGGCGAGGAGTTTGGTTTTTAGATCCTCGATCACTTGTGAGTGCATGAACATTTCGCCCTGTATGCGGACGAGTTTTCGATCGTCGAGCAAGAGCTGGAGGAGCTTGCGAGCCTGGGTGCGTTGTGCAGCGGGCACGTTTGCTTTTGTCATTGCATCGTCGAGTGACGGTGCTTCGACTCCTGCCGTGAGATAAATCTGTTCGATGCGTTTGCTGAGCTCGAGATCCTTATCCGACAAGCCGACACTGTGGCCGCTCGAACGCACGATGTCTTTCTCGGAAACTACTTTGCTTTCGGCTTCGAGCCGCACCAGCACGCCGTTGAATAACTCCGGTGCGGAGTGCGTGAAGACCTTCTCGCGGAGTGTCTCGCGTAACATGCCACGCGAGAGGGGTTCGCGTTTGTGATGGCGCTCCAGCTCAGCCATCAGCGCTCCGCTGAGATGATCGAAACTCTCCCGCGAGATATACAGCCCGCCGACCTCAAGTACGGAGGCATTACGCTGAGCTTCTGTCGCTACCCTCAAAAGGGCCTCGTTGGTCCAACCCGTCGCGGCTGCAAGATCGGCGAGCCGCAAACCGCGAACGCCGGCAGCGCGTACAAAACCCTCAAACTTCGCCGCCCGCTCGTCACGCATCAACAGGCGTAACAGTTGCAGCGCATGGTCCATCTCGCGTCCGCGATGTTTAGTCGCAAACGGGTCGACGATCACTCCGCCCGCGATCGTCTCGGCGGGCGAATAACTCCGGAGGATAAATCGATCGCCGTGCACTGCAACCACGGGCGCTTCAAGCCGCAACTGCACCGGACCACCACTTCCCGGTTCTACCTGCGAACTTCCCAACACGCGCACACGTCCCAACACTTCCGTCGCACCAATGTGAAACCGAACTCGCGAACGCGAACGCACCGCGCGCGGCGCGCCGGGCAACACGTCGATCCACGCATCGATGATCTGCGTCGGACGCAAACGCCCAGCCGGGGCCAGCACCATGCCACGCTCGATCTGCGCCGTATCAATGCCCGCGAGATTCACTGCTGTACGCTGTCCTGCATGCGCGTCATGAACTGACTTGTTATGCACCTGCAACCCGCGCACGCGCACGTTGACTTTCAACGGCAACAACTCGAGCTCGTCGCTTTCAGTAATCTTCCCGGAGATCAGCGTGCCGGTAACGACCGCTCCAAATCCTTTCATCGAAAACGCACGATCGATCGGGAGACGCGTCGTGAAATCCTTCGATCGCGGCGGCACACGTTTGCCGAGATCGACAAGCTGCGACTTCAACTGGTCTATCCCCGCACCCGTGCGCGAACTCACCGAAACAAGCGGCGCGTTTTCGAGAAACGATCCGGCGATCAACTCGCGCGCGTCGTCTTCAACCAGCACAAGCATCTCTTCGTCAACCAGATCTGTCTTCGTGATCACAACGAGACCATTGCTGACGCCGAGCAAACGGCAGATGTCGAAATGCTCGCGCGTCTGCGGCATCACGCCTTCATCAGCCGCGATCACGAGTGCAAGCAGATCGATGCCGTGCGCTCCCGCCAGCATATTTTTGACGAAGCGCTCGTGACCGGGAACGTCGACGAACCCGATGCGCAGATCGTCCAGATCGAGATCGGCAAAGCCGAGATCGATCGTGATGCCGCGACGTTTTTCTTCAGGAAGGCGATCGGGATCAGTGCCGGTCAAGGCGCGCACGAGAGCGCTCTTGCCGTGATCAATGTGACCGGCAGTGCCAACGATCAGTGAATGCGTAGCCACAGATTAAACGGATTTCAGACGGATTGTTTCGCGATAATTTGCTCGTAAAAATCTATGTACTGAGGGATGACGACGTCGGTGCGGTAGCGACCGATCGCAGACTCGCGCGCTCGCTGGCCCATCTCGCGGCGCAGTTTCCCGTCGGAAATTAAACGCGCTGCGTCCGTGGCCATCTTGTCGACGTCGCCCACCGGACTCAGAAATCCGGTCTCACCATCAGTCACGACTTCCGGAAGACCGCCGACACGTGACGCGATCACCGGAACTTCGCACGCCATCGCTTCCAGCGCCGCCAGTCCAAACGACTCCTGATCGGACGGCAGCAGCAACACATCAGACGCTGAAAGATAATCGACAATGCGCGGCTGTTTGCCGACGAATGAACACTGATCGTAGATCCCGAGACAGCGCGCGCGATGCTCTGCGTTCGGGCGCTCACTGCCGTCGCCGACCATGATCAAACGCGTCTTCATGCCTTTCTTCAAAACCCGCGCAAGGATCTCAACGCAATCGACCGGTCGCTTAACCGGGCGGAAATTCGAGACGTGGACCAGCAGCGGCTCGTTGTGTGGCGCGAGCGTTTCGCGCAGGCTGTCGACTTCGAGACGCTTGTAATCGTACTGGCAAACAAAATTCGGAATGACCTTGATGTCGTCGAAGTGAAATATTTCGTGCGTCGCGTCTTTCAGGTAATTCGAGATCGCCGTGACACCGTCAGACTGAACAATCCCATAACGCGTGATCGGTAAATATGATCTGTCAGCACCGACGAGCGTGATGTCTGTGCCGTGCAACGTGGTGACTACCGGCAATCGTCGTCGCGGCTTGAGCGATTCGCGCGCGAGAATCGCACTGATCGAGTGTGGAATCGCGTAGTGAACGTGCAGCAGATCGAGATTTTCTTCCTCGGCGACGGTCGCCATCTTCGTTGCGAGCGCGAGGGTGTAAGGCTGGTGCTCAAACAACGGGTACGACATCATTTCCACTTCGTGAAAACGCACGCGCTCGTTGAGCTCAGTCAATCTTGTAGGCAGTGCAGAAGAAATGAAGTGGACCGTGTGCCCGCGTTCAGCCAGTTCCTTGCCGAGCTCAGATCCAACGATGCCGCTGCCGCCGTAGGTGGGATATACCGTGATGCCGATGTTCATTGCGCTCTCAAATTAGCAAGCACAAAGCACAAGTTCAACCGCAAAAAATGTGAGGCAGGCGACCCTCGCTATCGCCTGCCTCTATCTCAACTTGACTCACCTTCTGAGAGGGGGGGCAAGTGAGGGCGGGAGTATATTCCTGCTTTTGAAAATTAGCAATGATTGCTGCAATACGAGCGCGGCTTTTATATAAGAAGAATTTAGCGTTCAGATAAATGCAAACAATGGAAGAGAAAGAAAGAATAGAACAAGTCAGGAAGAGGGGCTTGCCCCCGCTGTTACTTGGATTGGACGAGCGGGGGCAAGCCGCCCTTCCTGACTTGTTCTGTACTCGATGTTCCTGAATGGTAGGGCTATAATGTGCCCATGCCAAAGATTAGCGATATTGAAGAAACACCGAACCCGAATGCCGTGAAATTTATTCTGCGCGAGCCCGTCAGTAACGGCGTCGCCCGGCAATATGGTTCAGCAGAGCTGGCTGAAAACGATCCGTTAGCGAAGTCGTTGTTTGATGTGGGCCACGTAGTTTCGGTTTTTTACATGGACCGGATGATCACGGTTGAGAAAGACGACGAGGGCGACTGGGATGAGCTCCTGCCCACGCTCGCGGTTCCGATTCGTGCCGCTGACGCAGTGAATGGCGCGGCGGCAGCAGCAGCGGCCGCGGCAGTCGGTGGACCAATCGCGGCGGTCGCGAGTGATGATCCTCGGCTGCTGAGAATCAACGAAATATTGGATGAAAAAGTACGACCGGCTTTGATGGGTGACGGCGGCTACCTCGAAATCATCGGCTTGAGTGAACACACGCTGAGCATTCGTTACCAGGGTGCGTGTGGAAGCTGTCCCAGTTCCCTCACCGGCACGCTGATGGCGATTGAGAGCATGTTGAAGCAGGAAGTTGATCCCGAGCTCGAAGTGATTGCAGTTTGATCCACAGATTACGCAGATTGCAGAGAAAATTTCTGTGTAATCTGTGGATAGTTTTGGAACCTGCCCGCCGCTACCAATTAACTCCTTCCACGATCATGAAAAGAATCAATCTCACCTTATGTCTATTGGTGGTTGCCGCTAGCACGCAGGCGCAAACAGCCGATCCCAAACCGGCGAAGACTACGGCGGCGAAGCCTGCTGTATCTTCCGAAGAAGAGCTTGCGCAAAGGGAGCGTCGCGCGAAGGCACGCTCGCTGCTCGTCGCGCTTTCGAGTGATGCGCGCACCTTCCGTGACGAGATGTTGCGCGCACGATCGCTCGCCCGCATCGCTGACGCGCTCTGGCAAGTTGACGCCGAACAAGGCCGGCTGATGTTCCGCAAAGCGTGGGACGCCGCTGAGGCCGCTGACATCGAGAGCGACAAAAAACTTCAGGAGGAGATTCGGCAGCAACAGCTTCGCACCGGCAGTAAAGGTTACGTGGTCGATACTCCGCCGAACATACGTCGTGAAGTGCTGCGGCTTGCAGCGCGCCACGATCGCGCCCTCGGTGAAGAGTTTCTCGAAAAGTTGCAAGTTCAAAAACTCGAAGCCGCAAACACCGCTAGCGCAAAACCAAACCCGAACAATCTCAGCGAGGCGATGAGCCAGCGTTTATCGGTGGCGAGAGAATTACTTCAGAACGGCGAAATGGAGCGCGCCCTTCAATTCGCTGAACCGGTGCTGGCTCTCGTCACGGTGGAAAGCATGAACTTCCTCACTTACCTGCGCGAGAAGAACGCTACTGTCGCAGACAACCGTTACGCTGCACTGCTTGCCAGCTCCACCAACAATCCGCAGGCTGACGCCAACACAGTATCGCTGCTCTCGTCGTACATCTTTACTCCTCATCTTCACATGGTCTTCAGTGGCAGCAGCACATCGAGCTCGCAATCGGCTTCAACCATCACCCCAGCCGCGATTGCACCTGAATTGAGGAATGCATTTTTCCAAACAGCCGCAGCGATCCTGTTAAGACCGCTGCCGCCGCCGGGACAGCCGGACACAAGCTCTGCAGGTCTCGACGGAAAGTATCTCGTCATAAAACGCCTGTTACCGTTCTTCGAACAATCGGCGCCGCCGGTGATGGTCGAGTCGCTGCGCGGTCATATGAGCGCGTTGAATACGATCATTTCTGACAGTGCGCGTCGTTATGACGATGACGCGCTAAACCGTGGCTTGAGGGCAGAAAAACCAAGCGCAGATCGTGAGCAATCTTTGTTCGACAAAATCGAGCGCGCGAAGACTTCCGACGAGCGCGATTCGTTGTATGTGCAGCTCGCCTACCTCGCTATACGCCGGGGTGACATGCGGGCTCGTGATTATGTCAGCAAGATGGAAAATACGGAGTTGCGCAAACAGGCGCAGGCTTTCGTGGATGGAGAGCTCGCGGTTTATTTTGTGGAGAAGAAACAACCGGACCAGGCGCTGGAGTTGGTCCACAAAGGCGAATTAACTCAGATCATCAAGACGTGGGCGCTCGCTCAGAGTGCGAAGCTGCTGGTGAAAACTGACAGAGACAAAGCGCTGGAACTGGTCGAGGAAGCTGCGACTGAAGCGCGGCGCATCGATGTGTCTGACGCTAACCTGCCGCGCGCGTTAGTTGGGGTGGCAAACGCGCTCAAGGTCGTCGATCCTGGACGTGTGTGGGACGCGACGTTTGACGCCGTGAAAGCAGCGAACTCCGCGGAAGGATTTACAGGTGAAGATGGCGAGATCGTATTGACGTTCCAGAGCAAAGGGGGCTCGTCCGTGCATACCAACGATGCGCCCGATTTTGATCTCGAAGGCATCTTCAAAGACTTGGCGCTTCAGGATTACGATCGGGCAGTCGAGCTCGCGAGAGGATTTCAGGGTGAAGGTCCACGCGCCGTGGCCACTATCGCGATCGCGCGAGCAATACTCGAACAGAAACGCAGATAAACGCGGATTGAAGACGCGGATCAGGAATAAATATTCATTGGGCGTGTGAGAAGTGCGAGGGGGTCGTCGACGTTTAGGGCTTCGCGCACGTAAAAAGGCTCGCCGGCCTCGACGCCGATCAGCGATCCGAAGTATCTCATCCGAAATTCGATCTCGTTCAGAAAGCCCCGCTGGCTGATGCGCGTAGCCGGCTCTTTCGACGCCGCATCGAAAAATTGCGAGCCGTAGGCGCGAATCGCGCTCATCTTCTCATCCACAAAGGCCGACACATCAACGACAAACGACGGCACGATTCGTCGCGAGAAAAGCGAGTGCATGATCGCGGGCATCGGCACCGGCGCGAGACCTGACTCCTCGTCGTAACGCTTCATCGTCGCGAGTCGCGCTGCCTGTCTCACGATGATGGACGTGTTCGCGTGATCGGGATGTGGATCGTCTTCGTGCGTCGTGATGAGAACTTTCGGTTTGTGTGTGCGCAACACGCGAACAAACGCGGTGCGCGCTACTTCGGTCGGCCAAACGTGTCCGTCCGGCTGCTCGAGATTTAAGCGCACGTCGAGTTTCATGATGCGCGCCGCGTCAAGCGCTTCACCGGCGCGAATTTCGGGCGTGCCGCGCGTTCCCATCTCACCGCGCGTCAGGTCGCAAACACCCGTACGGTAACCCTGTGACTTCAATTTCAGGAGTGTTCCTGCAACTGACAACTCCGCGTCATCAGGATGTGAAAAAACTGCGAGAACATCGAGTTGGGTGCCGGCCTGACTCATGGACGAAGTTTAGCTTAAAATGACGGCCGGAAACTAACCAGGGAAGATTGGAGATATGATGGTACTCGTACTCTTGCTCTCGCTCCTCGTGGGCCACAACGACGCTTCTCTCCTCGAATCGGGACAAGCTGCTACCATCCGCAAACAAACTTCCGCGCCCACTCAAATCAAAGTCATCTCTTACAACATCCGCTGGCGCAGTGGCGACGATCTCCAAACCCTGATCAAGTTGTTACAGGAAGATCCTGAGATCGGCGGCGCCTCAATACTCGCGCTACAGGAAGTCGATCGACACAAGAAACGCACCGGACACAACAACACAGCGAAGACGATTGCCGACGCGCTGGGCATGTACTACGTCTGGGCCGCGCCACCTGCGGCCAAGCCCAACGATGAAGAGGAGACAGGCGTTGCGATCCTGAGTTTGTATCCGTTGTCAGACGTACAACGCATCGTGTTGCCGCACGATGGACCAGGCCGGCGGCGCCGCGTTGCGCTCGGCGCTACTGTGGAAATACCCGATCGCCGTTGGCGCGTTTACTCCGTGCATGCGGAAACGCGCATCAAAATGGGTAATAAACTGGAACAGTACAAAGCCGTAATCGACGACCTCGCTCATTTTCCTGCCGGCACGCCCGCGATCATCATGGGCGACTTCAACACCTGGGAGCCAAACGCCGGCGGTAAAGTCAGAAAACTTTTTTCCGACGCAGGATTGAAAACCCCCTTCGGAGATAACTCGACGTTCAGAAGAAAAGTTCTGTTTGTGCCGGTCGAGCTGAAGCTTGACTGGGTTTGGCTACGAGGACTTGAGGCTGCAAGTTTCGGAATCGATAAAAAAGTTGAAGTTTCAGATCACTTTCCCCTGTGGACCAATGTTAGAATGCAGCCACAAAAAAGCACAAAAACACAAAACTGAAAAAAGATCCATTTTTGTGTATGTGCGTCTTGCGGCGAAAAGTGATCTCGAATGACGTGTCGTAATTGCGAGAGGGTCGTGGCCCCGACGCGAACCCGCTGTCCAGCTTGTCGAACAAAGCTGCCCGCGTGGTATTTGATAGCTTCGATCGGCGGTATTGTAGCCATCATCGTCGCGTTCAAAGTCGTCGAAGGAATTCTTTAAAAATAAAAAGCGGTGAGTTTCGCCCCCTGAAACTCACCGCTACGTCGTGTTATTGGTGCAGCCGCACGGGGAAACCTGTTAGCGCACTCGCACGACGATGCTGTTCACATTCAACGCATTGCCGGTGGCGCGTTGTAAGTCGGCAATCGCCTTGTTCAGATCTGTTTGCGCCCTCAACTCCTGACCACGTGATTCAGTCAACGACGTTTGTCGCTCGAGCACCAGGAACACCGTCGACTGGCCCGCATCCAATTTCCTCTGCTCACTTGCAAACTGCTGTTCGTTGGCTTCACGCGTCGCTGCTGCCGCACGCAAACGAGCTTCAGAACTTCGCACCGCCTGCAACGCATTACGAACATCAACCTGGATAGTTTGTTCGAGTTGTTTGCGCTGCGTTCCGATGCGCTCGCCTTCAACCAGTGAGCGGCCCAGGTTCGCTTCGGCAGTGCGATTACGCAGCGGCAAACTGATCTGCACGCCGATTCGGGCGGTGCCGTAGCGATTCGCAAGTAGATTTTGTAGCGACTGGCCGTAGCCGCCGAGCAAATCCTGCGAGAACTGCTGCGGTGGAATAACCGGCAGCGGATCGAGACCAGCCAGTGTGGAAAGCTCATCGACACGCTGTCGCAACAACACGCTCGATTGAGTCAACGGATTCACAATGTTGCTGCTGACCGAACCGGCGAGACCGCTAACGCCGTAAGTTCCAACCAGATCGATAGCGGGCTTCGTCTGATCTTTAAAGAAGCTCTGATCGATCTGATTGATCTCCTTCAACACGTCTGACTGCTGTAACTCCGGCCGGTTCTCCATCGCTGTCTTCAAAGCATCACCAAGAGAAACGTTAGGCGCTGCCAGGTCGACTGAATCAGTCGGCACGATCGACTCGGACCAGAGAGTCGCTTTCTGGTCCTGCGCGATTAGGTTCTTTAGATTGTTCTCAGTACGCGACACTTCTTCGATCGCACCAAAAACACGCTGCTCGTAGGTTGAGATCTGCGCCTCAGCAGCGACGACGTCGATCGGCGCCAGTTGTCCTTCGTTAACCAGACGCTGGTTGTGCTGGAGCTGCGTGCGTGCGACTGAAACCGCGTCGCGCTGCACTTGCAAACTGCGCAGGGCAAACACGAGATCCCAGTAAGCACGCTGAACGTTTGTGATCGTGTCAATCGCGCGCTGTCGAAACTGTGCGTCAGTTAATGAAAGGTTCTTGCGCGCGATCTGAATCTGCCGGCGCGTCTGATCGATCTTGAGCCCGCGCCACAACGGCTGCGTGTAACTGAACGTCAGCGACGTCGGGTATTGAGGGTTGAGCGCAGTGAACTGGTTGTTCGTGTTTAGCTTTACCGACGAGAAGTCCAGACGATAATTGCCGCCGAGGGCCGGTGTTTGTCCTTCAAGACGCGCGGTGCCGGTGTAATCGCTCTGAATCGTTGAGCCGTTCTGGCCGCCGGCGAGGAAACTCGAAATTGGACTCTCGATGCGCTCGTAAAAAGCCTGCGTCGTGAAGCGCGGATCGTAAGCGCCTTGCGAGCCGAGGTAATCAAACTCTGCGATACGCACATTCTGTCGCGCGACTTCGATGTCTTTATTGTTCTCAAGCGCCATCGCCAACGATTCACGCAGCGAAAGCGGGTGTACCTGATTCGCCTCCACACCGACGCGGCTCAACTCAGGCAGCGGCTTCTGCGGCGCCTTAAAATCCGGCGCGACCGGCGGCACCTGCAACTGCTGCATCTCCTGCTGCGCCCTGACAATCGAGCTCGCCTCCAACGCCACGACAATTATTAAAAAAATCTTTCGCATATCCGTATTAATCCGTAAAAAGATCCGTGTAATCCGTGGCTACTGCTTTGAGATCAACCCAGCCGCAGCCGTCGCCACCTTCCGTCGTACTCGGCCAAAAAAGCCTTGCACGCGATCGCGACTCCATCCCCAGATACGACTGCGCGCGAGGTCGTCAAACAGCGAATAGAAAACCGGCACCGCCAACAATGTCAGCAACAAACAGAGCGTCTGCCCGCCAACCACGAGCACGCCGATCGATCGATTCGTTCCCGAGCCTGGACCAGTCGAGATCGTCAACGGCAACATGCCCGCCACAAGCGCGATCGTCGTCATCAGAATCGGACGCAAACGATCGCGGTTCGCGCGAATGATCGCTTCGAGCCGTTCCATTCCACGCGCGCGCAGTTGATTCGTGTGATCGATCTGCAGGATTGCGTTCTTCTTGACCACACCAAACAACAGCAACAATCCCAGGCCCGAGAAGATGTTCACCGTCTGTCCCGTCATCAGCAGCGACAGAATGCCGAACGGAATCGCGAGCGGCAGCGTCAACAGAATCGTGATCGGGTGAATGAATGATTCAAACTGCGCCGCGAGCACCATGTACATGAAGACAAACGAAAGCAGAAATGCGAGCCCGAAGTAATAGCCCGCGCGACCAAGCTCCTTCGAGCGTCCCGCTAGACCAGTTTGATAAGCCGGATCGATGTTGAGCTCCTGCTTGAACTGTTCCAACTTCTGAATCACTGCGGCCTGCGAGCCGCCGGGTCGCACGTTGCCGAGCAACATCACCTGGCGCTGCCGGTTAAGACGATCGATTGCCGCCGGTCCAGTTCCCTCTTCGACTTTGACGAGATTGTCGAGACTGACCCAGCCAACCTTCGTCGACGACACGATCATTCGCTTTAAGCCTTCGACACTCGTGCGAAACTCTCCGACCGCACGCACACGCACGGGGTACTGATCTGTGCCAGCGTTGAACGTCGACACCTTCTGACCCGCAACAAGCGAGTTGAGCGCCTGCGCGATGTCGCCGACTCTCACGCCGAGATCTGCCGCGCGGGCGCGGTCGATCTCGACGCGGAGTTCCGGCTTGCCGCTAATCAAGGTCGAGTCAACGTCGACGACGTCTGGAATCGTCTTCATCTTTTCCAGCATCGCGTCGGAGTACTGTTTCAACTTGTTGAGATCCGGACCACGCAACACATATTGAATGTCCGCGTTGCGGAATCCGCCGCCGGAAATGGCAGCCACTTGCTGCACACTCGTGCGCAATTGTCCGGGATAGAGTTTCTGGTACTTGCCCAGAATCTCGGTGCGCGCCTGCACCATCAGCGCCTGCTGTGAAATCTTGCGCTCCTCGATCGGCGTCATCTTCACGTAAATGGTGGCGACGTTTACCTGCTCCTGCTGGCCGCCGCCGATCGTTACCAACGTATCGGTTACGGCGGGCAGTTTCCGCACGTCGGCAGCGATGCGCTCCGCCAGAGTTGAAGTGTTCGCCAGTGAATAACCTTCGGGCGCGCGGACGTTGAGCTCAAACTGTGCCTGATCGTCAACCGGCAGGAAGTTTTTACCGACAAACATGAACAGCGGCACGATGCTCAAAATGACGATGATGCACGCAGCGACGATCACCCAGCGATGCGCCATGGACCACGTCAACAGCCTCGTGTACGTGCGATCGATCGGGCGATAAAAACGTGATTCTTTCGAGCCGTGATCCGCGGGCTCGGTGTGCTTCTCGAGGGCGCGCTCTTTCGCGTCGTCACTACGCTTGATCAAACGCGCGGCGAGCATCGGCGTGAGGGTGAACGACACGAGCAACGACACCGCAATCGCAAACGACGACGTCAGACCGAACGACGACATGAAACGTCCGACGATGCCGCCCATGAAACCGACTGGCAGGAACACCGCCAGCAGCGACAACGTCGTCGCCATAACCGCGAGGCCGATCTCCTTCGTGCCCTCAATCGCCGCCTGGAATGGCGGCACACCTTTTTCTTCAATGAACCGGAAAATATTTTCGAGTACGACGATCGCGTCGTCGATCACGATACCGACCATCAGCGTGAGGGCAAGCATCGTGATCTGATTCAGCGTGAATCCCATCGCCGCCATCAGACCAAACGTGGCGATGAGCGATGTCGGAATCGCGAGACCGGCAATGACTGTCGATCGAAAACTCCAAAGGAAAACGAACACGACGATCGCGGCGAGAATACTGCCTTCGATCAAGTGCGTCTGAATCGCTTCGATCGACGCTTTGATAAAGATCGACTGGTCGCCGACCACTTCAGTTTTGAAGCCCGGCGGCAGCGTCTTGCTGATCTCCCGCAAACGCTCCTTCACAGCGTCTGCGACGGCGACTGTGTTCTGGCCCGACTGTTTCGAAACGATCAGCGTCACCGCGGGCTGGCCGTTCAATCGCGCTTCCGTGCGCGGCTCTTCAGCTCCGTCTTCGGCGTAACCGATGTCGCTGAGTTTGACTGCGTAAGTGCCGCGATTCGCGACCACGAGATCGTTGAACTCGGTAGGATTGACGATGCGGCCCATTGTCCGCACTGTCAGCTCGCGTGCACCTTCGTCAACACGGCCGCCCGGCACCTCCAGGTTTTGCGCGCGCACTGCATCAGCGACCTGGGCCACTGTTACGTCGAAGGCGCGCATCTTGTCAGGGTCAACCCAGATCTGAATCTCGCGACGGCGTCCACCGATGATCTGCACGTCACCCACGCCGTTGATCGATTCGATCTGCTGCTTGATCTGGTTGTCAGCAATGTCTGTAACTTCGCGCAGTGAGCGCGGCGCTGAGACAGCGATACGGACCACCGGCGCTGCGTCAGTGTCGAGTTTTTGTACGATCGGCGCTTCGGCCGTAACGGGAAGATCGTTGATGATCAGCTCGATCTTGTTTCTGACTTCCTGGGCGGCGACGTCAGGGTTCTTTTCGAGCAGGAACGTGATGAAGACTTGCGAAACACCTTCGACAGACGTTGAGCGGAGCTCGTCGATACCGGAGATGGTGTTGACCGCGCCTTCGACCTGATCGGTAATCTCAGTCTCGATCTCCTGCGGTGACGCGCCCGGATTCACGACCGTGACGGTGATCGTCGGCAGGTCGATCTTCGGAAACAGATCGACACCCAGCGACTTGTAGGAGAACAGCCCGACGACAGTCAGGCTGAGAATCAACATCGTCGCAAACACCGGACGGCGAACACATATTTCAGCAAGCTTCTGCATAAAGATTTTTTTTAGCCGCGGATTATTGTTTTATAGCGATACCGTCGGTTAACTGTTCGACATTGCTCGTCGCGACCTGCTCGTCGGCGGCGATGCCGTTCCTAATCTCAATCAGATCGCCATCTGTTTGGCCGGTCTGCACGAGACGCTGTTCAGCGTGGCCGTTCTTGATCACGTACACGCGATATACGCCGGCTTCGTTCACGACCGAGCGCGCCGGAATCAACACCGCGGGCTCAGCACGCTCCTGAAGAATCCGCACGGTCGCAAACTGGCCCGGCTTCAGTGCGTTGTTGCTGTTCTGGATCTCCGCTTCGACAGTCAACGTGCGCGACGTTGCCGAAACATTCGGCGCAATACGCGCGATCCGTCCGGCAAAGTTCTTGTCGGGCCACGCGCTCGTCGAGATCGAAACTGACTGGCCCACCTTCACTGCCGCAATCGCCTGCTCCGGAATGTCGATACGAATGCGCAGCGGGTTCGTGCGAACGATCGTCACGACTTTCTGCTGCGGCGAGACGTACTCGCCCAGGTCGGCTACTCGCTCAGACACGTAACCGTCGATCGGCGCGGGAATCACCGCGTACTGTAAATTCTTTTGCGCGAGCGCCAACTGCGCCTGCGCATTCGCAACGTTCGTACGCGCCACGTCGACTCCGGCATAATTCTGGCGCGCCTGTGCGAGGGCGACTTCATACTGCTCTTTCAACTGATCGCGTCGCGCACGCTGTTCGTCGTAGAACGAACGCGACACGTCGCCCGACTCGATTAACTTCTCCGCGCGCTGCAAATTCTTGTTGGCGAGATCCAATGTGACCCTCGCCGCGGCGACGTCCGCAACGCGATTGGGATCGAACGCCTGACCAGGGCGTAGTCCGATCTTTTCTTCCGCCTGGCGCACTGCGGCTTTGGCCTGTTCGACTTGCGCCGACGCTTGTGCGACTCGCAGTTTCAACTCGGCATCGTCGAGACGCACGAGCATCTGGCCACGCCTCACGTAGCTGCCAATGTCGACGCCGACAGCAACGACCTTGCCTGAAGTTTGCGGCGCCACGTCGGTTTGCTGGTCGCCGGCAAGACTGCCTGTAGCTTCAAAGAAACGCGGCAGCTCGCGTTTGATCGCGGCCGCTGTCGTGACCTCGACCGCGACCGGTTCTGCGTTTGCGGCTGATTCCTCTTTTCGAACATTCGCCTTCGAGCCACCACACGACGCGACAAAAACGCCGGCGGCGACGAGCAGCAGCATCACAAGAGTGAATTTTAATTTTCCAGTAAGTTGCATTTGTCTTTTAACTATCCGCCTTTGCCGCCTCGGGCAAAGTAATTCCCTTTAAAAGAATGTCACTGAAAACCTTTGCCGCACTCTCGTTCGAAAGGTTCAGCAAACGACGCTCGGGATCCCACAGATTGTTGTTGAGCGAGTGGTGCATCACCATGCCGATGAAGCAGCGCACCACGATCGCCGGATCGATCTCGATGAACGCTCCGTCACGCTGTCGTTCACGAATGTAGCTGCCCAGAAACTCGTAGACGTGTCGCACGATCTGATCGAAGAACATCTGCGAGAGCTCGTGCTTCTCGAGAGCCGAATAGAGCAGCAGTCGCTGAAACTGCGGATCGTTTTCGTGATGGTCCAGCGCGCCGAGAGCGAGCGACTCAAAGACGGCGCGATCGTCCTTCCGTTGCATCGGTACAGCGGCCGTCTCCGCCGGATCAAACCGACCACTGGCGCAAGCTTTGTGATCGAGAATGGCGGAGTAGAGCTCCTGTTTGGTGGCGAAGTGACGAAACACCATCGCCTCGGAAACCCCAGCGGCCTGTGCAATCTCTTTTGTTGTAGTGCCGCGAAAACCTTTCTGTGAAAACAGGCTCACGGCCACTGCGAGGATCTGGAGCCGCCGCTCTTCTCCCGCCATTCGAGGGCTGGTAGCGGCCCCTTCAATCATCTGCTTACTCAATCCTGTTTATCTTCCTCTTCTTCCTAGTCTAAAGTAAGTACTTACTTACCATCGGACACGCTTTGATGTCAAGAACTTAACTGGAGTTGGGTGAATCCGTTCTCGATCCGTGTAATCCGTGGTCAAGACTTGCCGCGGATTACACGGATAGTGGACGGATTTCTGCACCGTTGTATTCTTTCGCAACAACTTACGCGCAGAAATGCCAATCTTCTCGGTGCATTCCGTCGGCACAAATCTTGCTCAACTCTGCAGCTACCCCAAATTCTATTTTTTATCTGAGAAGGAGTATTCGCACATGCCAGAAAATGGAAGCATCAACGACCCAGTCACCGGAACAACAGGCGCAACCACAGGTGCAACCGGAACCACCGGAACAACTGGAACCGGCACCGCAACCGCTCTATCACAAACAGCTCATGACTACGGTCAGAAGATTTCCGAAGTCGCCACTCAGGCGAAAGACTACGTGAGTGACAAAGTCTCCGTTGTCGGCGACAAATTCAAAGAACTGCAAAACGCCGATCTCGGCGAGCTCGCAGAGAACGCAAAAGAATATGCGCGTCAAAAACCAGGCCAGGCACTTCTGATCTCAGCAGCAGCAGGTCTCTTACTTGGTCTGATCCTTCGGGGCCGGCGCTAAGCCAGTCGCGAATACACGAACAGGGGGTGAACCAACATGGCAGCAACAAAAACAAGTCTTACTAAGACGAACGAGTTGGACGTACGTAATGACGCTGAAAATCTGCCAAACCTCTTCAGCCGTCTCGGCGACGACGTAATGCAGCTCTTTAATTCTCAGCTTGCGTTATTCAAAGTGGAGATCAAGGAGGAGGCAAACACCTACGCGCGAGGCGTCACCATGATCGCGATTGGCGCAGTGATCGCAACCGTTGGCTTTGCACTTCTCAACGTGGCGATCGCTTTCGCGGTCTCGACTCTGTTCGCGCAGGCAAATTTCAGCCAACCGGCCAGTTACGCTCTCGGTTTTGTAGTGACTGGCGGCTTCTATCTCCTGGTGGGCGCGATCGTCGTGATGCTCATGAAGAACCGGCTCGCCAGGCAGGATCTGGTACCCCAGAGAACAGTTCAGGAACTGAGAAAGGATAAGCAATGGCTGAAGAACGAACTCTAGGACTGGCTCGCGCGCAGGACCTAACGACTGATGAGGAGCCTTCCAAGGAAGAACTTCAGCGTCGTTTGGGTGTAGCGCGCGATTCGATCACAAATACAGTATCGGAGATAAAAGAAACTGTGGCGAATCAAGTACAGGCAGTTAAAGACACTCTCGATTGGCGTGAACAGTTTAAAAAACGTCCCGTCGCCTGGAGCGCTGCGGCAATGGGCGCGGGCTTCGCAACGGGCTACTGCATCGCCAGCTACGTAAAAGGTGAGGACAGCGAATACGACTCGGCGATCGATCGTTACGGCGAGGAGTCGAGATACTACGCGACGCAGGGAATCGCGAGTGGCGCAGCGACGGCTGCTCCGCTGTACGCGAAACACGGAAACGGCACGCACGACACGGGACCAAACTTCTTCAAGAAGATCACCAACACACAGGCGTTTGAAAAGGTGAAGAACGAGGCGGGCAACATAGGTGATGCTTTTGTGCAGGAGCTTTCGAATACGGCAAAGACGGTCGTGCTACCAGCGCTGATCACTTCGCTGCGAAACTTCATCGGGGATTATCTTCCGAACGCAGAAAAGCGCCCGGAACAACGATCGCCCAATTACCAACCCTCGCTCGAACGCAACCCGAGTTGATGGTTGAATAAGGACTTACTGAATAGACAAGTCACGAAGAGGGCTTGCCCGGGCCGTTGCTTGGATGGACGAGCGGGGGCAAGCCCCTCTTGCTGACTTGTTCTATTTTTAGTTCTCTAATCAGCAAACGCTTTGCTCTTTGTACCTCACCGGGATAGACTCTCGCGCATGCCCGACCTCCAAAAATTTGCACAATTCGGAATTCTGGTCCTCCTGCTCCTCGCGTCGTTCGCAACCGCAACAGCACAGGGAGATCCTGATCGCCAACGCGCTTTTCAACTTTACAGAGACGCGAAGTATGTCGAGGCTTTGCCTCTCTTCGAACAGCTTGCGCTCAAGTATCCGGAAGATCGGGACGTCATAGAAAATCTGGGCATGCTCGTGTTCACGCAGAGTGCTTATTTAAAGACTCCCGAAGAACGTAAGTCGGCTCGCAAACGAGGCCGAGCACTTCTCATGCAGGCACAAAAACTCGGAGCCAACAGTGCGCTCCTGAGTGCGATGATTGAAGGTATTCCGTCCGACGGTGGCGACGACGGAAGCTTCTCGTCCAAGAAAGAAGTTGACGAGGCAATGCACGAAGGCGAAGCCGCGTTCGCCAAGGAAGATTTTCCGAAAGCAATCGAGATGTACCAGCGTGCGCTGCTCCTCGATCCAAAACTTTACGAAGCCGCACTCTTCACCGGCGACGTTTATTTCAAAACGGCCGATCAAGTGAAGGCAGCCGAATGGTTCGCGCGCGCAGTCGCTATCAATCCGGATCGTGAGACTGCTTACCGCTACTGGGGCGACTCGCTGATGAAGCAGGGCAAGGTCACTGAAGCAGGCGAGAAGTTTGTCGAAGCTTACATCGCCGAGCCTTACAACCGCCTCGCGCGTGCAGGTTTCGTAAACTGGGGCGACAAAGTCCACGTCGACCTCGCACATCCGCGTGTAGATCTTCCTGCGAACGTCGCGCAAAAGCAGGAAGGCTCAACGACGCTGACTCTCGATCCGGAGATGTTCAAAAAAGATGACAAGAGTGGTGCAGCAGGCGCGTGGATGACTTATGGATTGATTCGAGCTGGTTGGCCCAAGGCGAACTTCGCCAAGGAGTATCCGAATGAAAAGACGTATCGTCACAGTTTGAAAGAAGAAGCTTCCGCGATGCGCGCGGCGCTTAGGGTGCTTGCCGAACAAAAAGGGGATGCTTCGCTACAGGTGATTAAGAAGCTCGATAAAGAAGGGTTGTTGGAGGCTTTTATTCTGCTCGCGCTTCCCGATGCTGGAATCGCAAACGACTTTCCCACCTATCGCAAAACCAACGTCGAAGATCTGCGCCGCTACGTGAAGTCGTACGTGGTGACCGGCGGCGGCAAACAATAAACATCTGTGTAATCTGTGGATAACTAACCACAGATTACACAGATTCCGCAGATATCATCTCGATCCAGGAGCAGGTTTGCGTGGCAGCTTATCGTTACGCATAGCCGTCTGGTAAATAAACGCGGCCATGATCGTCGCTGCCTGCTTCATGTCGTCCGCTTGAATACGATCGAACACATCCTGGTTTGAGTGGTGTGTGCGCGTGTCGTACTCGATCTCGTCCTGGATAAACTGAAACCCTGGCAAGCCAATCGCATCAAACGAGAGGTGGTCCGTACCGCCGGTATTTGCGATCGAGAGAGTGGTTGCGCCGAGGTCTCGGAATGGCGCGAGCCACTGGCGGAAGAGGGAACGCACGGCTTCGTTGCCTTGCAGGTAAACGCCACGAATCTTGCCCGTGCCGTTATCGAGATTGTAATAAGCACTCAGCTTCTCATACTCGGCTTTCGTGATCAGCGTTGGACCAGCAGGGGCGCCGTTTCCATTGCTGCCGCCCATGCCGTTGTTTACGTTACCCGTAGCGGGCGCGGCGGATGTCGCCGGATTTTGCAACGTACCGAAGTGTTCGGCAACGTAAGCGCGTGAGCCGAGCAGTCCCTGCTCTTCACCGCTCCACAGAGCGATCCGGATCGTGCGACGCGGTTTGATTCCGAGCGCTTGAATGATCCGCAGTGCTTCCATTGCGACTGCACAGCCTGCGGCGTTGTCTGTCGCGCCAGTACCCGAGTGCCATGAATCCATGTGACCACCGATCATTACGATCTCGTCTTTGAGATCGGCGCCGGGGATCTCGGCGATCGTGTTGTAACCCATGAGATCTGCGTCCTGCCACGCAACCGCCAGATCGACGTTCATCTTCACGGGCTCGCCGGCCTGCAACATGCGCACGATGCGGTTGTAGTGCTCGACGGCCACGACGACTTGCGGCACGGTTTTGGGCGCGCTCTTATCGTATGGCGGTGTGCCGCGACCGAATGGTTGTGCAGTTGCGTTTGGATCTCGCGGTGGCTGCGGGACCGATGCTGACTGCACGAAGAGCGTACCGCCATCGCCGCGGCCTGGATCGATCAACACTGCCGCGCCTTCCGACTGGAAGAAGCGCATCTTTGCATTAGCGAGCTCCTGTTGAGCGCGGAACTGCGGATTGTTGCCGAAGTTTTGGCGATTAGCGACGGGACGCGGCTCGGGCGCGTCTGCGAGCGTCAACAAGTCTTTCTCCGTCAAGCGCGAGCCGAGCGACTCGAAATGCGCACTCACGTCACGCAGCGGCGCCGTCAAAACAATCTTGCCGTTTAGCTTGCCTTTGAACTTTTCGAAGTCTGCTTCTGTTTTCGCGTCGAAGTAGACGACATCAGCAGTGAGCGGGCTCGACAGACCGGGCGACCACGCTTTTGGATACGCGATCAGGGGGATCGCAGTCGGGTCAGTCACCTGCGCGGAAAACCGCTTCAAGGTCCAACCGCGGCCGAATGGTCCCCACGCTTCGAGGTGTGCGTTCTGAAGTCCAAACTTCGTCAATTGTTCGCGCGTCCATTCGTTGGCGCGCTTCATGCCCGGTGACGCAGTCAGGCGTGGTCCAATGACGTCGCTGAGATAGCTCAGCGTCTGCATCACCTGCGAGCGGTTCATGCCTTCGTCCTTAATGCGTTGAATTGGATCGTTAGGATCCGGTGCGGGAGCCGGTGTCTGTTGTGCAAGCAGAGAAGCCGGCGAGATGATGAATATCAGGAGCAGCACTACGGCCGCAATACGCCGATGGATCATGGTGGTCTCCTCGAGTTGTGTCTAAAAGATAGGGTGGACGGCTAATACTGCCACAAAAACATCCACAGATTCCACAGATGTCATAAACAATCTGTGTAATCTGTGGATAAAACTGAAAGTTAGGGAGCGGCTATGAGACTTTTTGTGTTTTTTGTGCCTTTTCGTGGCTGGGACAATCTTCGTTGGCGCAGTAGCGGAAGGTGCCCTGCTTCTTCGTGGTCTTCTCCAGGAGAAACGGCGCGTTGCAATCCGGACAGGTTTCGAGCACGGGTTTGTCCCAGTAAACGATGTTGCAGTTCGGATATTCCGAGCACCCGTAAAACGCCTTGCCGCGTTTCGACTTCTTCACGACGATCTCGCCCTTGCAGCCCGGCCGCGAACACGAAACGCCGACCGTCTCCTGCTTGATGTATTTGCACTTCGGATAGTTCGAACATGAGATGAACTCGCCGAAGCGGCCGACGCGCTTCACCAGTTGCGCGCCATCAACCGGACACTTCTCATCGATCGGCACGGGCGGCGGTGCAGCCACACCACTCTTCCCAATCTTTCTGATATTGCGACACTCCGGATAACCAGTGCAGCCCAGGAATGGACCAAAGCGTCCGCGCTTCAACTGCATCGGCTTGCCACACAACTCACAAACTTCCGGCTCGGCTGCTTCTTCACCGTTCGCCTGTGACTCGCTTGAAGCCGCGGCTCCATTCGAACCGGCCGGCGATTCAGCATCACGCGTCGCTTCGCAGCTCAGACATTTTAAATACGAACCAAAGCGTCCCCACTTCTGGACCATGCCCGGCGTGTTGCACTTCAAACACACCTCTTCAGTCGGAACGTTCTTCTCTTTGATGTCTTTGATGTAATGCTGAAACTGTTTCAGGTCGCCTTCAAACTTGTCGTAAAACTCGCGCAGCGCTTTGGTCCAACGGATCTTCCCTTCCTCGATCTCGTCGAGCTCTTCTTCCATGCGCGCGGTGTAAGTCTCGTTGAAGAGATCGTCGAAACCGCCGTCGATCAGCAGATCATTGACGGTCTTACCGAGCGCGGTGGGATGAAAGCGGCCCTGGATCTTCTCAACGTACTCACGCTCCTGAATCGTCGACATGATCGCCGCATAAGTCGAAGGCCGGCCGATGCCCTTCTCTTCGAGTGCTTTCACGAGCGTCGCTTCGGTGTAACGCGGCGGCGGCTCGGTGAAGTGCTGTTCGGGCGTGATCGTGTTCAGCTTCAGGTTCTCGCCCTTTTCGACGAGCGGCAGGCTGCGTTCGGCTTCGTCGTCGTCTTCGGTCTTTTCGTCGCGGCCTTCCTGGTAGATCTTGAGGAAGCCGTCAAACTTCTGCACCGAGCCGGTCGCGCGGAAGATGAATCGTCCGGCCTGAATGTCGATCGTTGTCTGATCGAAGACAGCGGGCATCATCTGCGACGCAACAAAGCGCTGCCAGATCAAGCGATACAGTTTCAGTTCTTCGGGTTTGAGATACTTCGCCAGCGAGTCAGGCGTGCGCGCGACTTCGCTCGGGCGAATCGCTTCGTGCGCGTCCTGCGCGTCTTTCTTCGAGCGGTAGTGGACGGCCTTCTCGGGAAGATAATTACCGCCGTATTGCCCGTTGATGTAGTCGCGAACTTCACCGAGCGCCGTGTCCGAAACGCGCGTCGAGTCAGTTCGCATGTAGGTAATGAGACCGATGGAACCTTCGTCACCAAGCTCGACGCCTTCGTAAAGCTTCTGTGCGAGCATCATCGTCTTCTTCACTGAGAAGCCGAGCTTGCGCGAAGCTTCCTGTTGCAGTTTTGAAGTGATGAACGGCGGAACCGGATTGCGTTTACGTTCCTTCGTCGCGACGTCTGTGACAACGAACTGCTGCTGCTGCGCTTCAGTGACGATCTCATCGGCCTTCGCCTGATCGTTGATGAGGATCTCGTTCTTCTTGAGATCCTGATCGAAGCCGCTGGTTTTAACTGTCTGCTCGTCGACCTTGAACAGACGTGAATCAAACGCGGGCGGCAGTTTCGAGCTCAGGTTCGCAGCGATGGTCCAATACTCAGTCGTTTTAAACTGTTCGATCTCTCGCTCGCGCTCCACCACCATTCTGAGGGTGACTGACTGCACGCGACCGGCGCTCAACCGCCCGCCAATCGTGCGACACAGTAACGGCGACACTTTGTAACCCACTAAACGATCGAGCACGCGACGCGCCTGTTGCGCATCAACGAGGTTCTCATCGATCTGTCGTGGATGCTCGAAAGCCTCGTTGACGGCGCGCTTCGTGATCTCATTGAACATCACGCGAAACGCGGGCTTCGCAGGTCGCTTCGGAACGATCTCCTCGGCGAGGTGCTGGCAGATTGCTTCGCCTTCGCGATCGGGGTCAGCGGCGAGATAGATTGCTTCAGCTTCTTTCGCCGCCTTCTTCAGCTCAGCGACGATCCTCTTGTTGTTACGTTTCTTCGAATCGGGAATCAGCTCGTATGTGGGTTCGAAATTGTGTTCGATATCAACTCCGAGTCCCTTGGAAGGCAGATCTTTAATATGGCCTATCGAGGCCTTGACCAGATAGTCCTTTCCTAAATACTTGTTTATGGTTTTCGCCTTTGCAGGCGACTCAACTATTACCAGGTTTTTTGCCATTTACAGTTTTCTCACAAAACATCTACCGGGCAGCGCCCTCACCAGCTCCCGAATTTCCAAAGAGAGCAGCGCCGCCGTCAGCTCCGAAATCGGGAGCTTGCTCGTATCAAAAAGCCAATCAACATGTGCCGGGCTGTCCGGCGTCAATAACTTAAAAACGCACGTCTCCGCCGGCGAAAGACCTTCGGGAACGAACGCCAGTCGCTCGGCGACCGAATTCTTCCGTTCACCAAACGGCGGCGGCAAAAGTGACGCGGCAACCGGCTGCGGCAATTCAGTGGCGATATCCTGCCACTGCTGCACGAGCTTCGCCCCCGCGCCTTTTATCAGATAGTTCGTGCCGAACGAGTTTCGAGAAGTTATATTTCCGGGCACAGCAAAAACTTCCCGATTCTGCTCCATCGCCAGCCGCGCGGTTATCAAAGATCCCGAATTCTCCGCCGCTTCTACCACCACGACCCCAAGACTCAGCCCGCTAATGATGCGGTTCCGGTACGGAAAGTTTTCCGAGACCGGTGGCGTGCCCAATGGGAACTGGCTGACCAGGGCACCGCCGCGGTCGAGTATTTCCGCCGCTAACTTCTTGTGTTCACGAGGGTAAGCCTCGTCGATCCCGGTGCCGAGCACGGCGACTGTGCGGCCATTTGCCTCCAGCGCGCCTCTGTGCGCAGCAGCGTCGATGCCGCGCGCAAACCCCGAAACAACGGTCACGCCTCGCTCTGCCAGGTCGCGCGCCAGCATGTTGGCTGCGTTCTGGCCGTAGGTCGAACATCTTCTTGACCCTACCACACCGATACAGGGACGGTCCAAGCAATCTGACCATGCGCCTTTAACATACAAAACAATAGGCGGGTCGTAGATTTCCCGTAAAGATAAGGGATAAACCCCGTCGTCTAATAAAAGAATGTCGCCGCCGAGTTGTTTTACCGCCGTAATCTCGGCTTCGGCACGAGGGAGCAAGTCGCGGGCGATGATGGTATCGACGGCCTCCGGCGGCAGTCGCAACTGCTCTAATTCGGCTCTTGTTGCTTTATAGACTGCCTCGGCAGAACCGAAACGCTCGAGGAGTTTGGCAGCGGCGCGAGGACCGATGCCGGGTGTCATATTCAGCTCAACCCAATCTCTGATCATGTGAGGAATTCCTTGTAAAAGAACGATTTAGCCGACTTCGTTACTGGCGGAGGCGTGTAGGAATCGAACCTACCCAAGCCCGCTCTCACGGGCTCACTAACGGTTTTGAAGACCGCGCCGTTCACCAGAACAGATTCGCCTCCAAAAAGGCCCGCTTGAGTCGGGAAGTTTGAAACCCTACGCGCCAACTGGCAAAACTGTCAAGCCTTCGGCCCCACTGGGTAGTGGGCACAGTGTGTTGGAAGGTGAATTAGCGTTTTGAAGTGCGATTTCATTTGAGAGTTAAAGTTGGCGACTGGCAGCGTCAATGCTGGTCCATGGTGGCTCACGGTGGACATTGATAAACTAGTCGAGACTCTATCACGCTCCAGGAAATACTTACTAGAGTGGTTACTGAGCGGGTGTCCTATTCCGTGTCGGGCCGAACTTTCAACTGTCCTCGGTTGTCCAGTCTTCCCACTTAACCGGAATTGCAGTTTCAATTCGACTGAAGTCTTTTTGATTCGCTGAGATGACAGTACAGTCATTGTGAACAGCAATGGCTGCGATCTTACAATCGTTAACACGTGTGTTGTTGCGTATTGCTTTTGGAATGCTCTCAAAGATTGCCTGTGCGGCTTCATCAAATGGAAATGGCGGGTAATAGTCCCTTAAGCGAGCATAGGTTTCCATCAGCCAGTGATAGCGAACATGCAACGGTTGCAAGTCCGGGACATTGTTGGGATCGCGACGTAAATCTAACGCACGACCGCCTATCATTTCCTCGAAGGTGATGACGCTTATCCGGCGATTTTCTTGAGGGTTTGGAATGCGCGCTAAGCGTTTTCCTAAGGGCTTATTCTCGCCGTAGCGCCAAAAGTCACCGAGCGTGTTAGTGTCGAGAATATAGACCACATTACTCTAAGCTGCGCTCAAAGGCGTCTGACAAGTCCCTATACTCTTCAATACTGCGCATAAAACTGTCCCATGTTGGATCGTTGGCAAAAGGTGCAGGAAACGTCTGCGCATGTCCTGACACGCTGATCGCATCCGCTGCTGTCTTGCTTTGCGTATTCACGATAGCGCGAACGGCGACACCTATTCCGGCGTGAACGCCACTAATAAAAATGTTGTAATCATACGAAAGTGTCCGTGCCACCAGTTTTCTCTCCTTCCTTGATAAACTCAACGGGCAATCCCGCGCCACCCAACGATTGAGACATGTATGATACATCGAACCAGTACAAGCCCTCAGTTTTAGCCTCAAACTGCAAACCAACTATCGCTTGAACCTGTCTAGGGTATTCAGGCTGGCGTTCTCGAACGGCCTCAAATTGCGCGGCGTTTGCATCAAATTCGGCTCCGAATACTGGCTGGCCACTTGGTCCGAAAACTGTCAGGGTCACGGGGCCGTCTAAAGCCTCAGCAAACCGAATGAAAAGGGCGAATCGCGGGGTCTTTTTCTTATCAGGGTGAACATAAATCCGGTCAAAGACACCCACTAAATTAGTTTTTTCCTCTTTGGTCTGATTAATATAATCACAGAAAAGTAAAGCTAAAAGGCGCGGTTTAGATCGTTCGTCCGAGAGATTTACATGGGATACGCGAGCCTTTAACCTCTCTAGTGCTTGCTCATTCGATTCTACCAAAGTGGTTTCTGCCTCTTCTTAAGTGGCTTGGGCTCTTGCTTTTTCCCATCGAGCGAGGACAGCCTTCCGTGCGCTCTCGCTACGTTCTTCCGGTGTCATTTTAGCCGCCCTTGCTGGACCGCCCTTTTTGCCGCCCTTCCTTCCGAGCGCTACAGCGTAGGGGTTCTTACGGTGTTTCTGCGAGGTCTTACTTTCGGTTTCAGCCATGCCCCGAACTATACGTGAGCGCTTAGGAAAAATCAATTACAAAGCGACGTGAGCGCTCACCTACGGATCTGAACAACTGCCAACTGCAAACTAAAAAGCTCGGCAAAAACAAAGGCATTCAACGCTTCCGCTGTAACGGCTGCAAAAGACATTCCAAGAGATCCCGCGCCGTAGTGGCTTATCGTATATCACCGAAGAGACAGAAGAAATCGATAAAGAGTCAGCAACACACTCTTACCTCACTACCCTCATTTGACCTCCTCGCCGAACTCGCCTAAAATCCGAACGAACGTTCGAACTGAGAATCGGTAAATCATGTCAAAACCTGAAATCCTGTTCCAAACTACGCCTGAACAATACAAACACTGGAGGCTGGGGATCGCCGGCCCGGTTGCCACGCTCTCCATGGACGTCCAGGAAGACGAGACGCTCGCCGATGGCTACAAGCTCAAGCTCAACTCGTACGACCTGGGCGTCGATATCGAACTGGCGGACGCCGTCCAGCGAATCCGTTTCGAGCATCCGGAAGTGCGCGCAGTTGTTATCACGAGCCTCAAGCCGCGGATTTTCTGCGCGGGCGCGAATATTTACATGCTCGGCTCGTCTTCACACGCGTTTAAGGTCAACTTTTGTAAGTTCACCAACGAGACGCGCTGTGCGATTGAAGACGACTCGAGTCATTCCGGCCGACGTTATATCGCTGCCTTGAACGGCACTGCCTCCGGCGGCGGTTATGAGCTAGCGATCGCTTGCGATGAAATCTACCTGGTTGACGACGGTAACTCCGCTGTCTCGCTTCCGGAAGTTCCCTTGCTCGGCGTGTTGCCGGGCACGGGTGGACTCACGCGTCTCGTCGATAAAAGAAAAGTGCGACGCGATCGCGCGGATGTGTTCTCCACGCTCGCAGAAGGACTGAAAGGAAAACGCGCGAAGGAGTGGGGATTGATCGACGGCTACTTCCCGACCAGCAAGTTTCAGGAGTCGATCGATGCTCGTGTTAAGCAGCTAGCCAACGACGCCGCACCGGCTCAGGGAATCAAGCTAACACCACTCGGCTTTGAGACTACCGAAGATTCGCGAAACTACAAGTACGTCAAACTCAAACTGAATCGCGATCAGCGCTACGCGGATCTAACCGTTCACGCGCCCGAAGGCCCGCAGCCCGCTACAGCCGAGCAGATTCAGGAGCTGGGCGCTTCCTACTGGCCGCTGCAAGCTTACCGCGAGCTCGACGATGCACTCCTTCACCTGCGCGTGAATGAACCGATGATCGGTCTCGTTTGCCTGCGCACCGAAGGCGACGCTGAAACCGTTTTGGCAATCGATCAGACTCTGGCGGCGAATCACGATCACTGGCTGGTGCGCGAAATCGTTCTGCACATGGCCCGCGTGCTGCGTCGTCTCGATCTTACGGCGAAGAGCTTTTTCGCGATCGTCGAACCGGGAAGTTGTTTCGCCGGTAACCTGCTCGAACTGCTGCTCGCTTCCGATCGCAGTTACATGCTGCAAGATTCCGGCGCATCGCTTGCGGTTTCCGAGTTGAATCAGGGCGCATTCCTGATGAGCAACGGTCTGACGCGCATGCAGTCGCGCTTTCTCGCCGAGCCCGAGCGGCTCGACGAAGTGTTTGGTGACAAGAAGACGTTCGACACTGAAGAAGCGGAAGAGCTCGGACTCATCACCTTCGCGCCCGACGACCTCGACTGGGAAGACGAGATCCGCGTCGCAATCGAAGAGCGCACCTCGTTATCACCCGACGCACTGACGGGCATGGAAGCATCGCTTCGTTTCGCCGGCCCCGAAACAATGGACACAAAAATCTACGGCCGTCTGACCGCGTGGCAAAACTGGATCTTCCAGCGCCCCAACGCTGTCGGCCCGGAAGGTGCGCTAACCAACTATGGGAAACCAACACAGGCGCACTTCGATTACAAGAGAACATGAAGCAATCCACAGATTACACAGAAAAATTTCTGCGTAATCTGCGCAATCTGTGGATGAGATATAGCTATGAACTTATACGATCGCATTCCTAACAACGTTAATCTCTCCGAAGACAAGAAACTCCAGCGCGCGCTCGAGAAGTGGCTGCCAAACTATCTCGACTGGTGGCGTGAGATGGGTCCTGAGGGTTTTCAGGAAAAATATGTGTGGCTGAGGACTGCCGTCGACGTCGGCTCCGAAGGCTGGGCTCACTTCGATTACGTGAAGATGCCGGATTATCGCTGGGGCATCTTTCTTGAGCCGCCCCGGCCCGATGCAAAAGTCGGTTTCGGCGACAACTACGGCCGCCCTGCTTATCAGGAAGTGCCCGGCGAGTTTCGCAACGCGCTGCGCCGCATCATCGTCACGCAAGGCGATACCGAACCGGCGTCAGTCGAGCAACAGCGACAACTCGGCAAGACGTGCCCGTCTCTTTACGACCTGCGCAATCTCTTTCAGGTGAACGTCGAAGAGGGACGACACCTTTGGGCCATGGTCTACCTGCTGCACGGTTACTTCGGTCGCGACGGTCGCGACGAAGCCGACGAGCTACTCGAACGCCGCAGTGGCAATCCTGACAAGCCGCGTATCCTCGAAGCGTTCAATCAACCGTGCGACGACTGGCTCAACTTCTTTGCGTTCACAATGTTCACTGATCGCGACGGCAAGTATCAGCTTTCCGCGCTTGCGGAGTCCGGCTTCGAGCCGCTCGCGCGCACCTGCCAGTTCATGTTGACAGAAGAAGCGCATCACATGTTTGTCGGTGACACTGGTCTGGGCCGCGTCTGCCGTCGCACCGCGCAACTGATGAAAGAAGGCGACGTGCGCGAGCTCGGCGGCATTCCACTCGAGATCATTCAGAAGTACATCAACTTCTGGTTCAGCTATTCGCTCGATCTCTTTGGCGGCGAGATCAGCTCCAACTCCGCTGACTTCTTCGCTGCAGGATTGAAGGGTCGTTACAAAGAGCGCGACCAGTACAGCGATCACTTCGCGACCAACGACAACTTCACGATGACGATTGTTGAAGATGGTGAACTGAAGACACGCGAAGTGCCGCTGCGCAATGCGTTGAATGAGGTGTTGCGTGGTGAGTATGTGAAAGACTGCGAGAAGGGCCTCGCGCGCTGGAACAAGGTGCTGGCGGAAGAAGGTGCGAGTGAGCGTCTGTATCTGCCGCATCCGCGCTTTCACCGGCACGTCGGTGAGTTTGCAGGGCATACGTTTGATCTTCAGGGCAATCTGATCTCGCGCGAGGAGTTTGAGCGTCTCAAATCAGAGTGGCTGCCGACGATGGAAGATCGCGAGTACGTGCGCAGCCTCATGCATCCCGTATTTGAGATCGGGAAGATCGCAAACTGGATCGCTCCACCTGCAGCCGGGATCAAAGGCAAGCCCTTTGATTACGAGTATGTAAAGCTCTAGTCCGTAAAAGATCAGCGTTAATCCGTGTCTAAGTCATACGATCAAAAACACGAATTCATCCTGCGCACGGCGGCGCGCATCTTTGCCGAGAAGAGTTATCACTCGACCTCGATGCGCGACATCTCGCGCGCGACGAACGTGAGCCTCGCGGGCCTTTATCACTACTGCAAGTCGAAAGAAGAGCTCTTATTCTTCATTCAGGACAACTGCTTTGGTCGCGTGCTTGAACGATTGGAGCAACGACTCGAAAGTGTCGAAGATCCGGTAACAAAGCTCGGCATCTTTATCGAGAACCACCTTTCATTCTTCGCCGCCAACATGTCGGAGATGAAAGTGCTCTCGCATGAGGCCGAGTCTCTGGGCGGCGATTTGTACAATCACGTCTCGACACGGAAAGACAAATACACCCAACTCGCGCGACAGATCCTGCGCGAGGTCCAGGAGACGCAGCAAAGCCAGGAGTCAATCGACTTGACCGTTGCGACCTATGCGCTGTTTGGGATGATGAATTGGATCTATAACTGGTACGATCCGCACGGCAAATTAAAAGTGTCGGATCTGGCGAGCAATGTTATGAAATTGTTCCTGAACGGGTTTGTGCCGAATGGTATGTGTCGCAGTCTGGCGATACCATCTGAAAGCCCGAGCGTTTGGAGCCACGGATAATACGGATGCTAAAACTCGATTATGAAGTGAAGGACGGGATCGCCCTGATCACGCTCAACGATCCACCGGCGAATACATACAGCTACGAGATGATGCAAGAGCTCGATCGCGCCATCCTCAACGCGCGGATGGATGAAGCTGTTCAGGTGATCGTGATCACGGGCCAGGGTGAGAAGTTCTTCTGCGCCGGCGCTGATATTCAGATGCTGGCCAACGTCACGCCGGCTTATAAATACTATTTCTGTCTTCACGCAAACGAGACGCTCAATCGTTTGGAACAAACGCCGAAGCTCGTGATCGCAGCGATCAATGGTCACTGTGTTGGTGGTGGCCTCGAAGTCGCGATGGCCGCTGACATTCGCATCGCGCGCAAACATGCAGGCAAAATGGGATTACCGGAAGTTTCGCTGGGTGTACTCCCCGGGACGGGTGGCACGCAGCGTCTCGTGCGGATCATCGGCAAGTCGCAAGCAATCGAGATGATGGCTACTGGACAGTTATTCGACTTCGAGCGTGGTCTCGCGCTCGGCATTTTGAATCAGATCTTCGAAGCAGAGACAGTTGAAAGTTTTGCCGAGATGGTCCAGGATTACGCGCGCCAGTTCACGACGCCAAACAAAGCAGCGCACGCGGTTGGTCGTATCAAGCGCGCCGTGCAAACCGGTTCGGAGATCCCGTTTGAGCAGGCGCTAGCACTCGAACGTGAGTTACAGCAGCAGCTCTTCCAATCTGAAGATGCGAAGGAAGGTCTCGACGCTTACGTGAATAAGCGCAAGCCTGAATTCAAAGGACGCTAGATGTACGAGCACATTCAAGTCGCAGAGAACGAAGGCATCCTGACGATCACATTGAATCGTCCGGACCGGTTGAATGCGTTCATCGGTCACATGCGTCGCGACCTGGCTGAAGCGCTCGAACACGCCGGCAGCGATCGCAGTGTTCGCGTAGTGATCATCACGGGCGCGGGTCGCGCGTTTTGTGCGGGCGGTGATATTGCGTTCATGGCCGAGTTGATGCAGCGTCGCGATGCGGAAGAGTTCTCGCGCATACTGGGCGCCGGAAGGCGTGTGATTTTCGCAATTCGACAGATGACGAAGCCGGTCATAGCGTCGATCAATGGTCCAGCGTCGGGCGCGGGCTTCAACCTCGCGCTTGCGTGCGACTTGCGCATCGCTTCGACGGCAGCCACGTTCAGCCAGTCGTTCGCGAAGGTTGGGCTTCATCCTGACTGGGGTGGAACGTATTTTCTGCCGCGTCTCGTGACGCCGAATAAAGCATGTGAGATGTTTTTTCTCGGCGAGTCGATCGACGCCGCAGAAGCAGCGCGGCTCGGGATCGTGAACCAGGTGGTCGCGCCGGAAGAGTTGGAAAGCGCAACCTTACAATTCGCAGAACGTTTACGCGCAGCGCCTCCCATCGCGCTCGCGGCAGCGAAACATGCCGTCTACATGAGCCACGGTTCTGAGCTTGAGGAGATGCTTCGCTACGAGACCGAAGCGCAGTTGCGTTGTTTCGAATCTGACGACGGTCACGAAGGCGTTCACGCGTTTTTAGAAAAACGCGAACCGCGATTCACAGGTCATTAATGTTAACTGGCAAGACAGCACTGATCACTGGCGGTGGCCGAGGCATTGGTCGCGCGATCGCCCTCGCCTTCGCACGCGAGGGCATGCGCATCGCTGTCGCCGCACGGACTGCTGAACAAGTCGAACAGGTCGCACGTGAGATCGGCAACGAAGCAATCGCGCTGGTCTGCGACGTCGCCGATCCGGAAAGCGTTACACGCATGTTCGGCGATATGCGCGAGCGTCTTGGCGACGCAGATATTCTCGTCAACAACGCCGGCATCGCGGAGAGCGCCACCGTCGTCAACACCACTGACGAGCTCTGGCATCGACATCTCTCGATCAATCTTTCCGGCACGTTCTACTGCACGCGCGCAGCCTTGCCTGCGATGCTCAAGAACGGCTGGGGGCGCGTTATCAACATTGCTTCCATCGCAGGCAAGACCGGCGCGCCCTACATCGCCGCCTACTCTGCGTCGAAGCACGGCGTTCTTGGTCTGACGAAATCGATCGCACTCGAAGTCGCCACAAAGGGAATCACAGTGAACGCGATTTGTCCCGGCTATGTTGATACTGACATGGTCTCGCGCGGCGTTGAGAAAATAACGTCCCGCACCGGACGCACCGCTGAAGAAGCTCTCGACACGCTGAAGAAAATGAGCCCACAGAACCGCCTCGTGACTGTCGAAGAAGTCGCGGCCGTGGCGTTGTTGCTTGCTTCAGATGAAGGACGTGGGATTAATGGTCAAGGCATCAACGTCGATGGTGGAACGGTGTTGTAAAGGAAGAACAAGTCAGGAAGAATAGAACAAGTCAGGAAGAAGGGCTTGCCCCCGCTCGTCCCATCCAGGTAACGGCGGGGGCAAGCCCCTCTTCCTGACTTGTTCTATTCTTGATCCGTGAGCTCATAGACCAACCTGATCGGCAAGCCCATGATATTAAAGTAGTCCCCTTCGATCTCCTCGATAAAGAGCGTCGCCTTCCCCTGTATTCCGTAAGCGCCCGCTTTGCCGAACGGCTCGCCAGTCGCGATATACCAATCAATTTCCTGGTCGCTCATCTCCGCGAAACGCACGCGCGTCGTCTCATAAGCAACTCGCGTCTCACCGTCGATTCTCACAACCGCGACACCAGTCAAAACATCATGCCACTTCGCATTCAGCAACCGCAGCATTCTTCGTGCATCGGTTTCATCAACCGGCTGGCCCAGAATCTGATTTGCAACAACAACCGTCGTGTCCGCACCCAATACCACACCTTCAGACAATCGACTCGCTACCGTCTCAGCTTTCGTGCGCGCCAGCCGTTGCACATAAGCCGCCGGCTCCTCGTTCGGCAACACTGTCTCATCGATACCCGCAACAATGATTTCGTGCGGCCAACCGGCGCGCTCGAGTATCTCAGCACGCCGCGGACTGCCGGACGCCAGCACCAGTTTTTCGCGAAGATGACTCATGGCTTGCAGCAGCAAAGTTTGCGTGTTTCAATCGCCCAGCGCAAGCGCATAAAACATGAACCAACTGATCAAATCGTTACCCACCGTTCTTAAAGCCGCCGGCACTTCCGCTGAAGTCGCTGAAGCGGCCGCAATTGCGGCGTGGAAACACGCTGCCGGTGACGGTTTGAAAGAGCACGCGGTTGCTTTGAAACTCGAGAATCGAACGTTAACCATCGCTGTCGCGGACCCAATCTGGAAGAAGCAGTTAACTGCGATGCGTGGTCAACTACTCTTTCGAGTGAACTCGATCCTGGGCCAGTCACTCGTCGGCGCATTCAATTTCGTCATCGATCCGGAACGCGTAAAGCCCCGCGTTGAGCAACCGGACCATGACGAAGAGACTCTCGACAACGAAGTGCCGCTTGAATTATGGTCTGCGGCTAACGCGATTCACGACAAAGAGCTGCGAAAAAGTTTCCTGAAAACCGCGTTACTCTCATTGAGACGCAAGAGATAAACGATGCCGATAAGTCAGTCAGACATCGAGAAGGTCGCACAGCTAGCCCATCTTGAGCTGGGCGAAGAAGAGCTAAAAACCTTTGGCCCACAGATCGCCGAGATCGTTGCTTACGTCGAGCAACTGAACGAGCTCGACACGGCAAACGTCGAACCGGCCATCGGCGGCCTGACCCACGAAGGCGAAACAACCGAAACCACTCGTCCCGACGAAATTTTCGGCTCCCTGGGCCAAAAAACCGCACTCTCCGAAGCCCCCGATCCCGCCGAGGGCCACTTCCGCGTCCCCAAGGTATTGTGAGACAGAATTGCAAGCTTAGAAATCAATGTCGCGTCAAACAGTTGAATTCTCAATCACAGCCGCTGAAAGGCTGAATGAAACACTCAACGCCTTCCTGCAAATCGATCGGGAGGGGGCGTTGAGCCGCGTCAAGGAGATTGAGCGGGGCGGTCAGGGTGGTCCACTCGCCGGTATTCCCATCGCCGTCAAAGACAATATCTGTGTTAAAGGGTTGCAGGCGTCCTGCGGGTCGAAAATTCTCGGTGACTATCATCCACCTTACAATGCGACCGTTATCGAGCGTCTTACTAACGCGGGCGCAATTGTTATCGGCAAGACTAACTGCGACGAGTTTGCAATGGGTTCGTCAAATGAAAACTCGGCGTTCGGGCCGGTGCGAAATCCCTGGGACACGACGCGCGTTTCGGGTGGCTCGTCAGGCGGCTCGGCAACGGCTGTCGCTGCCGGCATCGTTCCGGTTGCGCTCGGTTCAGACACGGGCGGGTCGGTTAGACAACCAGCATCGTTGTGCGGTGTCGTCGGGATGAAACCGACGTACGGTCGCAACTCGCGCTACGGCCTCGTGGCGTTCGCATCGTCGTTGGACCAGGTTGGTGTGTTTGCGCACGAAGTTGAAGACGTGGCGCGCGTGCTCGGCGTGATTGCGGGCCGCGATCCACAAGACACCACCACCGCTGATGTTCCGGTTCCTGATTACGTCGCTTCGCTAACCGGCGAGCTGAAAGGTGCGCGCCTCGGTTTTCCGCGTTCTCTCTTCGGCAAGGGACTCGACGATGAAGTGAAGAGCGCGGTGGAAAGTGTGGTGGACGTGTATCGCGATCTCGGCGCTGAGATTGTCGATGTCGAGCTACCGAATGCGGGCTACGCGATCGCGGTCTACTACATCATCGCCACTGCTGAAGCCTCTGCGAATCTCGCACGCTTTGACGGTGTTCGTTACGGATTTCGGGCTGAAGACGCGCCGGAGCTGAGGCAGATGTATCGCAAGACACGAGAGGAAGGTTTTGGGCCGGAAGTTAAGCGTCGCATCATGCTCGGCACGTATGTGCTCTCAGCCGGCTACTACGACGCTTATTATCGCAAAGCACAGCAAGTGCGGACGCTGATCAAGAATGATTTTCTCAAGGCGTTTGCGAGCTGTGATGCGATCATCACGCCCACAGCACCGACGCCTGCTTTTGCGATCGGTGAGAAGACGGACGATCCGCTCGCGATGTATCTCAACGACATTTATACGGTGACGGCAAACCTCGCGGGGATTCCGGGGATTAGTGTGCCGTGCGGGCTCTCATCTGAGCGACTGCCGATCGGGTTTCAGTTGCTTGGGCCATACTGGTCTGAGGAGATGATTCTGAAACTTGCGCATGGATACGAACAGGTGAGACCCTTCAACGAACGACCGCCAATCAGCGCTTCTTAGCCACAGATTACACGGATTTAAAATCCGATTTTAGATCCGTGTTATCCGTGGCTAACTTTCGTCTTCGTCTCTCGCTTTTATCCGGAATTAGATCGCCAGTGAAGAGCTCGACGACGCCCTTGGCGGTGCCGACGATCGGTGTCACGTCGAGGCCTACGTGAACGGCGCCCGGTATCAGGCCCTTCCTCTTGATCTCGTAGCCAGCCAGCCCGAAAGCAAAAATCGACCCGACAATCGGAATAGGTTTGATGAGGCGCTTCGCAACGCCCCAGCCACCGGCCCTGATGATTCTGCGTTTGAGAGTGGTCATTCTTAACCCCTAAACGTGATAGCATGCATTTCGATGCGACTCAAGCTGTTTTGGCTGGCCTACGCAATTATCGCAATTGCGTTGCTACTTTCCTGTCGTGCCGGCTCCGGTAACACGAGCCATCTCCTGATCTACACGCCGCACGGCCAGGATCTGCTGAAAGACTTCGTCACCCGCTACAAGCAACAACACCCGCAGGTAGACATTCAGTTTCTCGACATGGGCTCGCGACAGATTCTCGAGCGCGTGCGCGTCGAGAAAAATCGGCCGCAGGCTGACTTGTGGTGGGGCGCGTCGCACACGACTTTCCAAACCGCCGCTGACGAAAACCTGTTGCTCGAATTTCGTCCGACATGGGCCGACAAAGTTCCAGCTTCAGCACGCGACGCAAGCGATCGCTGGTACGGCACTTACGAAACACCGCAGGTGATCGCCTACAACAGCGAAGCCGTCGCAGAAGCAGAAGCGCCGCACGACTGGGACGACCTGCTCGATCCGAAGTGGCACGACAAAGTCCTGATCCGCAATCCCAATCCTTCAGACACGATGCGCGCAATCTTCGGCGCGATGATCTGGCGCTTCTACAAAGACACCGGCTCGACTGATAAAGGTTACGAGTGGCTGCGCAAGCTCGACGCAAACGTACACGAATACACTGCTGACGGAACACTCCTGATGCAGAAAATCGCGCGCCGCGAAGGACTCGTCACGATGTGGGACATGCCCGACGTTCGGCTGCACAAAGAGCAGAAGAATTTTCCGGTGGGCTACAAGATACCGGCGAGTGGTACGCCGTTAATCATCGACGGCATCGCGATCGTTCGTGGTGGGCCAAACGCGGAAGAAGCGAAACGGTTTTATGAGTTTGTGACGACGCCGGAGAGTTTGGCGTACGCAGCGCAGAAGTATTACCGCATCCCGGTGCGCACCGATCTCGATCGCGCGCAGCTACCGGCGTGGATGAACGAGCAGTTTACAGTCATGCCGCTCGATTGGGACCTCTTGCGCAAGAACGGCAGCGATTGGTTAAGATACTGGGACACTGAGATTCGAAAACACTGATGAAACCATCCACAGATTACACGGATTTTTAAATCAGTCTGTGTAATCTGTGGACGGCTTTAAAGATGCCTTTACTCTCGCTAAAGAACATCTCCCGGACGTTCGGCACGACGCGCGCAGTCGCCGATGTCTCACTTGATGTTAACCAGGGCGAATTCTTCGGGCTGCTTGGACCATCCGGCTGCGGCAAGACGACGACGCTGCGTATGATCGCGGGCCTCGAAAAACCCGACTCCGGCTCCATCCTCTTTCAAAATGAAGACATCACGAACCGGCCACCCGAGCGGCGCGGCTTCGGCATGGTCTTTCAAAACTACGCGCTCTTCCCTCACCTGAACGTGTTCGAGAACGTAGCCTTCGGCCTGCGCGCGCGTCACAAAAGCAAAGAGGAAATGAACGAGCGCGTGAACAGCGCCCTCGAACTGGTCCAATTGCCAGGTTACGGCAAACGCGCCGTCGACGAGCTCTCCGGTGGACAACAACAACGCGTCGCCATCGCACGCGCGATCGCGATCGAGCCGGCGCTCCTGCTCTTCGACGAGCCACTCTCAAACCTCGACGTCTCGCTTCGTGAATCCACCCGTAGTGAACTGCGCGAGCTCGTAACGCGTCTCGGACTAACGGCTGTTTACGTCACGCACGATCAGGAAGAGGCATTCGCACTCTGCGATCGCATCAGCGTGATGGTCGGCGGAAAGCTCATGCAGACAGGTCGCCCACGCGAGCTTTACGAGCAACCGTCAGAAATCTCAGTCGCGAGTTTTCTCGGCCGGAACAACTTGATCAAAGCGATGCGCTTGAGCTCGAGCAAGACGACTGACGGTGAATTCAAAACGCTCGAAGGCGAGCACACACTGCATGTGCCTGTTAAGCACGAAGACGTCGCGCCACTGAACAAGCCCGTCTATCTCGCAATCCGTCCGGAGCACGTCGAGCTCAGCACAAACAACAACGCCGCCGAGAATTCGCTGCACGGAAACATTCGCGAGATCGTTTTTGGCGGTGCGACCTCGACCGTACGCGTCGACGCTAACGGTTTGCTTATTGAAGCCCTCGTCCTCCGCACCGACGCCCTCGAAGTGAACCAGTCATGCAACGTGATCCTCTCCCCCGATCATTTGACCTTGTTGAAAAACTAAGCCACGGATTGACACCGATGAACACGGCTCAAGCAAAAAAAAGAAACCGTGTTCATCCGTGGAGATCCGTGGCTTTATTTCTGATCTCGGGCGTCGTGCTTCTGTATGGCGTGATTTACCCGAACCTTGCCGTCGCCATCAGCTCGTTTCAACGCGCCGGAGCCTGGACGCTCGCCAATTACACCGAAATACTCTCGCAGCGCATCGTCCTTGAAGCGATCGTCAGCAGCCTCGGTCTGTCAGTCGCAACGGTTCTGTTCTGTGCGCTCGTCGGCATACCGCTCGCCTTTCTATTTGAACGCTACACTTTCCCCGGACGACGACTTTTTGCCGCGCTCGCTGCACTCCCACTCGTCCTCCCACCACTCGTCGGCACAGTCGCTTTCATTTATCTCGCCGGCGAGACGGGCATCCTCGCGCACGGAATCCAAAACCTGCTCGGATTACAGAATCCGCCATGGCGACTGCGAGGCTGGCCTGCGCTCATCCTGTTTCACACTTACACGATGTACCCGTTTTTCTACGTGCTCACGGGCGCGGGACTGCGCCGGATCGACGCGAGCCTCGCGGAAGCAGCACGGAGTCTCGGCGCCTCGAAGTCCACCGTGCTCAGGCGCGTCCTGTTGCCGCAACTAACTCCGTCGCTACTCGCCGCGGCACTGCTGACATTCATGACGTCGATGGCGTCGTTCAGCGCGCCACTCTTGTTTGGCGGCGAGGTGCGCGTCTTAACACTCGAAATCTACACGGCGCGCCAACGCGGCGACTTCGTCATCGCAGTCACCGAGACAGTCATACTCGCCGTGATCTCGCTCGGCGCCCTCTTCTTCTTCCAACGCTACGAAGGAACACGACGATTCGCAGCCGCAGCGATGAAAGGCGCGCCGCGTCGCCGCGCAAGCATCGCCAGCGGACCAGCACGCGTGCTCGCAACGATCCTCGCGGTCGTGTTCGCGATCGTGCTGGTGTTGCCGGTGGCGACGTTGTTTCTCGTGAGTTTCGCGCGCGAAGGCTCGTGGACGACGCAGACGATACCGGCGGCTTATACACTCGCAAACTACCAAAGACTATTCGCCGACCCGTGGGCGGCTGAAGTGTTCTTCAACAGCGTCACGATGTCGGCGATCGCGGCGGTGGCGGCGTTCTTGTGGAGCTTTTGCGTGGTCACGTTGCTGCGGCGCGGAAGGAACGAGCAAAAGTTTTTCGGTGAAGGGTGGCGGCGGTTGTTGTCGCTGCTGGTGCTGGTTCCGTGGGCGCTGCCCGGAACGGTCGTCGCGGTTTCGGTGGCGGAAGCGTACGGCGGACCGAGTCTGCTGCTCGGCTCGTTCGTCCTCGTCGGCACGTTCTGGATCCTGCCGGTAGTTTATTTCCTGCGCTTCATGCCCCTCGTCGTGCGCGCGCTCCAGGCCAGCATGGAACAACTGGATCCGACCCTGGAAGAAGCGGCCGGCTCACTCGGCGCGCGTGCGTGGCAGCGGTTTATGCGCGTGACGCTGCCTCTCGTGTGGCCGGGCGCGGTCGCCGGAACGCTGTTGGCATTTGTGATCGCGTTAGGCGAATATGTGGCGTCGGTGCTCGTGTTTGTCCCGGCGAATCGACCGATCTCGATCGCGATTGCATCTGAGTTACGAGACTTCAATCTCGGCGCAGCGGCGGCGTACGGCGTAGTGCTGGTCGTGATCATCTCGATCAGCATGATCGTGGCCGGTCGTCTGGAGAAGTTAAGAGGGTAAATGGTAAATGAATCTGCTTAAACATCCGCGTAATCTGTGGTTAATAATTCTTGTCGCACTACTGCTGGTAATTCCCTCAGCGCGCTCGCAATCCCAATCTGACAAGGCAGAGCTCCACCAGGCGTTGCTCGATCTCACGAGCCCCTGGACAGTCATGTGTGTCGCCGCGCACCCTGACGACGAAGACGGCAGCACGCTGACGATTCTGCGACGCAAATACGGAATTCACACGGTCTCGCTTTTCTCAACTTTCGGTGAGGGCGGGCAGAACGCAGTCGGGCCTGAGCTGTATGAAGAGCTCGGCGTGATTCGCGCTCGCGAAACGATGGCGGCGGCTGACGTGCAGGGCTCGGAGCCGCACTTCCTCGGCTTTCGCGACTTTGGTTTTTCGAAGTCGGCTGAAGAGACGTTTCGCGCGTGGGGCGAGAAGGAAGTGCTGCGTCGCATGGTGTTGCAGATTCGACTGCTTCGTCCGGACGTCATCATCACCAATCACGACACGACGAGCGGGCATGGTCATCACCAGGCGACTGGTCGCACAGTCTTGGCAGCAGTCGATGCTGCCGCTGATCCGCAACAGTTTCCGGAACAGCTCGCGCAGGCCGGTACGTGGCAAGTGCAGAGACTGTTCGTGCGCTTTCGCGGCGAACCGGCTGCGGGCGCGCAAGTCGTAACGCTCGATCCAAACGAGACTGATCCCGTGCGCGGCACAACCTACGCCCAACAGGCACTTGACGGATTACACAAGCACGCTACGCAGGGTCCGTGGCCGAAGACAGTCCCGGCCGGTGGCGCGCGTCCGATTCGCTATAATCTCGTCAAACAAGCTGCGAGCTCACCTGCGCTTCCCGCGAACGCAAAGACACCGATCGACGGTTTAGTCTTGCCGGAAGCAGTTGCTTCGAAACTCGTCGCACCGACGATCGACACCAAACCGTTGACGGAGTCTGTCGATCGCCGTCTCGAGGTGCTCGTGTCGCTGCTCAGTGCGAAAAGACGCGGCGCGTTCACAGCGCCAAAAGAAGTGGTTGCAACTGATCCGCATCGTTTCAGTCTCATGTCGTCGCGTCTCGATGATGCTGTCGCTGCCGCGGCTGGTGCGTCAGTGGCGCTGAATCCGGAGAATGCGGTGGTCGTGCCCGGTTACGATGCCCGGCTCGCGGCAGTCGTCACTAACAACGGCGTTGCCGAGGTTCAGATCAAGCAGTTGAAGTTTACGGGGCTCGGCGTCAACAGAAATCTCCAGGCGGCGGAGAAGATGCTGCCCGGCACCGACACGTCAGCAGAAATCAAAACTGGCGTACCAAAGAACACGAATTTGAGTGTGCCTTCGGCCGAGCATCTCTACGACGGGCGGTTGTTTGGCGAGCCTCTGAAAGTCGAGGCTGAGCTATCGATCGAAGGAGTTTCGTTTCATGTCGAGACGGACACGCGCCGAGACGTCGCACCTGCTGTTGAAATAGTCAGCGTCGATCCGTCGCCGTACGTCACGTCGCCCGCGACTTCACAGAGGCCACTCGATTTCAAAGTGACGTTGAAGAACCATCTGCCGGCTGAGTTTCGTGGTCTGTTGCGCATCAGCGGTCAGAGTCTGGAGACGGGGCGTGAGATCGATCTCAAACCGGGCGAGAGTGAAACATCGAACCTCGTTGTGCGCACGGCCCTGCCGACCGGACAAATCCAGGGATCGAGTGTCGCGATCACGGTGGACCAGCCGATTCCGAAAGAGCCGATCGCAAAGAGAGAGGTGCCCCTCGTCTATGCGGACGCGATCGTGGTGAGCGGGAGGAAAGTCGGTTATTTGCCGAGTTACGATCAAACTCTTGAGCGATCGCTCGCGGCGCTGGGAGTCGATGCGAAGAAGCTGACTGTCGACGAGATCGCCAAGTCAGACCTGTCAGGATATAACACGATCATCATCGATAATCGTGGTTACGAAGCGCACCAGGATCTCATTCCGGTCAATAATCGTCTGCTGAAGTTTGTCGGCGACGGCGGAACGCTGCTCGTCTTTTATCACCGGACGAATGAGTGGAACCCGAATGAAGCGCGCAACCGGCCGCAGCTTGCACCGTACCCCATAACCATCGACGACGACCGCGTGACGGAAGAAGATGCGCCTGTGCTCTTTTTGCAGCCGCGTCATCCGCTGCTCAACTTTCCGAACCGGATCACGCAGAAGGATTTTGCGGATTGGATTCAGGAGCGTGGGCTGTATTTTCCGAAGGAATGGGACCAGCAGCACTATACGGCGGTGTTGTCGACGAACGATAAAGGCGAGCCGCCGTTAAAAGGCGGACTGCTCGTGGCCTCTTACGGACGTGGGAATTACATCTACACGAGCTATGTGTGGTATCGACAACTGCGCGCGGGTGTGCCGGGTGGCTACCGGATGTTCGCGAACTTGATCAGTTACGGCCGCAGGAAAGAAGACTGATCAGCGGGGGCAAGCCCCTCTTCCTGACATGTTCGCTTTTTACAACTTCAGTGAAACAGAGAGAAGAAGAATTGAAGGACAGAACAAAGAACAAGTCAGGAAGAGGGGCTTGCCCCCGCTGACTAGGCTGGAGAGTCGAGCATTCCTTCTGAATCGAGGTCGAGGGATTCTTCGGCTTCCAGTTTTACGCGGGCGCGTTCGAGGAATGTTTTGATCATTTCCCGGACGCGTTTTTGCATCTCTGCACTGATGCGTCCTTCGCCGACGAGAATCGCGAGACGATGCAGTTCTCTCGCATGTTGGCGACGCAGCTCGACGTGCTGGACGATCTTGATCAGAACTTTGTGACCACGCTCCTCAAAGACAGCGGCGTAGCGCAGATAGTTCTTCATTTCGGAGCGGGCCGGTGACCACTCGAGACGTTCCGGAGAATCTTCGGTTTTTTCCACCGCAAAGGCCGCATGGACCGCGCCGATCACGGGAACTTCCGCACGAACCATCCAGCGCATGATGCCTCCAGCTTCCTTGCGTATGCCTTCGATGCCGGGCATTAAATCCGCAAAATTACGGAGCTCCCCAAAAAACTCGCGGGCCCGTTCCACCGTGGTCCGTAGTTCCATTTGATCTGCGTAAGAGGCCTTGATGCGAAACATTTATTCTCCGTTAACCGTTTCTCCGAGACGTTGATGCGCGAGGGGCGGGATTTGGTTTACCAGTCCGCCATTGCTAAGTTACACGAGGTCTGTTTGGTAGTAAATATATATTATGAGTGTTAACAACAAATGTCTGAGATGCGACAAACCGGGGCTCAAGACGTGGGATGAGCTGAACGACGAGGAGCGCGAGGTAGTGAAGCGGCTGCCGGCATCGGCTGACTACACGATCGAGGAGCGGAAGACATCACATCGCTGGTGTACGCGCTGCTGGTACGAGCACTTAGCCGCGGATGAACACGGATGAAATCCGCGGATTTTATCCGCGTTCATCGGTGGCTATTCAACGATGCGGTTGTAGGCGCTCCGGATGGCCGTCATCTGCTCAGTCAGCTCTTCCTGCATCTCTGCCACTGATTCAAACCCCGCACGCAAAGCCACGTCCCGCGCCGTCGGGTGGTTCGGATCGGGCAAGCGCGTCGATCGACCGACAATCAAGCGCAGGTTGTGATCGATTGAGCGCAGCAAACTGTAACCACTACTCAACACAACAAAGTCCTCTTCACTCAGCGATCCCTCTTCCCTCAATCTCTCCAGCGTGAATGCCGTCGAGCGGTCGTCACCTTCATCCATCACCTCGTCCCTGAGCTGTAAATATCGCGACGCAAAATAAACATCCAGCATGCCGCCTGGTCCGTATTTGATATCTGTTCCCAGCTTCCGACGCGCTGTGCCCTTCTCTTTTTCGAGTCTCTCACGCACGTGCCGCGTCACCGCTTTGATCTCTTTCGGATCGAGCCGTTCAGCATTCGCGTGTATCCGGTGTCGCGCATGCGTTTCGATCATCTTGCCCATTTCCTGGTCGCCGCCAACCGAACGTAGCTTGACGTAAGCCAGCCACTCCCACGGCGCGCTCTCCTGCTTCAGATAGTCAAGAAAACCCTCAGAGCTCGTGACGAGTGGCCCGTTCTTGCCGTGCGGGCGCAAACGCATGTCGATGCGATACAGATAGCCTTCACGCGTGATGCTCGAAAGCGCGGCAATCATCAACTCCACGAGTCGCGAATACGTTTCGTCCTGCGTTAGAGACTTGATCGGGGAAGGCACGAGCGAGTCGTAGGTGATCAGGATGTCGAGATCGGAGCCGTAATCGACACCGCCACTGCCGAGACGTCCCAAACCGTAAAATGCGATGCGTGGACCACCGCTGAACGAGCCATGACGACGCGCCATTTCGCGGCGTGCGATCAGGTAAGCAACGTTCATGCTGGCGATCGCGAGGTCGGTTTGGAGACGATTCGCTTCGAAGATCGAGAGCTCGTTAGCCACATCCAATGCGCCGATCTCGACGAGCAACTCGGCCCACTGCAAACGAAACGCGGCCATCTCGGCAGGGAAGGTGCGCTCGGCGTCGATGGCTGTGCGAAGGATGGCGCGGTAGTCGCGACGGAGCGATGTCGCTGCCGGCAAGCCCAGAGATGGGATCAGCGTTGGGTTTGCGGCGATCATTTCTGAGAATGAGTCAGATGAGCCGCAGAGTTGGACCAGGGCGTCGAGATTTGCGTCTGTGATGACGAGGTGATGATCGAGTTTTTCGAGTGAAGCGGTGATGCGCGAGAGTTGGAGCAGGGCACGGTGTGGATTTAGCGATTGGCGGGATAAATAAATCAGGTGGTGCGCCAATGCCGTTGACCCGGCGCTACCGCGCTCGGTTCTGTGCGTTGCCAGGATGCGAGCGGCGGCGGTAGCGAGTGCCGCGTCTTTGTCGATCACTACCGGCGGAGTTTCGTTTTTCGCTTGAGCTGTTTCCTCGACTTCGGAAAACAGGCGCTCGTAGGTGTTGCGCACATTGGTGGTGTGCGTCTTTAACGCTGCCAGAAATTGATCGGTGCCCGAGAACCCCATGCGGCGCGCGAGGAGTGCCTGAGCTTCACCGGCTTCCGGGACCGTGTGCGTTTGTAACCCGTGCTCCATCTGTAGCCGGTGTTCGAGGCAGCGCAGGAAGTAGTAGGCGTCTGACAACTCGCTGCGCTCAGCCTGTTCTATGAAGCCGCGATCCGCGAGCCGGCCAAGACTCACGAGCGTGTGCGGCACGCGCAGCCAATCGTCTTTGCCGCCGTGGGCCAACTGTAGCGCCTGCGCGATGAACTCGATCTCGCGAATTCCGCCGCGACCGAGTTTCACGTTGAAGCCGCTCTTCTTCTCGACCTGTCGATCGATCTTCTGCTTCGCCAGACGAACACTCGCGAGTGCTCCGCTGACGGAAACATCGGGACGAAATACTGCTGACGTGACGGCGGCCTTAAATCGCGAAAACAGCTCCGGCGATCCGACTGCGGCACGCGAGCGGATCAGCACCTGGCGTTCCCAGTCGTGCGCGGTGTTCAGGTAATAGCGCACCGCTTCCGGCAACGAACACGCAAGCGCGCCGTCGCGCCCGTGCGGGCGCAGACGCAGATCGACGCGATACGCCGCACCCTCGCCGCCCGATTGGCCCACGATGCGCGCGATCGTTTCCGAGAGCTTCACGAAGTACTCGCGATTGCTGACTTCGCCGCGCTCGCCTGAGCCTGCTGTCGTGCCGTCGTCTGAATAAAGGAAGACGAGATCGATATCGGAAGCGTAGTTGAGCTCCATCGAGCCGAGCTTGCCGAGTGCGATGACGCAAAACTCGGCAGTAGCGCTCCGACCGCGATCGTCGACACGACGCGGCAGACCGTAGCGATTGTCGAGATCCTGGCGTGCGAGACTCAGCGCGTAGTCGAGAATCGCGTCTGCAAGGTTCGACAGCTCTTCCATCGTCTCAACGAGCGTTTGCGAGCGGCGAATGTCGTGCAGATAAGTGCGTAGCAGCTCGCGTCGGCGAAAACGCGCGAGCAGGACTTGCGAGTTTAGAGAAGAGTTTGTGAGTGCGAAGCGTGCGAGTGCTTCTTTTAACTCATCACGCGTTCGGACGCGCGGATCGGTTCGCTCGCGCGATAGCCACGGAAGATATTCGGGATTCTGTTCGAGCGTTGTGGCCAGCAGCGGACTCCAGGCAGCGAGCGCGAGAAGGTCTGCGAGCAGCGCGGGTTGTTTGACGAGAGTCTGGTGAGCGCGCGGCTGATCTTTGGCAAGGCGCTCAATAAAGAGACGAGCGCCATGCTGATCGGGGAGATCGCGGAGCAGGAATTCCAGATTGGCGTCGCTCTTGGGCACATTGCCCATTCTACACAGATGAAATAGAACAAGTCAGGAGTCAGAATAGAACAAGTCAGGAAGAGGGGCTTGCCCCCGCCGTTGCTTGGATTGGACGAGCGGGGGCAAGCCCCTCTTCCTGACTTGTTCTATTCTGACTAGCTCTATTCTGATTAGCTCTATTCTGACTAGCTCTATTCTGATTAGCTCTATTCTGACTAGCTCTATTCTGCTTAGCTCTATTCTGATTAGCTCTATTCTGACTAGCTCTATTCTGACTGCTCTATTCTGACTGAGTTAATAGGTCCTATAGGACGTATAGGACCTATTAGTTTTCCCAGCCTAGATGTCGTAATACAGCGAGAACTCCAGCGGATGCGGGCGCATGCGCAGCGGCGTGATCTCGCGATCGCGCTTGTAGCTGATCCAGCGATCGATCAGTTGTGGGCTGAATACGTCGCCCTTCAACAGAAAGTCGTGATCGGCTTCGAGCGCCTTGAGCGAATCGTCGAGCGATCCCGGCAAGGTCGGCACGTCTTTCAACTCTTCCGGTGAAAGATCGTAGATGTCCTTTTCGAGAGGCTCACCCGGATCGATCCGGTTCTGAACGCCATCAAGCCCCGCCAGCAGCATCGCCGAAAACGCGAGATACGCATTGCACGACGGATCCGGCGGACGAAACTCCAGTCGCTTCAACTTCGGATTCGTCGAGAACATCGGAATACGAATCGCTGCTGAACGATTGCGCGCCGAGTACGCCAGATTCACCGGAGCTTCAAAGCCGGGGACCAGACGTTTGTAGCTGTTCGTCGTCGGCGCGGCAAACGCCACGATCGCCGCAGCGTGCTTCAACAATCCACCGATGTAATAGCGCGCAGTGTCGGAAAGTCCCGCGTAACCATCGCCGGCAAAGAGCGGCTTCTCGCTCTTCCACAACGACTGGTGACAGTGCATTCCCGAACCGTTATCGCCGTACAGCGGCTTCGGCATAAACGTCGCCGATTTTCCAAACTGGTGTGCAGTATTGCGAACTACATATTTGAATATTTGAAGATTGTCTGCCGTCCCCAACATTGTCGAATAGCGAAAATCGATTTCACACTGTCCGGCGGTGGCAACTTCGTGGTGATGACATTCGACAGTCACGCCACATTTGCCCAACGTCAGCGAGATTTCGGAACGCAAATCAGTCAGCGAATCGGTCGGCGCGCACGGCACGTAACCTTCCTTGGGGCGAATGCGATAACCATGATTTGTTCCGGCAAACTCGTTCGCATCGCGACCGCTGTTCCAGTGTGCCTCGTCTGAGTCGAGCGTGAATCCGGCCGAGTGCGGGTCGTTGTGAAACTTCACCTGATCGAACACGAAAAACTCAGCTTCGGGACCGAAGTAAGCAGTGTCAGCGAGTCCTGTGAATTTCAGATAACTCTCGGCGCGCTGTGCAACCGAACGTGGATCGAAGGCGTATCCCTCCTTCGTTATCGGATCGACTGCATTGCCGATCAAGCAGAGCGTTGGTTGCTCCGCGAATGGATCCATCCAGAAGCGGGTCGCGTCGGGGACGAGCAGCATGTCTGACTCGTGAATGGCAGCCCAGCCACGAATCGAAGACGCATCGAAGCCGAAACCATCTTCGAATTGGTCTTCTCCGAGCTCTGCAATCGGGAAGGTCAGGTGTTGCCAGGAGCCGGGCAAATCCGTGAAGCGAACGGAAACGAATTTGGCGCCCTGATCGGCAGCGTATTTCAAGACAGTCTTAGGGTTCATTTTCTCTCCTGAATGATTAAGGGAGTGTTGGGGGTACTCTTCGCCCCTGTGCGGTGATTGGTGCGAAGTATTTTGGCGTGCTTAACGACTTTCGGAAAACAGTCGTGCGGCATTGAAGGGCTTCACGTAAAAACTGTGATTATAATCACGGCTTGAATGATGTCAAGGCCTCTCTGCCAGATTTTCGGCTAAATCCGCAGTTTTGCAGGCGTTATGAAACAAAAAAGTTATAGACCGCAGCGGCCATTTTCTGTTACATTCCCCGCCTAAAGCGTTCCACCCAAACAAAAAACTCCGCAATTCGATTCGGAAAATGTACATCTGCGTTTCAGCTAAAGGGATTAATATCGTTCAAGTTTTATTTTTGAGGCAGGAGACCGCGAATTGACCACGGCTATCGAGCAAACGCTCGAAACTTATGGAATCGAAAACTGGGGCGCTGGCTACTTTGATGTAAACCGGAAGGGAAACCTTATCGTCCGTCCCGTCGAGGGAGATCCTCGATCCGCGGACCTCAAAGAGATCATTGATGACCTCGCCAAACGTGGCATTACGACACCCGTGCTGCTGCGTTTCCCGCAATTGGTCGCAGCTCAAGTAAGAAAACTTCAGCGTGCGTTTAGCCGCTCGATCCGCGAGTTTGAATACCAGGGCGCGCACATGTGTGTTTACCCGATGAAGGTAAACCAGCAACGCTCCGTCGTCGAGGAGTACCTGCGCGAAGGCTCGCGCTACGACTTCGGACTCGAAGCGGGCTCCAAAGCCGAGCTCTATGCCGCGCTTGCGCTCGAACAACCGGGCGACAGCCTGCTCGTGCTCAACGGTTTCAAAGACCAGGAGTTTATCGAGCTGGCGTTCGCAGGCGCGAAAGTTGGAAAGAAAGTCGTGATCGTGATCGAGAAACTCAACGAGCTCGATCACGTGCTCAACGTCGTCGAGAATCACGAAGGCGCACTGCCGATGCTCGGCATGCGCGTCAAGCTCTATTCGAAAGGCTCAGGTCGCTGGGAGAAATCCGGCGGCGAGGCCGCAAAGTTTGGACTCACGACGACCGAGCTTTTGGAAGTGATCCGTCGTCTCGAAGAAGCGGATCGCGTGGACATGCTGAAGCTGCTTCACTTCCACATCGGCTCACAGCTCACCGATATCAAACGCATCAAGAATGCGATGAAGGAAGCGGCGCGCGTCTACGCGAAGGTCCTCCAGATGAAGATTCCGATCGATCTGCTCGACGTGGGCGGCGGCATGGCGGTCGACTACGATGGATCGAAGACCGCGTTTGACTCTTCAGCAAACTACACCGCACAGGAGTTTGCCAACGACGTCATCTACACGATCAAGCAGGTGTGTGACGACGAGAACGTTCCACATCCGACGATCATCCAGGAATCCGGACGTTTCCTTGCGGCTTATCACGCGATTCTCGTGACAAACGTGCTCGACGAGATCGAAACAGTCGTCGAAGACATCACTCCGATCGAGATCGATGAAGACGATCCGCAAGTCGTGATCGAGCTCGGCGATCTGCGCGCGTCGATCACGGTAAAGAACTATCGCGAGTACTATCACGATGCACTCGAACATCGAGAAGAGTTGTTCACACTCTTCAATCTCGGGTTGATCTCGCTCGAAGATCGCGCGAAAGGCGAAGTGCTGTTCTGGGACGTTTGCGAGCGTGCTGACAAGTACGCACAACAGGCGAAATACGTGTCAGAAGAGTTTGGCGAGCTGCGTCGACTGCTCTGCGCGAAGTATCTGACCAACTTCTCGGTGTTTCGCTCGGTGCCCGATCACTGGGCGCTCGATCAACTGTTTCCGATCGTTCCGATTCACCATCTCAACAAAACGCCGAGCGAGTACACCACGCTCTGCGACATCACCTGCGATTCAGACGGCATAGTCGATAAATTTGTCGACCTGCACGACGTCAAACCGGTGCTGGAGTTACACACGCTCAATCCTGAGGAGCCGTATTACCTCGCATTCATGCTGGTGGGCGCCTACCAGGAAGCGATGGGAAACAATCACAACCTCTTCGGCGCGCCGCACGAGGCGCATATACACATCGACGAAGAAGGATTCCTGATCAAGAAGGTCATCAAGGGAACGACTGTCGGCGCTGCAGCCGAGCGGGCGCGCTACGAACGCAGTTTTTTGCACGACGGTTTTCGACGTCTCATTAACCGGCGCGTCAAGGATGGCGAGCTGAGCGAAGCCGAGGGCTACGACCTGGCCCAGTTCTACGAGTCACGTTACGAGGCTTATACCTATCTCGCAGTGAACGGCGTGAAGCGTTCGCGGCGGCGGACTGATTACTGATTATGTATTACCAGAAATTGATCTAATCGAACGTTCAATCCAAGAGGTTTGACAACCTGCATGGTTACTCAACGAAAACCAAAAGCATCGAAGTACCTGACCACTCCCACGCGTCCAGTCCAGGTGGACCGCGATCGTTCTGTGGCGGGACTTCTCGAGAAGATGGAAGGAACAGGCTTTGGAGGCCGCCAACTTGCCGAAGCGCATCGCATCTGGCTCGACATGCTCGGCGATAACACGACCATCATGGTCGCTGCTTCCGGAGCCCTCATTCCCGCGGGCATGCGTCGCTTGCTGGCGTATGTGATCAAGAACCGCTTCGTTGATGTGCTGGTCCTCTCGGGTTCGCTGCTATTTCACGATTTACACGAAACACTCGGGCGTTATCACTTCCAGGCTCATCCCAGCATGACTGACGCTGAGCTCGAATCAGCACAGATCAGTCGTATGTGGGACCTGCTCGCGAGCGACGAGGAATATCGCGAAGCGAAGGAATGGATTGGCGGCTTTACTAATCAGCTCGATCAAACGCGCGCGTACTCAGTGCGCGAGTTTTTGCACCTCTTGGGACGCGAGCTGGCTGAGATTGCCTCGGAAGATGGTGTATTGACCTCAGCATACAAGGCGAAAGTGCCGATCTTTTGTCCCGCCATTGCTGACAGTGGTTTGGCGGTTGGGATTGCGGGGGCGCGTTTTGAGAAGAAGAACAATTTTCTTTTCGACACTATTCAGGACGTGCTCGACATGATGAATGTGATGGTCAACGCGCGCGTCTCCGGGATACTCAACCTCGGCGGTGGGACGACGAAGAGTTTTATTCAACAGGCAGCGCTCTCGTCGTTCCTGCAGAAGGAATATCACCACGGGCACAAGTACGCGATCCAGATCTCGACTGATGCTCCACACCCGGGCGGTAGATCGAATGCGGTGTCGTTTGATGAAGGAGCGATTTACGGAAAACTCGCTCGCGGTGCGCACACCGCTTACGTACCCTGCGACGCGACAATCGCATTACCAATCCTTATCACATCCCTCTCGCAAACCGCGGCGAAGTACATGAAGGGAAGGAAGAAACCAAACTTCACCTTCGGACGCGAGCTGATCGTCGAAGCACCCTAAACGACAACTCAGGAAGAGTAGGGCACGTCAGAATAGAACAAGTCAGGAAGAGGGGCTTGCCCCCGCTGTTACTTGGATAGGACGAGCGGGGGCAAGCCCCTCTTCCTGACTTGTTCTATTCTTCAGAAGACCGCCTCACCTAAGCCCTTTTCCGCAACACTCTTGACGCCTCGGACGCGATTGCGCTGTGCGTACATCGCCTTGTCAGCCTGTTCGATTGCCTGCCCCAGATCCGTTAACGATGTAAACCCCGCGACGCCGAACGAAACCGTCACCTTCACTGGCTCTCCAATCCAGCGCTCACAGTTCTCATCGAGTATCTTGTTCAGCTTGTCGAGGCGCCGGCTCGCGTCAGGCTGTGGCAGCTTAAACATCAACACCAGAAACTCATCACCACCCCAACGGAACAGCATGTCGTCCGCGCGCACGAGCGAACGCATCGCCCGCGCGACCGCACGTATCGCTTTGTCGCCGACTGTGTGGCCCATGGTGTCGTTGATCGGTTTCAGGTTGTCGATGTCGAGCACCGCAACGCTTCCCGAAGTCGCAATATTATCCGATCCGGATTCAGGTCGTCGCAGCAGCGAATGAAAAGCGTGACGATTCAAAGCTTCCGTGAGTGGATCCATCTGGACCAGCAACTCGAGCTGATCGCGCGCGTCAGTTAGCTTTCGATTTGCGAGCTCCACTTCGCGGCGCACACCTTCCATCAGCACCATCACCGTTCCAAAGCCGAGTAGTATCTCAAACAGCAGATCGAAGACTGACGTGTAGCGAAAATACGTTGCGGGGATCGTGATCCCGAGGAGTCCCTTGCGCGCGCCAAACGCCGGTACGTAGTGCAGAAAATCGAGCGTCATCAGCAGCAGCGCTACAGACATCAACTGAATGCCCGGGCCCTTTTCTCCGCCTTTGCGCAGGGTAAAGAATGCGATCATGAACAACGTCGCGAGGATTGCGGCGTGGAGCATGAACAGATCGTTGAAGTCGCGTGAGACGTACGGCAGTGCGAGCGACACAACGATCGCGGGTATCAGGAAGTAGCGGTGTTTTCTGCTTAGCGATTCGCCTGTCACCTGGCTGCGACAGCCGGCAATGAACAGCAAACCGAAAAGATATTCGGCGAGAAAGTAGCAGGAGTAAAAGATCGTTTGCGTTGAGCCGAGCCGGAAGGCGGCAAACAGGCTAATGAGCGCGAGCGAAAGGCTCACCCATGATGCAGTCCAATACCTGAGCGCGATGCTCTTGATGGACGACTGCATGAACATTGAAAGTAGCGCAACGAGGAGTATGCCAACACATTGAATCGCAAGACCGACATTCGAATCCATAAACTGGGACCTCGTAGGGAGAACGAGTTTGATAGGAAAGCTCTGGGTTAGTGAGGGTACAACGGAATCGATTCTAGCCCACCGGACGGCGTGAGGCCAAGAGTTTTTTTAACCACTTACGTCAGCCACTGCAGGACTTCTTCCTCATTCGAGCTGCGCGTGCCACCAACGACGTGAATGAAATACTCCTCCAGCGACACAGGACCTTCGCCATCGCCCTCGACTCGAATTCCCTTTCGCAGCTCATTCAACGATCCCGAAGCCAGTAACTTACCCTGCGCGATGATGGCGATATCGCTGCAAAGACGCTCAACGATCTCAAGCACATGGGAGGTGAGAAACACCGTCAATCCTCGCGCCGTTAATCGCGAAAGCAGATCCTTCAACGTGCGTGAAGCTATCGCGTCGACGCCTTCGAACGGCTCATCGAGAAACAGTATCTCCGGCCGGTGAATCAGCGCGCAGGCGAGCGAGAGTTTCTTCTTCATCCCGTGCGAGTACTCGATAATCAGCTTTCGCGGCTCGTCCTGGAGCTCCATCAACTCGAGCAACTCTTTCGAGCGCTGCGCGATTTCTTCGGCCCGCAGCCCGTACATGCGCCCGGTAAACGACAACATCTCAGCGCCCGTCAGTCGCTCAAACAGGTTGAGGTCCTCAGGCACGACACCGATGCGGCGCTTAACTTCCATCGGCTGCGAGCTGATGTCCAGGTCGAGAACTCGCAACGTGCCGCTGGTCGGCGCCAGCAGTCCCGTGAGCATTTTGATGGTGGTTGATTTGCCGGCGCCGTTTGGGCCAAGAAAGCCGAAGAAGCTGCCGCGGTTCACGCGCAGGTTGATGTGATCAACTGCAACGAAGTCACCAAACTGCTTGACCAGTTGAGACGTCTCGACCGCCGGCGATGCTGACATGAATCACAGATTAACGGATCCGCATCAATTACGCAGCAGCGTCTTTGCGTCGTCGGCACGAACGAAGGTGGGAAAATCTCTGTGAGTGCTCATCAGAAAAGCGTTCGAGCTGGGCTGAAGCGCGTTGCCATGCGTCGCGCGCAGACGCACGAAGCGACCGAAGGCTGTCCAGCCGTAGTAATAACCGTCGTTCATGCTGACGAGGACGTCGGCCGTGTGCTTCACGCGCGAAGTAAACAGGGATTTGTAAACATTTGCGACCGCGTTCGGATAACGATGTCCGGCAGTTCGCTCAAACCACGTTGCGTCAGTGGCGAAAGTGTTCGGGAAAGAACCGAGTTGAAGTGGGTCACCGCTCACGATTGAATATCGATAGCTGCCAGTCGCCGCTTCGTATTCGACGCGCGCCTGACCACGCGAGCTTTCGACAACAACAGCCGCGGCATCCTTGTAAACCGCGAAATCGACGCCCGTCACCTCGACACTTGCGCGCGCCACCTCAGGAATCACATCCTGATCACAATAAAGAGCCGCGTAACTGCAGAGTCCAAACGCAGGTATCACGACCTTAAATCCTCGTCGACGCAGAGTTGAAGCGAGTGGCACGCGACGGTTCTCTTCGAGATTCATGCCGTGATCGGAAAACATCACGATCTCCGTTTCATCGCCGCAGTAGCTGCGAATCTCTTTCAGGATCTTGTCGAGCGATTCAAGCGCGACCGCGAGACGCTCCGGCCCCTGCGCGTGGAGCAAACCATCGGTGGCTTTGAGAAAGGCGAAGTAGTCGCGATTCTGAGGCGCGGCCCTGAAACGCTCGCGAAACCGTTGCATGTCAGCGCGCCAAACTTTTTCCGGCGCGACGTAGATCAGAAACTCGAACGCCAGCGGTTCCTGGTAATCCAGCTCCTCCATGTACGACGAGGGTACTTTGTCAGGAGTGCGACGACCAATGTACTTGCTGATTCCACCCCGCAGCTCGCGTGCTTTGCGATCGAAGTAAAGACTCTCGTAACCCGCCGGCGGAGTCGCACCGAGCATGGCCGACAATGCGACATTCGTCATCGTCGGAAATGGAGAAAGCAGCCGAGCAGGTGATTTGAAACTATCGAACAACCCACGACTACGCTGTCCCTCGATCAGCTTATGAGGAACTCCGTCAAGACAAAGCAACAATCGTCGCGGACGTGAACCAGTCATTTGAAAAATCCGTGTTAATCTGATTTGAAAATCCGTCTTATTTGTTTACTGCTCCGCATCAGGCTTCGACTGCTCGGCCTTGTACGCCTGCCGCAACCCGCGCTTCGCTTCATCGTGCGCGTCATAAACATTCGGGCGCGCCAGCACTTCCTTGTACTGCGCGAGAGCTTCATCACGCTTCCCGGCAACATCGTACGACCGCGCCGCAAAAAGATGCGCCATCGTAATCAAGCCCGGCTCAGCACGATCAACCTTCGTCGCCGCCAGAAACTCCTTCGCCGCCCGCTCGTGATAACCAGCAGCCAACAAGGCCTCACCATACTTGAAATGGATCAGATCGAGCGCACGGGCAGCCGTATCGCGCACATTCCGATCGCGCAGCAGTTCATCAAACGTCGCAAACGCCTCTTTCTCAGCCTGCACTGCACCTGTCAGATCTTTTTCTTTCCGCTTTACTCCAGCCAGCGAGACCAGCGCATCAGCAGTCTCGACACGCAGGAGATAGTTGCGCGGATACTTCACACTCAACTCGCGCGTGAGCGTGAGCACATCAGCAAAACGCTTTTCACGCGTATAGAGCAGAATCAGCACAGACTTCGCATCATCCTGCGACCAGCGACCTTCCTTCGCGACCTGTTCGAGCATCGCGAGCCCGCGCTTCTTCGAGCCACGATAACCCGTCGCGCCCGCGAGTATCTTCACCGGCAACGGCAACGAGCCGACGACATACTCGTAAAGGCCGATGGTGATCTGCGCGTCGATATATTTCGGATCGAGCTTCAACACTTCGCGATGATGATTGACGGCGTCGTTGCCATCACGCAGCGCCGCGAAGTGTCGACGCTCGACAGCTTCTTCGAACGACGCTTTCAGTCCTTCCGTGTTGGCGAGAAAATCGAGCGCCTCGATGTTTTTGGGTTCCTGTTTGAGTTTGGCTTCGGCGAGACGTTTCGCTTCACGCGTGAGATTGCGAAACTCCGTCACGATCTTCGGATCAACCTTATCGTCACCGTTCGTATAAAACGATTCCGAGCTGTAAAGCGACACCTGCAAGCGTCGCGACTCATAAAGCGTCTTGATCCAGAGCCGCGCCGCCAGCAGTTGATAACCACCCGGATGATTCGGGTAGAGCTTGACGATCTCGTTGAAGTCGCGATTTGCTTTGTCGTAGTCGATATTGTAGAGCGCGTCGAGTCCACTGCGCCGCAACTCCTCAAACCGCGCGCGCTCCGCATCCCTCAGCCACGGCGTCTGCGCCTGCGCCGCAACCGCCCCCATCAGCAACACAATCAAGATCGCAAACTTCCTCAACGCTACTTCCCTCCCACACAAAAATCCGCGTTTTCAATCCGCGCTAATCCGCGCCCCAAATGACTCCAGGTATTTGACGCCCGCCCCGGTATTGAACAAGACCACGCGTTCATGCTTGTTAACCTCACCGGACTCAACCAACTTCCTCAGCGCGGGCAAACACGCCGCACCTTCCGGCGCACAAAAGACTCCTTCAACCGCACCAATGTCACGAACCGCCTCGATCAACTCTTCATCACTCACTTCAACCGCAGTTCCACCTGACGCACGCAACGCATCGAGTATTAAAAAGTCTCCAATCGCCTTCGGCACGCGCAAACCTGACGCTGTCGTGGCCGCATTCGGAAACTCATCCGCAAAACGATGCCCTTGTTCAAACGCGCGCACGATCGGCGCACAACCTTCCGCCTGCACCGACACCATGCGCGGCCGCTTACTTCCGATCCAACCCAGTTGTTCCATCTCGTCGAATGCTTTCCACATGCCGATCAAACCGGTACCGCCGCCCGTCGGGTAAATAATTACATCGGGCAAGCGCCACTCCATTTGCTCCGCGAGCTCGTATCCAAGCGTCTTCTTTCCTTCGACGCGATAGGGTTCTTTCAATGTCGAGACGTCGAACCAACCTTCCTTTTCCTTTCGTCTTCCGATCTCAGCACCGCAGTCAGTGATCAAGCCATCCATCAAGGTCACGTGAGCGCCTGTTTGCTGACACTCGACCACGTTGGCGCGCGGTGTATCGCGCGGCATGAAGATGTATGACCGGAGTCCCGCGCGAGCAGCATAGGCCGCCAGTGCGCCGGCAGCATTTCCGGCGGATGGAACCGCCAGTTTTTTGGCGCCGAGCTCCTTCGCCATCGAGACTGCGGCGGCCATTCCGCGTGCTTTGAAACTCTGCGTGGGGTTTTGTGATTCATCTTTAATAAAAAGGTCCGGAACTCCGACGCGCCTGCCCAACCGCGTCGCGCGCAAAAGCGGCGTCCAACCTTCTCCTAGCGAGACGATGTTTTCGTCACGCTGCAGCGGGAGCATTTCGCGATAGCGCCACATGTCCGGGCGGCGGGCCGCGAGCGACTCCCTTTTCAAAAACATTTTGGCGCGCTCTAAATCGTAGCGAACCAGCAAAGGCTTACCGCAGGCAGTGCAAACGTTGTGCAACCGATGTGCCTCGTGATGCAGGCCACAGAGGCCACATTCAAGATGAGTGACATTCATTGATAGATTTCCTTAATTACTGGGCAAATTACGGGAGAACGGCGCTAAGTATGCGCTAGAAATGAGAATTCGAGGTAATGGGATCTGTTATTGAGGAGTGTCGGCGGGGCGCAGGCAAGAGCAAGAGGTTTGCGCTAGGTGCAGCAAACCTCTTGCACTCGGAGCAAGCAAATTAAGTCGGGACGGTGAACGTCTCAGTGTTTTTCGTCGCCGCTGTTGCCGTTAATCTGGCTGCGGATTTCGCCACCGGGCCACCGCGTGCTGTGGACGTTGACGTAAGTGGCGCCCGCACGGATCGCCGCGAGTAGCTCGTCAAATTCACCGGCACTGATGCCACGCTCATTCGCGAGGTTAGTGACATCCACTGCCGTGATGGTGCCTGATATCGTCGCCGGTGGGGCGGGACATGGCTGTGTGCCGGCCGGTCCATTGCCGAGGTTCGTGCAAAGGAAAACGCTGATCGGGCCGGTTACGGATTTCTGTCCGAAGTGGATGTGAGCCTGCTGAACGGCGCCTTCCAGATCTGCGTAACTCAGCTCCCAGTCAATGTGCGAATTATCATTGCTGATCCGCGCTTTGAAGGTTCCATTACCGGTGGTTGAGACTGCTGACGGGGTCTCCTCGTACCCGGTCAGAATCTCGCTGATTTTCTTAAAGCCCTGGGCAAACGCAATCGAGCAAACCGACACCAAGGCGACAACTGCAAGAGACATTCCTAGTCTTCGCATCCCTTTTTCCTCCAAGATTCTTTTGTAGCTAAGTGGGGGGCGCATAATACCACCAAAGCTGAACTTTAGCCACAAAGAGCACAAAAAGCACAAAAGAATGATTGAGTTCATTTCTGATTCATTTGTGCCTTTTGTGCCTTTTTGTGGCTACTCTGTCTTGTGCTACTTTGTTGTCTTCCTTATGCCGATAAGTTTGCTCGCGCTCGATCTGGACGGGACTCTGCTTGATTCCAGCGGCCTCATTTCTGAGCGCAATCGAATTGCAATCGATCACGCACGCCGCGAGGGTGTCCACGTCGCGCTCGTCACGGGGCGGCGGTTTCGTGATTCGCGTCCGGTGGCGCTCGAGCTGGGCCTCGACGTTCCCCTGATTTCACATAACGGAGCGTTGACCAAACATGCGGCCACCCTTCAGACAGTCTCAGTGTTGCCGTTGCCACTCGACGCCGCCCGTGAAGCGTTACACATCGGACGCAAAGCCGGCGCTGATGCGCTGCTGAGCGACGATCATGAAGGCTTGGGCGTGCTTGTTTACGATCACATTCGTGGCGGCAATACCGCGGCTCATCGGTACATCTCGTGGGCCAGTCGCATTCATGGTAATGAAGAAGGTGGCAACGCGGTGCAACAAGTCACGTCGCTCGAAGACTTCCTGGACCACGATCCGATCCATCTCTCATTTTCCGGCGGCTGTGTGGAGATGGACGAGCTCGAAGAGACACTCAAGCGCGAGCTTGGTGCGACAGTGAAAGTCCTCGGCACGAAATATATCGAGCAGGATTTCACGTTGCTCGACATCGTCAATAACGCTGCGTCGAAAGGCGCAGGCGTTGCCGCCGCAGCCGCTGAGCTCGGCGTCATGCGTGAAGAGATCATGGCGATTGGAGACAACTTCAACGATCTCGAAATGCTGCTCTTCGCGGGCACAGGCGTCGTGATGGCAAACGCGCCGCTCTCGTTACGCGAGATTGCGGGCTTGCACCCGACCGCTTCGAATCGTGACGACGGTGTGGCGCTCGCGATCGAACAATTCATATTGAACCCTCAATTAATCAACCAGTAAGGAGAAAACATGGCAAATCGAACGGCAGTGATCCAGACGAACAAAGGAACGATTAAAGCCGAGCTGTTGGAGTCGGACGCACCCAAAACCACAGAGAACTTCATCACTCTCGCCGAGCGTGGTTACTACGACGGGATCATCTTTCATCGCGTGATCAAGAACTTCATGATCCAGGGCGGCGATCCGACGGGCACCGGACGTGGTGGCGAATCGGCGTGGGGCGGACGTTTCGACGACGAGATCGATGCCAAGTCGCCTGTGTACCAGCGCGGTTACAAAGCAGGCACGCTGGCGATGGCGAATGCTGGTAAAAATACAAATGGCTCACAGTTTTTCATCATGCACGTCGATTATCCGTTGCCGCCGAGTTATACGATCTTTGGGAAAGTGATTGAGGGGCAGGATGTGGTGAATGCGATCGCGACCTCGCAGACGGATCATAATGATAAGCCTGTGAGCGAGGTGAAGATGGAGAAGGTTACGATAGAGTGAACACCGAAGAATCAACGAATATGAAATAGAACAAGTCAGGAAGAGGGGCTTGCCCCCGCTGTTGCTTGGATGGATGAGCGGGGGCAAGCCCCTCTTCCTGACTTGTTCGCCTTAAACCGCGCTCAAATCTATAACGGGCTGGCGCCGTGACCGATGCGAGGCGCAGTTTGTAATGCGCGGATGGCGTCGGTCACGTATTTTTTAGCGGACGCGACGGCTTGTTCGAGGGTTAGATCTTTTGCGAGATGGGCGGCGATGGCGGCGGAGAGGGTGCAGCCGGAGCCGTGTATTTCGCCGATTTCGATGTAGTCAGTCTGGAATTCGGTGAAGATTCCGTTTTCGTCCAAGAGAATGTCGAGGGCCTGGTTGCCAATGCTGCGGTGGCCGCCTTTCACGAGCACAGAGCGTGCGCCGATTGCTTGAATGGCTTCCGCGGCGCGTCGCATGTCGGCTTCGCTCCTGATTGAAAGTCCGGCTAGTTTTTCTGCCTCGGGAATGTTTGGGGTGACGAGACGCGCAAGCGGGAATAGTTTCGTCTTCAGGATTTCGAAAGCCTCATCGTCGATCAGCACGTCGCCTGAGGTAGCAACTACAACCGGATCAACGACGGGTGCCGGTAAATTCCCTTCGGCAAACAGTCGCGCCACTTCGGCAACAATCTCAGCAGTCGGCAACATTCCCGTCTTCGCCGCCGCCACTGTTACATCCTGAACGATCGGCTCGATCTGCGCGCGCAATGTCGCCGCAGACTGATGCTCGGCGCCGAATACACCCGTCGTGTTTTGAAAAGTGATCGACGTGAGCGCCGCCGCCGGAAAACAACCGAGCGCCGCGATCGTCTTGATGTCTGCGACTATGCCTGCGCCACCCGAAGGATCGAGTCCTGCGATGCTCAGCACAACTGGTCTCGTCATTTCCATCTGGTCAGGTTCTCTGTGTCATTCAACATGCCGATAGCAGCGATACCCCGCGCGCCCCTTTGCAAACACTCAGCAACGTTATCGAGCGTAATACCACCAATCGCCACGACCGGAAACTCGCCAAGCTCGCGCGCGACTTCAGCAAGCTTATTCAATCCCTGTGGCTCACCGTAAGCGCGTTTTGACTCCGTTTCAAACACTGGGCCAAATACGACGAAGTCAGCACCAGACGCACGCGCCGCATGCGCTTCGTCGAGTGAATGTGTCGAGACGCCGATTACAAACTCAGCGCCAAAAATATTCCGCACCACCTCAGCCGGCAGAGACTGCGTCGTCAAATGCACACCATCCGCGCCCGCAGCGCGAGCGATATCCGACCGATCGTTGACGAGTAGTCGTGTCCTGCTGCCGTGCGTGATCTCCGCCGTACGTGCAACCAGCTCGTAAAGCACTCGCGCGGGCAACGACTTCTCGCGAATCTGAAAAAGGGGAACGTCTGCGTCTACAGCAGCGCGAACTAACCGGAGGATCTCGGAGAACTGCGGATCGTCGGGAGTTGTTTGAGGTGGCGCCTTACCGCTCGTTATCGGATAGATGATCGGAATAGGAAGCTTCAGCGACATCTTCGGTCGAACTCTTCCTGACGCTCGTCTCGTTTTGCAAAGCAGTGACGGTGCGTTTGAAGTTGAAGATCTCCCAGAACGCGATGCCCATATTCAAAAGTCCGATACCACTGACCGCGCCGCGCACCCAACCGGAAGCGATTACTGCCTGCAACCCCTGAATACCTGTCTTGCGGGCAGCATACAGCAGAAAGTAGTTGTTGCCCCAATCGCTGATTCCCCACATGCCGTGCGGCCACCACGGCGCCACCGTAAGAAAGATGCCAATCTCGAGGCACAGAATGATGTAAAAAATAACGCTTAACTTCGCTGACAACTTCTATACCTTCTTTGTAGCTATTCTTGTTTCCTTAACTGGCTGAGTTTCTCCGCGACCTCTCGATAAGAAACATCGACACCATAAACCTCTGTATAAAACTCACGCGCCTGCTTCAAGTCTCCGAGCTGCTCGTACGCCGACGCGAGCTCATAGCGCAGTGCCTGGTACTCATCCTCGCTGTGCCCCGGCGCCTGCAATCCCTTCTTGAACCAAAGCACTGCCGCTTCAGGCATTCCCTTTTGAATAAAACAATGCCCGAGCATATTGCAACACTGCAAGTATCGCGAGCTTCCATCACCCGGCTTCACCAAACTCGTCGCAGTCTGAAACTCCTGGATGGCCTCGTCCATGAGATCCATCTCTTTATACGCAGTACCCATATTGTAATGCGTCTCGTAGTCTTCGCGAACCTCGTCGCCTTCTTCAGCCGCCCGAAACTCTTCAAACAACTCTGCGAGCCCGGCATCTATTCCCCTTGCCGCCGGTTTAGCAGCGCCCACATTGTTGCCGTCACCATCGTCAACAAGTGACGCATACGCGCTGTCAGCGTCGAAAGTTATCGTCTCCGCTGGTACCGGCGTTGCTACTTCCTCTACATCACCAAACTCAAACACCGCTGCCTCTTCGACCGGCTGATCACGCTGGGTAAGCTTTTCGCGCCGCGACTGGATGTCAGGATGCGGACCGAACTGTCGTTCGAGCATTTCGAGCGTGTCGACCGCAATGTCCGAGTAACCCTGCGCGATGTAAAAGTCGACGCTTTCGAGCTCCTGCCGCATCACGTTCTCTTGACGCGCATCATCCGCCGGTGCTTCTTCGGCAGTAGCCACCGGCAGGTCAGGAGTACTGACGATGCTGAAGTCGACTTCCTGAAAATCGGTAGCTGACGCCGCAAACGATTCGTCTTCGTTGAGATCCGCAAACGATGCTGTCGGATCGCTGAACATCGAACCCGTTGCCGCATTCGTTTCAAACTCGTCAGACACAACCGGCGCGACTTCCCCTGCCTGATCTTCGTCTTCGACAACTGCAAACGACTCAAACTGCGGCACGTCAGTCTCGCCACTCTCCGGCTCCTGCACGGCAGCGAAGTCTTCCGTCATTTCTTCCTGCAACCCGCCGAGCAGATTGAGTCGATCGAGATAGCGTTGTTCGTCCGGCGCGAGTCTGACTAACTGCGTCAACGCGTAACGCTCTTCATCCACGAGCTCTGATGCTTCCGCCGATTCTGCCAGACGTTCGAGTGACGATCGCAACGCATCCATATCGCGCTGCCACCAGTGAATGCGAACCAGCATTCGCAAACCCGCAACGTGATCCGGATTTCGATCCAGGACCTGGTTGACGATCTCGAGTAGCTCTCTCTCTTCGCGTCCGGCCAGCATCCGCTCGATGATGGTCGAGAGAATGCGAATCACTTCGTCTACTTCTCCAGTCTTCAGATAAAGACGTGTGACCGGCAGAAACTGGGGATAATTTGTCGCGTCCTGCGCCATCAGCAGCGACGTCGCACGCTCAGCTCCTTTGGGATCCTCAGCTTCGAGATAAGCGCGCGCAAGCATCGATACCAGCTCTTTGTCATCTTCGTGAGTCTCGACCACACGCTCCAGCACTTCGGCAGCTTCGTCAGCGGTGCCGCGCGCGATGTGTGTTTCGAGCATACCGCGGAGTGCTTCGCGATCGTCGCGCACTAATTGCAGCGTTTTGTTGTAAGCGTCGAGTGCCTGATCGTGTGCGCCCGTCTGGTGAAAACGATTCGCCGCCTGCACAAACGCAGCGGCCGACTCGCGTCGCATGTTTTCTTTGAGATAACCGTCTGCGACTTTTAGACGAATCTCGGTGTTGTTCGGATCGAGATCGGCGATCTTGTGGAAAATGTCGAGGGCGCGCTTGTTGTCGCCTGACTTTGTATAAGCATCGGCGACTACGAGGTACTGCGCGCGTGCATCATGGACCAGGCCCTGGTTGCCGTAGAGATCGGCGAGCTTGAGAGCGACGACCGGATCGCGCGGGCGCAGCCGCTCGATCTTCTTGTACATCGCGATCGCTTTGAGATTGAACTCCTGCGCGCTGTAGTGCTCGGCAATGCGCTCGAAGCACGAGATTGCTTCTTCTTTTTTATTCGAGCGCACATAAAGATCGCCCAGCATGTTCAAGGTAGTGAGATCGTCAACGTCGTTATCGACGATTTGCCGATACTCCTTGATCGCAGCGTTGAACTTCCCCTGTGACAGGAATTTCTCAGCGGCTTTTAAGACCTTAGCTTTATCGAAAGCCATCTGGGGATCTAATTTCGGTTAATAGATTGTCGGCGGCTTTAATCGTAGCAGCGGGCGGGGCAATGCTATTTCAGTCAAGCGCGCAGTCTCAACTCCCTTAGCAAGTCCGGCAAATAGCCGCGAGATACGCTAACATGCGTAAATAAAGCGTGTCAACGCAAGCATTTCTGCATGATAACGAGGCTCAGACTTGCACCGAACCGAGCGCGGTAGCGCCGGGTCAATATCATTCAAGCGCGTCAGTTGGACGGCGTGACCCGGCGCTACCGCGCTCGGTTCTGTTGTGTACGATGATTAGAAACAATGACAGTCTGCGTGGAAAAGCCGGGCAGCAAATCGCTCTCGCGGGCCTGGGAATCTACGTCGTGTTTGCCCCCCACTCGGTCGCTGCAAGCGTGATTGGGGTTGGACTTGCAGGTCTCGGAGGGGTGATCAGGACGCTGCAAACGCGGAGTTTGAGCCTGCGCTGGTCTAAATTCGACCTGATCATCGTCTTATCACTGCTCTGGACTGTCGCTTCCGCGCTACTTTCGGAAGAACCTCGGATCAGTGTGGCGAAGCTTCAGGCGTCGTGGTGTGTTTTCATCTTTTACCTCGTCCGCGCGACGCTTACCAGACGATCAGCGTTGATTTTGGTGGCGTTGTTGATTGTTTCGGCTGCGGCGGGCGCGCTTTACAGTGGTTTCGATCTGTTGCGCGGCCGAGGAGTGGTGGTCGAGTCGATTGCGCCGGGCAGTCCCTTCAGCCAGATTGGGATCAGACCCGGCGACACGATTTGGCAGATCAATCGACGGCGCGTCTATTCAACCACCGATATCGATCAGGTGCTGGCCCAGGCGGCGCCAAACACTACGATTAATGCCGGTCTCATCACCCACGGCGAACAGGTTGAGCGATCTTTCACATTAGCCCAGCCGTCTGCTTCCGGAGTTAGCGGCAGCGAGCGCAATCATCGTTTTCGTGCTTCCGGCTGGACTCGTCACTACGAGACGTTCGCTGAGCTTATACAGATGATTGCGCAGCTCGCACTCGGCTTCGCGCTCGCTCACCTCAGAAATCACGGTCCGAACAGGATCTTCAGAATCGCCATCATCGCGGCTGCTTTGCTGACTGCCGGAATCGTGTTTACGGCAATGAGAACGGTGATCATCGCGTTTGTGATTGGTGCGAGCGTGATGGCTCTGCGATCGTTGCGGACGACGTTGAGAGTCGCGTTCACATTCGCGCTGTTTGCGGTTCTTGCCTTTGCAGCAGTGGTCGTTTGGCAAACACGCGATCGGAATGCCCTCTTGCTGGGCGATCCGAGCTCTTCACTGCGTTATCAGGTGGCGAGTAATGGCTTGTCGAGAATATTGATTCACCCGATATTCGGGCACGGCATGGACGCGATGCAGTTGCACTGGAACGAGTGGGGCTTTCCCGGTAAAGACATGCTTCACCTGCACTCGACTCCGCTACAGCTCGCGTTCGATCGTGGCTTGCCGATGCTTGCGCTCTGGCTTTGGATGATGATCTTGTTCTGGCTGACTATCGCGCGCGCGGAAAGACGCGCAGCGGATCTGAGTGATACTAACTTCTACGGGATCTTGCTCGGAACACTCGGCGCCCTGACCGGTTTTCTGATGAGCTCGCTGGTGAATTACAACTACGGGGATGCTGAAGTGGCGATGATGTTCTGGTTCTTGATGGGAACAGCTCTATCCACAGATTACGCAGATTCATCATCTGCGTAATCTGTGGAATCTGCGGATTACCGCGCGCCTTCACCTTCAACACGCAGGTTGTTCTTCACCGAGAACACACCCGGCACGCGGTTCGCTGCCATGTACGCGAGGTTCCGATCACCACTGCCGGAAACCACGCCTTCCAACGTCACGTGACCATTGTCGACCACGATGTGCAGCGATGGGTTCGTACCCTGGAGGTAACGATAAAGTCCACCCATGCGCGCAATCGATTGATAAGTTGCGCGACGAATGTCGTCGTCAAAGCGTGACAGCGGCAACACTTTGATATTGTTTACAACGCGCGTCACTCCAGGAAGTCTTTTCACTCTGCCTGCGGCGTCAGAACGCGTCGAAGGACGCACTACTTCACCGTAGAGAGTGACACTACCACCGTCCACCTTGTATGCGAGATTGTCGAATACTCCGTAATACGGCAGCGTCACCAACTCCTTCCGCACGCGCCTTTCCAGTTGCGGATTACTGGCGCCTCTTTGAGCGAGGGCCACCGCGGGCACAACTGCCAGCAAAACAATCGCGAAAATGCTGATTGCAAATTTCGAAATCAAGTTTCTCTTCGTCTTCATAACTTCTAACTCCTCTGTTCCTATATGCGTTAGATAGACACTAGAGGGGCGGGGTTGGTTACGAAATTCATCGATTTTTGTTAGGATTTCAGCCAAATGACACGACCACAAACAACCGAAGCAGCAGACTACTATTTCAAGTACATCGACCTGGTAACCAGCGACGACATCGTGCCCGCGATGGAGACTCAGATGGGCGAGATGCTCCAGTTTCTGAGCGGCATAAGTGAGGAACAGAGTCTTCATGCGTACGCGCCGGGAAAGTGGACTATCCGAGAGGTCTTGAACCACGTGAACGATGGTGAGCGGGTATTTGCGGGCCGGGCGTTCTGGTTTGCGCGCGGATTTACGGCTCCGCTACCGAGCTTTGAACAGGATGTCGCAGTCCAAAACGCCCATGCGAATAACACGTCCTGGGCAGATCTCGTCGAGGAGTTCAAAATCGTACGTCTCGCGACGATTTCCTTGTTCAAGAGCCTGCCGGCGGAGGCGTGGGAACGGACGGGAGTCGCGAGTGACAATCCGGTTTCCGTGAGGGCCATCGCCTACATCATCGCCGGTCACGTCACGCACCACACCGGTGTCCTGCGAGAGAAGTATTTGTGAGACAAGATTAGATTTACAAGATTATGCAGGATTTACAGGCTGAATCCTGTCAATCCTGAAAAATCCCGTCAATCCTGTCAGAAAAACACTGTTGAATCCTTCGCCCGTTAGGGTGTACTCTGGACTCCTGCGGAGAGCCACTCACTCCAGCTTCCACCATCCGCAGGCCCCGTCGACACAAGTCCATTCCAGGAGATTCGCATGAAAAGGTGCCCGAAGTGTGAATTTATTTACGAAGACGACCAGAGTCTCTGCGATATGGACGGTGCTCTGCTGGTCTTCGACTCTCGCACACTGCCAAATCATGCTCTCCAGACTGTGCCCGCGACCAAAACAGCACCAAAGCGAAACCGGGCCGTGCCGGCGTTCGCCACCGTAATACTCGCTCTCGTCCTGGGTCTTGTTTATTACGTTTCTGTATACCGCCGAGCGACGCAGAACAGCTACACACCACCACCGCCGAGCGCTGCCAGCACGTCCAATCCAGTTCCCGAAGTAAATGTGAAGCCAACGCCGGAGCCCCAGCCGACCGCGGAAGAACCGAAACCTCAATCATCGAAACCCGCCGCAGCCGTAGCCGCTCCGGCACCCGTTAAGAAAGCCGCTCCTAAACCCACTCCAACACCAGCGAAGCCAAAGGTCGAAGAAAAGAAAGAAGAATCAAAGGTCAACTCGATACTGAAAAAGACCGGACGCATTCTCAAGAAGCCATTCAAATTCTGACGTCATGTAAGTCACGATGAAACGCTGCCCCCAATGCCTCTTCCTCTTTCCTGACTCAGACTCGAAGTGTGACTTCGATCAAACTCCACTCGAGCACGTCGACGACTCAGCTATCGAGACCCCCACTCGCCCACTCAAACGTCGTGTACTCCCGATCGCCGCAGCGATTGGTCTGATGCTCGGCATTCTCATGTTCGCGATCTACTACGGCCTCAGTCGTCAACAACAGAAAGCCGCCGCGGCCACTGAAACTCCTGTGACTGTCGAGCCCGTTGCTGCGCCTTCAGCAACACCGTCACCATCCGTCGCAGTCTCGCCTTTACCATCACCTTCGATTGCACCTTCTCCACGATCGTCACCAGAAAAGTTATCGGCAGCGCACACACGCTCCGCCAGCGATCCTGTGTCGACGAGTGGACCAGGAATAGGAAACCGCCAGGGTGGCAAGCCCGTAATAATCCTGACCAGCGGCGGAAGAATCGAAGCCGACGAGGTCTGGCGAACGAAAGATGGTGTCTGGTACCGCCGCAACGGCATGGTCACTCTGCTCAAACGCGCTCAGGTGAAAACGATCGTCACGCGTTAAGGATGCAAGTATGAAAACATCGGCTTCGCTGCTGGCCCTGGCTTTGATTTTCGGTGTGGCTATCTCATGCAGGCTTTCGGAAAGACTTGGCGGAGGCGACAAGACCGTCGGCACGGTGAGTCAGCTTTGGCCGGACGTGCCGCCGTTTCAGGGCGCCACTAAAGTTGAAGGCGAAATTCCCCTCGCTATGCGAATATTGATGCGCACCATGATGAAAGGCAAGGCTGCTTTCATCGTCTACCGCACTGACAAGTCAGCGCAGGAAGTACAGGATTTCTATTCACGCGATCGCATGAAAGCCGCCGGCTGGACATCAAACGACCAGGGCTGCACCAGCAACCCTGATGACAAAACGAACCACGGCGTCTTCTGTTTCTTCTCACGCAAGGACACCGGCAAGGAAGAAGCCCTTTCGATCATCATCACCCAGGACGAAAACCATCCCTCGACCAACATCTTCTACGGCCGCGTTGACACGACGCAGGTGAAGAAGTAGGGCTAAGACTGGAATGTTTTTCCTACTTGCTCCAGCAGTGTGGGCCAGAACATGACCGTCGAGCGCCAACTTCTCAGCTGCCAAGGTCGGGCCAAAATCAGGATATCTTTCTTGATAGCGAGCCAGCACCGCCGCTTTGCGCTCTGCCGACCGCGCCCGGTTCGACGGCCGCCCACGTCCTTGATGCGGAGGCATTCAACCTTTCAACGTAGCTGGTCGAAACGTACTTCGCTTCGGACTGGCCCTGAATCCAGATCTTGTCGCTGGCGGTAATGCGCGAAGGGCTATACTTGCGCTCCGGTGTGCTGTACTTACTTTCGTCTGTGCCGTAGGTTTTTACAATCTGCGCGTAATCGACATCCTGTCCATACACAAACTTGATAGCCTCTGCTTATGAGAGCATCGCATCGCTGGAGATCTGAATGCGATTATTCATCCGTGATTTTAGGTCGCTGATAAACTCGATTGTGTTCGGCATGTTGCGCTTGCTGGCAACCTTGTACGAAGGGACAAGCTTAGTCTCTGCATCGATCGCGCAGTAGGTCCAAACGTCGCCAAAGGTCGAATCGTCATCTTCGCGGAAGTGACGGACCTTCTTGCCAATGAACCCCAGATCTCGTCCAGCTCGATCCGGTTGCAGTCGAGGTTCCGCATTCTCTTGTCCAACAACTGAGCACAGCCTTGACCGACGCGAACACGTAAGCGCATGATCGTGTCACGGTGAATCCCGGTCATTCTCTCTATCGACCGGATCAAATTGCCTTCTGCTAGGGCCGCTGTAACTGCAATCTGTTTGTCTTTGCTTAGGTGGTTGTTAGACATCGTTTCCGTCTCAGTGCAATAAGCGTACTACGGAAACTGTAATCCATCTATAACTTTTTGGTACTACGGGAATTGTTTGGAGGAAGCGAAAATGGGGGACTGGATTATTGATAGTATAAAATCGGGCTCCTCGAAATGGGTGCCGATTGGCATTAGCTTGTTCGCGCTCCTAGTTAGTTTTCTAAGTTTGCAGGAAGCACATCGCGGTAGACTTATCAATGAAGCAGTTAATCGACCAATTGTGACAGTTGAGATCAATGGCGAAGCTGGGGCCAGCCCTAGCAAGGAAGGGTCGACCGAGATCCTTAAGGTGCTGTCTGTAACCAGCGAGATCAAGAACTTGGGTAAAACTTCAGCCATAATTAATAAGATTGATCATAAGTTAACCTTTGTAGGTGAATGTAAAGTGGTTAAGATGGTGGGCGCATTTGGCGGGGAGCTATTTGACGGGCTTACCGGAAAAGAGGTGCTCCCAAACCTTACCTTTAAGACGTTAGCGCTTTTTCACATTCCGCCTGAGTGTGAGGGAAAGAGGGTCTCGTTTTTCTGTCACGGAGTTATTCACTACACCGACACTGTTAGCGGAATCCCTTACGTACAGGATTTCTCCACATACATAAGTATTCCAGAACCTACATCCCTCCCATCTCCTTCTGCTTCTTCGTCCGCGTCGCCGTAGCTACTTGTCACAAAAATAAATTCTGAATTCTGGATCTCAGATGTTGGAGTAGGAATGACCATCACTAGTCACCCCCTCCACAGATCCGGACGAGCGTTACTAACGCATCCGGCTCTTGCCTTAGGTGATGACGCCAAAGCGACGCGAGGGATAAGG
>Ga0126311_10000021_pt1 | contig 102819 bp, 83 predicted proteins | sample Plot61_FD_92539 | JGI IMG/M metagenome (GOLD analysis project Ga0126311, IMG submission 92539) | Serpentine soil microbial communities from UC McLaughlin Reserve, CA, USA - Plot61 | ecosystem: Environmental > Terrestrial > Soil > Grasslands | place: USA: UC McLaughlin Reserve, Lake County... | reverse complement strand
TTCTGTCACAAACTCTGGCTTCCACTGGGAGAACGGCGGATAGTTCGAGACAAAATAATTCCCTACTTCAGTTCTGGTTTGGGCGATATCTACCGTCATAAAACCAGTCAAGTTAGCATCAATTCTGTGCCAGGAGCAATTAGGGCCACTGATGAACACGGATAGTGACGGATTTACTACGCAGCGGCCCAGAACTAGGTTGCGTCGTTGCGCGGGCACGTTGTATAGAGAGTCGATGCCCCTTCGACGTGGATTCAGTTTCTCGGACATTTACCACTATTTACCGTATTTCCTGATGCTGATCGTGTTTGTGGGCGGGGTCTGGCTGATCCTCTCCAGCGGCGCGCACCTCCCGCCCGCGAACGTAGTCGCAACAGCTCCAGCAACCGGGTCCGCGTCACCGGCTGGTGTGCTCTGGGAAAACTTCCGGACATCCGTCAGCATTCTACTCACACAGATCATCGTCATCTTAATTCTCGCCGGTTTGTTTCGGAGACTGTTTCGCTCGATACACCAGCCGCCGGTGATGGGCGAGATGATCGCGGGCATCGTGCTTGGCCCGTCAGTGCTCGGACTAATTTCGCCAGATGCGATGACATTCCTCTTCCCCGCGTCGTCACTCGAAACCTTGCGACTGCTCAGCCAGATCGGCGTCGTGCTCTTCATGTTCACCGTCGGCATGGAGTTGAACATCCAGCATGTACGAGAAAAAGGATCGGCGGCAGTGATGATCAGTCACGCGAGCATCATCGTGCCTTTCCTGCTCGGCACTGCGCTCTCGCTCTTTCTTTATCGCGACCTCGCACCGGCAGGAACCTCTTTCAACGCGTTTGCGTTATTCATCGGTGTTGCGATGAGCATCACTGCCTTTCCGGTGCTCGCACGGATTCTTGAAGATCGCAATCTGACACACACCGCGCTGGGCTCGATCGCGCTCACGTGTGCGGCAGTTGACGACGTCACAGCGTGGTGCATTCTTGCGCTCGTGATAGCGCTCGTGAAATCCGGCGGGATCGCGAGCTCTGCGATTACGATCGGCTTGACGCTCGTGTTCGCGCTCGCAATGATTCTTTTAGTGCGACCGCAACTCGCGCGCGTCATCAAAGAACCCGACTCGCAGCAACACCGGCGCCGCTTGATTCCGATCATTCTCGCGTTCGTTCTGGCTTGTGCCCTAATCACCGAGACGATCGGTATTCACGCTTTGTTCGGTGCGTTCATCGCAGGCGTAGTGATGCCGCCTTCTACCGAATTTCGGATCTTTCTGAAAGACAAGCTTGAGGCATTCGGCTCGTACGCGCTGCTGCCGCTGTTCTTCGCGTTCACGGGATTGCGTACGCAGGTTAGTCTTCTGAACGACTGGCAAACGTGGCTGATTTGCGGCGTGATCATTCTGGTCGCGATCGCGGGCAAGCTCGGTGGCAGTACGTTGATGAGTCGTTGGACCGGCATGAGCTGGACCCACTCGTTCTCGATCGGCGTGCTGATGAACACGAGAGGATTAGTTGAGCTGGTAGTGCTCAATATCGGTTATGATCTTGGTATTCTGTCGGGACGAATTTTCGCAATGATGGTATTGATGGCGCTGGTGACGACGTTTATGACCGGGCCGTTGCTGAGTCTGGTGAAGAAGTGAAAGGAGATCGAAGATGGCAAGAACTCTATTGATAACCGCTGCAATTTTTGTATTGTCAGTGATCGCGCTGGCGGCAGCGAAACCAAATTTTGGTGGCACGTGGACGATGGATCGAGCGCGCAGCTTTGGTCTTCCGCCGGACATGAATCAAACGCTCACCATCACGCAAAAAGACGATCGGATCGAGCTCGAAACGAAGCTCATTCAACCGAACAATGAGCGCACGGTGAAGGATACTTATGTGCTTGACGGCAAGGAGTATGACTTCACGCCTCCCGTCCCTCCTAACCAACCGCCAGCTACGGGCAAGCGAACTGCCGTGTGGCTGCCCGGCGACCGCGGTATTCAGGTGACTGACGTGACGACTGCGGAAACGCCGAAAGGTCCGGTCAAAACTCAGACGGTGAGAAAGTGGACCATCTCGGGTCAGGGCGAGCTGGTGATCGATATGTACGTAGATAATCCGAATATCTCGTACGAAGCGAAGCGCATCTTCATCAAGCAGTAGGGCAACAGACAGCGGGGGCAAGCCCCTCTTCCTGACTTGTTCTACTCCCAGTAGCTCAATTTCTTGACTTGTTCTACTCCCAGTAGCTCAATTTCTTGACTTGTTCTACTAGTAGCTCAATTCCTGACTTTGTTCTACTCCCAGCAGCTCAATTTCTTGTGATACCTGGATTAGAACAAGTCAGGAAGGGTGGCTTGCCCCCGCTGTTGATTTATTTCCCGGAAATGTCGAACACCGCCATCTCGCTCGAGTTGCGCACGAGGAGTTTTCCGCTCGCGATAGCGGGGTAATTCCAGGTTTGGCCTGCTACCGCAGTGAAACGCGCCACTTCGGTGTACTTGTCAGGTGACGCTTTCACCAGCGCCACGTCGCCCTGATCTGAAGTCACGATCAAATGATCGCCTGCGAGGATGACCTGCCCGAATCCGTAGCGACCGTCTTTCCACTTGCGCTCGCCGGTGTTCACGTCGAGGCAAACGAGGATCTGCTCATCGAGACCGTAGATGTAACCGTTATGAAGAACTGAGCTATTAAACTTGTTCTTCATATTCTTGTTTTCCCAGATCGTCGACGCTGTAAAACTGTTGCTACTCCCCTTCACTTCAACCAGCGCTGCCCCCTTGCCGTAACCTGACGAAATGAAGAAACGATTTCGATCGACGACGATGGGCTGCGAGACGTTGATTCCCATGTCGGTGTCCCACTGATAACTCCATAACAACGCCCCATTCTCCGGCGCGAGCCCGACAACGCGATATGAGCTGACAACAATGATCTGTCGACGTCCAGCGAGCTCAACCAGCATCGGCGAGACGTACGCCTGTGGATCGTCGAGCACTTTCCAAACTGTTGCGCCGGTATTCTTGTTGTACGCAACGACGGATTTGCCATTGGCGCCGCCGGGCAGCACGACCACCTTGTCGTCCACGATGAGAGGCGATGCAGCCATGGCCCACGGAAGATTCTTTGCCGCGTTGTCGCTGAGAATGTTCTTCCCCCAGATCACTGCGCCGCTGTCCGCATCGAGACAACGCAACTCGCCGGTTGCGCCGAGCGCATAGATGCGGCCCTGGTCCCACGTGGGCGTGGCGCGTGGTCCATCGCCAGTCGAATCACTGAATTGGGCGTTCCACTTCTGCGCCCAGAGCTCGCGGCCGTTGTTGATGTCGTAAGCCGCGACTACTTCCTGACTGCGGCGCTGTTCGATCGTGTAAGCCTTGCCGTCCGCAACCACAAACGAGGCATGCCCAATGCCGACCGGTTGTTTCCAGAGCACAGGCAATCCGTTGGCAGGCCAACTGGTCGAGACACGAGCCTCTTCGTACTTACCATCACGTTTTGGCCCTCGAAAATTTGTCCAGTAGTTTCGCGAAGGAGCGGCAGGCGCCGCGGCTGTTTCGCCGGGCGATGCTGCGATACTCGCCGAAGGGCTCGGACTCGGGACCGCTGCTGCTGCGGGTGCGGGTTGTTGTGCGGCTTGTTGGTTGCGATTCTGCTCGAGCTGAGCGTAGTGCGCGTCGTTCGAGCCTCTGCTGCACGCTGCACAGAGGACTACCGTTAGAAGAATTAATCGCTTGACCATAAATAAATTCGTCCTTAATCCGTCTAATCCGTGTTTAGCGGATTAGACGGATCTTAGCGGATTTATGTTCCAATGCAATAAAGATTCTTTTCACCGCGGATGAAGATGCGGCCGTCGGCAATCGCCGGCGATGCATAGACAGGCTCGCCGACCGAGTTCGTGCCGAGGATCTGATGCTGCGGACCGGCCTTGACGATGAACGTGTCGCCGTCTTCGCTGGTCATCAGAATCTTGCCTTCGAACGCCACCGGCGACGCGGTGAACGTCGCTGGAATCGGGATGCGACCACCCTCGTATTTCACTTCGCCCGTCTTCGCGTCGATAGACGTGAGAATGCCGCGATCGGTAGTCAGGTAGAGATAGTCGCCATACAGGATTGGAGAGGGCACGTAAGCGGTGCCTTTCGCATACGTCCAGGCCACGTTTGGAGTGCCCGTGAGATCACCAGTCTGACCCAGTTTAATCGCCATGGCGATCTTGGCCGGAAAGCCGGCGACGAGAAACACCATCTCATTGTTCGCGACGGGCGACGGAATCGCATTGCTCTCGACACCCTTGTGCCGCCAAAGCTCCTTGCCAGTCGCGGGGTCGTAAGCAATCACCGCTTCGGTGCCACTCGCGATCAACTCCGCACGCTTTGACGTACGAACCAGCAACGGCGTGGACCAGCTTACTTGCACCTTGCGTGGCGTTCTCCAGGCTTCTTTGCCCGTGTTCTTGTCCACGGCAACGATGAACGAAGCCTCGCCATTCTCTTCATCAGCCTGAACAATCACGAGATTGTCGAACAGGATCGGTGACGTGCCGGTGCCCATGCCGACAGTGCCGAGTTTCCCAATGTCGGCTTTCCACACAAGCTTGCCTTTGAAGTCGTAGGCATAGAGACCTTCGGTGCCGAAGAAGGCATAGACCAGCTTGCCATCGGTGGCGGGAGTTGAAGCGGCGTAAGAGCTCTTGCGATGACGATTGTCGTAAGGCGTGCCTTCCCACGCGGTAGACTGCCAGACGATCTTGCCGGAATCGCGGTCGATGCAAATGACTTTGAAGGTGTGTTTTTTATCAGCGCCGACGCTGTCCGGATGTAGAAACTCTTTGCCACCTTCGAGGGTATGCTTCACGGCCTTGGCGCCCGGTACTACTGCGCCTTCGATGGCTGTAGTCAGAAACACGCGATTGCCCCACACGATCGGCGACGAGTGTGAGCGGCCATCGATCTCAGTCTTCCATTTGATATTCTTCGTGGGACTCCATTCAGACGGAAGGTTCTTCTCATTCGAGATGCCCGAGCCATCCGGCCCGCGCCACTGCGGCCAGTTCCCTGCCTCGGCCTTCTCCGTTAGGAAGCCGAGTCCCGTGACCGCCAAAGCAATTCCGACGATAAGTGTCAAAGCGATTCGTTTCACTATAGTCATTTCCTTTTGAGTTAATTTCCTGTTTTGGTCGAAGCAGGTGCTTCTCCAAACGCATACAGATGCGAGACCGTGCGAACGATCAACAACCCGTCAGAGATGGCAGGCGTCGCCATCATCACTTCACCCACAGGGTTCTTCGAGAGCAACTCATACTTCGGTCCGGCTTTCACCACGAACACATCGCCGTCTTCACTCGAAAGATAAATCTTCCCATCCGAAGCGACAGGCGACGCGGTGAACGCACCACCAGTTCCGCCTAAACGTTCCTGGTAAACTCGTTCTCCAGTCTTTGCGTTGTAAGCAGTCAACACGCCCTGGTTCGAGCACGTGTAAAGCAAATCGCCATAGACGATGGGCGTCGGCATGTATGGACCACCACGCTGCTTGCTCCATGCGATGAAATCACTCGACTCTTTGCCGTCCTTGAGCGTTAAGTCACCGTTCCCGCCCGGCTTGATCGCATAGATGGGTTGGATTGGTGCGTAACCACTCGTGACGAAGATCAGGTCGAAAGCGACGAAAGGCGTCGGCGTGGTGATCTCTGACATCGGACCGAGCGACCACAATTCTTTTCCAGTAGCGGGATCGTAACCGCGGATCTTTTTCGGACCCACGGTGATTAGCTCAGCGCGCGTCTTGCCTTCGTAAACAGTCGGCGAGCCCCACGAAGGAAGCTCTTCCCGTACGGTTTTCCAAAGCTCTTTACCGCTCTTGAGATCGTAAGCCGCGATAAAGGAATTCTTTTGAACATCGGCCTGCACGATCACCATGTTCTTATAGATGATGGGCGAGCTGCCGTATTCCCACTGGTAATCGACATCGTAGAACCAGCCGGCGTCAAGCACGCCGAGATCCTTTTTCCATAGAAGCTTGCCGTTGAAATCGTAGGCGTAGAGACCTTCGGAGCCGAAGTTGACGATCAGATATTTTCCGTCGGTAGCTGGTGTCGAAGCTGCGTGCGATGACTTTGGATGGCGCTTAACTTTCGGAATCCCCTCGTACGCAATGCGCTCCCAGAGAATCTTGCCGGTCGCTTTATCGAGGGCGTAGATCTTCCATGCGTGCGGTGGATCGTCTTTGACTGGTTTGACGTCGCCATAAAGACCGAAGCGTGTTTCGTCCTTGCCGCTCGTAACGGCGCTGACCACAAATACCTTGTTGCCCCAGACGACTGGACTCGCGTGCGAGAGACCGGGGATCGGAACCTTCCAACGGACGTTTTCCGACTTCGAGGCGTCGAATTTTACGGGCTTCGCCAATCCTTCATTGACGCCCGTCGCACCTGGCCCACGAAACTGCGGCCAGTTCTGCGCATGGGTTAAGGTCGCAATCGTAATCAGGAGAATGGAGGAAAGTGTGAATCGTTTCATGGTGTCTTTGCGCCTTTGCGATCTGTGCGTGAAATAGCTTTACTCACCAATTCGCTTCATTACGTTCGTATTCGTACCCTGCTTGAAAGTCATGCTCACGACTTTCTCGCCTTCAACATTAAACGCTAAGGTGATTCCAGCAAATGCGATGGGCCGGAACGTCGCCTTGTCCAACGCCATCAACGGAATTACGTCACGCCCGAATCCGGCGACAAATAACTTGCCGTCTTTCACCGTGATCGTCGCTTCGGGACCAGTTTCTCCTTTGTACTTGCCCACGTACGACTGAAGCGTCGCGGCATCGACTTCCATCGGGGGCGTCGCTCCCGCTTTCTTGAGCAAGTCAGTAATCGCCGTTGTGTTGGTGTTCATCGACAACGCGAGCGCAGCGGTGAGGCTGTCGGGTTTGATCTTGCCGGTATCGAGAGCCATTTTGACCACTTCTTCCTTTTTCTCCTGCACGCCGCTCATCAGCACATCTTCAGCGCCCTCAGCACCTTTCGCCAGTAGAAGACTAACGACATTGATGTGATCGTTTTGCAGGGCCCACGACAACGCGGTGGCGCCGTAGAAAGTGTCTTTCACGTTGAGCTCAGCACCACGCTCAAGCAGCACCTTCGTGACATCGGCATTACCTCTCTCCGCTGCCTTGAACAGGGCAGTCATGCCGTAGCGATACTTCGCATTGACGTCGGCGCCTTTATCTAACGCGGCCGTGACCGCGACGGCATCGCCCTTGCGCACTGCTTCGAAGAGCTGATCATTGAGTGCCTGTTTGGGGTCGGTCTGGGTTTGTGGGAACAGCAGCACCAGCAGTGAAAAGAGAAAGACCTTTTGTAGGGCTAACATGATTTTCCTCGTAGTGAGACGAATAACGCCGAAGGCGTTCGCTAATTTCAGCCCAAGGTTGGAGCGAAGCGACAACCCTGGGATCGCATTAGATTTGTATGAACCCTGAAAAGGGTTCGCCAACCGCCGAACCCTTTTAGGGTTCATTCGTAGTTTGTTTTTGGACCCAGGGTTCTCACTGCGTTCGAACTCTGGGCTGAAATTAGCGAACGCCTTCGGCGTTCCAGACGGAACCTGCTAGAATCAGCCAAAAAATATGTAACGCAGCAACGTGAGCTTACGTATTGTACATCCTTAGGGTTGCAAAGCGCAGAGACTTCTAATCCCGAACAGCTTTTTTTTGCGGACTCGGAAACGCTTTTATCCATAATAAGTGACGGGCCTCCAAAATGATTAACCTGATCTCCATTTCTTTGAATCTCAGCCTCGTTCTGTCGTTATTCGCGTTTGGTGACTGGGCCGAATGGCGTGGACCTAATCGCGACGGCGTCTCTAGCGAAAGGAACCTGCCGGCCAAGTGGTCTCCCACTGGCGAGAACCTCGCCTGGCGAGCGCCATACGGTGGCCGCTCGGCGCCGATCGTTATGGGCGATCGTGTTTACCTTCAGAACCCCGCCGGCAAAGGCGAGACGCTCCAGGAACGGGTCATGTGTTTCAACGCCGACACCGGAAAACTCCTGTGGGAACATCGCTTCAACGTCTACCTGAGCGACGTGCCGCCACATCGCGTCGGCTGGGCCTCTCCAGTCGGTGATCCTTCAACCGGAAACATCTACGTGTTTGGTGTGGGCGGCAACTTGATCGGTCTTAACCGCGATGGAAAACCTTTGTGGGAACGATCGCTCGGTGAAGACTTCGGACTGCTCACCACGCACGGTGGACGCACCGTATCGCCCATCATCGACGGCGATCTAGTGATCGTCAGCGGCGTGACATTCCAATGGGGCCAGCACGGACGCGGTGCGCATCGCTTCATGGCTTTCGACAAAAAGACCGGCGAGACCATGTGGATCAGCGCTCCCGGTGGTCGTCCTTACGACACGACGTATGCGCCTCCGATCATCGCCAACATCAACGGCACACGATTGCTGATCCAGGGCGCCAGCGACGGTGTGGTCCATGCGATCAAAGCGCAAACAGGCGAACCTGTATGGAAATATGAGATCAGCAAACGCGGATTAAACACCGGCGTCGTCGTGCACGGCACCACTGCGATATTGACTCACAGCGAGGAAAACCTCGAATCAAACGAGATGGGCATGATGGTCGCTGTTGATGCAACCTCGAAGGGTGAAATCAAGAAGGACCAGGTTAAGTGGAGCATCTATGGCTGGCAGGGCGGCTTCTCTTCACCTGTGCTTGACGGCGATCGTATGTACCAAATCGATAACGGAGCGAATATTGCCGCCTTCGACGTAAACACCGGCAAGCAACTCTGGCTGAAGAACCTCGGCACGATTCAGAAAGCGTCGCCGGTGCTCGCGGATGGCAAGCTCTATGTCGGCACGGAGAATGGAAAGTTTTTCATCCTCAAACCGTCGGCAACCGGATGCGACATTCTCGATGAAGATCAACTCGGAACCGAGGCGCAACCCGAAGCGATTGTCGGATCCACGGCCGTGTCGAATGGTCGCATCTATTTCGCCAGCGATTCGGGTCTCTATGCGATTGGCAAGAAAACAACCCACAGCTCTTCGCAGACAAACGCCAACGCCATGGGCAGTACAGTCAGCTCGCAAACGGCAACACATGTACAGGTGGTCCCGACTGAGTTGATTCTCAAGCCGGGCGATAAAGCAAATTTCCGCGTCCGTCTCTTCGACGCGCAGGGGAATTTCATTCGTGAAGAGCCTGCGGCCACGTGGTCGCTCGATCAACTAAAAGGCACGATCGAGAATGGTCACTTCACTGCCGGCTCTGAGGCAGTCGCTCAGGCAGGTTTGGTCAAGGCGACTGTAGGCGGCGTAAGTGGAACTGCGAGCGTGCGCGTGTTTTCGCCGTTACCATGGAGTGAAAATTTCGACTCCTTTGTTGTTAACACGCTGCCGCCGACCTGGGTGAACACTACGATGAAGTTCAGCATTCGCGAGCAAAATGGAAACAAAGTGCTCACGAAACTGACTGAAGGATCTTCGCTGCTGAGCCGTGCGCGTGCTTACATGGGACCGTCTGACTGGTCCAACTACACCGTCGAAGCCGACGTCAATGCAACGCAGAAGCGCCGCCAGCAAGGTGACGCGGGAGTGATCGCACAGCGCTACGTCTTGACTCTTTACGGCAACAGCCAGATGCTGCATCTCGAGCCGTGGCAGCCCGAGATCCAGCGCACGAAGAGTATGCCGTTCGCGTGGAAGCCCGACACCTGGTACCGTCTTAAACTGGAAGTCGAAAATCTGCCTGACGGGACGACTCGCGCGCGCGGCAAAGCGTGGCCCGCAAGCGAGCCCGAACCCAGCGCATGGATGATCGAGCGCATCGACCCGATTCCGAATCGCCAGGGCGCAGCCGGAATATTCGGCAACGGCCTCGCGGAACTGTATTTCGACAACATAAAGGTGTACGCAAACAAATGAGAATTAAAAGCACAAAATCCAACGCTATCATTTTTCTAACGCTGCTCAGTGCTGCTGTTTGCGCCCTGGTGCCCGCCGTCTGGGCCTCCGATCCGGCGTCGGGCGACTGGCCCATGTGGGGCGGGACACCAGATCGCAACATGGTTTCCAACATGAAAGGCCTGCCGACGAGCTGGGACGTCAAGACGAAGAAGAACGTGAAGTGGGTGGCCCAGCTCGGTTCGCAGACTTATGGCAACGCCGTTGTCGCTGGTGGCATGGTCTTCGTCGGCACGAACAACGAAGGGTTGCGCGATCCGAAGATTACGGGCGACAAGGGCGTTTTGATGGCATTCCGCGAGTCAGACGGGCAGTTTATGTGGCAGATGGTCCATGACAAGCTCGCCGCCGGCCGCGTTAACGACTGGCCCTACCAGGGCGTCGCATCGTCGCCGTTAGTCGACGGCGATCGCGTTTATTACGTTTCCAATCGTGCTGAGCTGATGTGTCTCGATACACAGGGCTTTCGCGACAAGGAGAACGATGGTCCAGTCACCGATGAGAAGCTGACGGGCGAGACGAACGCAGACATCGTGTGGAAGTTTGACATGATCGAGGAAGTCGGATCACTGCCGCACAACCTTGCGAATGCATCGCCAGTTATGTATGGCGATCTGATCTACGTCAGCACTTCCAACGGCCAGGATGAGAGTCACGTCAACGTTCCTTCACCAAAAGCTCCGGCAATCATCGCCGTTAATAAGAAGACCGGAAAGCTCGTTTGGGAAGACAACTCCGTTCAGGAGCGCATCCTGCACGGGCAATGGTCGTCACCGACCGTCGGAACGATCGGCGGCGTGGTCCAAGTCATTCACGGTCAGGGCGACGGCTGGATTCGCGGTTACGAAGCGCAGACGGGCAAGAAGCTCTGGGAGTTTGATACAAACCCGAAAGATTCAGTCTGGCCCAAGACGCGCAACGAGCTGATCAGCACACCCGTGGTTTACCAGGATCGCGTTTATATCTCGAACGGTCAGGATCCGGAACACGGTGAAGGTGTGGGCCACATGTACTGCATCGACGCTACCAAGCGTGGCGACATCACGCAGACCGGGCTCGTGTGGCACTACGACAAGATTCGTCGCTCGATCTCAACGCCGGCGATTAAAGACGGTCTCGTTTACCAGTCTGATTTCAGCGGCTTCCTGCACTGCCTCGACGCAAAAACAGGGCAGGTCTACTGGACACACGATCTCTTCGCGGCCGTTTGGGGTTCGCCGATGTTGATTGACGGCAAGATCTATCTGGGCGACGAGGACGGCGACGTTGTGATCTTGCAGGAGGGCAAGACGAAGAAGGTGATCGTCGAGATAAACATGGGCAGCTCTGTTTATTCGACGGCCGTTCCCGCTAACGGAGTGCTCTATATCTCGAATCGCAATCAACTGTACGCACTGTCTGAAGCGGCCGCTGGCAAGCCCGCGACAGCTAAAAACTGAGCCACAAAGGCACAGGAAGCACAAAACAAATGCTTGTTCATCATCATTTGTGCTTTTGTGCCTTTTTGCGCTAACGGAAAATGAAGAGTTTTGATTTTCAACCGCGGACGCGAGTGGTCTTTGGCGCCGGTGCGATTGAGCGCCTCGGCGAGCTTGCGCGCGAGCTGAATTTTCGACGCACGCTGCTCGTCGCCGATCATGGTCTGGTTGCGTCAGGGCACGTCGACGAAGCAGTTGGGCCGCTCGAGAAGGCCGGCGTTGAGGTCATTCGTTTTCACGACTTCGAGGTCAATCCAGACTCGCGCATGGTCGAAAACGGGACTGCGTTCGTGGCGCCGCTGAAGATCGACTCGATCATCGGACTCGGTGGTGGCAGCTCAATGGACTGCGCCAAGGGTATCAACTTTCTCCTGACCAACGGTGGTCGCATGTCAGACTATCGCGGCTACGGCAAAGCGACGCAACCGATGTTGCCGATGATCGCGATACCGACAACGGCCGGCACCGGAAGTGAAGGACAAAGTTACGCGCTAATCTCCGACGCTGAGACTCACGCGAAGATGGCGTGCGGCGATCCGAAAGCAGCGTTTCGCGTCGCCCTCCTCGATCCTGCTCTCACTGTTTCGCAGCCACGAAGCATCACGGCAACTTCCGGATTTGATGCGATTGCACACGCGGTCGAGACTTTCGTCACGACCAAACGCAATCCGCTTTCCGAGCTCTTCTCGCGCGAAGCGTGGCGACTGCTCGAGCCGAATTACGAGCGCGCGCTTACTCAACCGGACAATCTCGAAGCGCGCGGCGCGATGCAGCTCGGTGCTTACTATGCCGGCGTCGCGATCGAGAACTCGATGCTCGGCGCGACGCACGCTTGCGCCAATCCGTTGACTGCACGTTACGGAACCGCGCACGGTGCGGCAATCGCGATGTTGTTGCCCGCGGTTGTGCGCTGGAATGAAAGGTTCGCATTCAACGATTATTTTTGGCTTCTCAGTTGGTCCAGCGTTGCAGGACAATCGAACGGCGTACCGGTTACTGAGGCTCTCGCGCGACGACTTGAGGAGCTCGCGAACATTGGCGGCTTGAGCAGCAGCCTGCGCGCGGCCGGAGTAAAGGATACAGAATTGCCGGAACTCGCAGCAGAAGCGGCGGAGCAGTGGACCGGCACGTTCAATCCAAGACCTTTCGATAAGCAGGGAGCGATTGAAATCTACCAATGCGTTTATTGAAAAGTATCATTGTCATCTTATGCCTTGCCATCAACGTGTTGGCCCAGGAGACGCCTGGCGACAATTGGGCGCAATTCCGCGGCAATCAGTCGCTGACCGGGGTCTCGCAGTCAAACGTTCCCGATTCGCTGAAGCAGTTATGGACTTACGAAGCGGGCGAATCGATCGAATCGTCGGCCGCGATCGTCGGTGGCACAGTCTTCGTTGGTTCGCAAAAGGGCGAGCTCGTCGCGCTGAGCCTGGAAAACGGATCGGTCTATTGGAAATTCGGAACGGGTAACCCGATCGGTGAGTCGTCACCGGCTTACAGCAACGGCGTGGTTTACATTGGTGATCTGGGCGGCTGGCTGAATGCTATAAGTGCTACTGACGGTAAAAAGTTGTGGGCGTTCAAAGCCAACGGTGAGATCAAATCATCACCCGTCGTGGTCGGCGATCGAGTTTTGATCGGATCTTACGATGAACATCTTTATTGTGTCTCCGCGCGCAATGGCTCGCTGTTTTGGAAGTTCAAGACGAATGGGCCAGTACACTCGACGCCCGGTATCGCAGACGGTATGGCGTTCATCGCAGGTTGCGATGAGCTGTTTCGCGCGATTCGACTTACCGATGGGAAAGAGGTGTTCAGCGTTTCGTCAGGTGCGTACACAGGTGCGTCACCGGCGCTGCGAGGCGGCCTGGCATTCTACGGCACCTTCGACAACGAAGTGCTGGGAGTCAATCTCGCGGAGCGCAAAGTCGACTGGCGTTATGAACACCCGCAACGAAAGTTTCCGTTTTATTCGTCCGCCGCGGTGACGAGTACGCGCATAGTTGTGGGTGGACGCGACAAGATGATCCACGGTTTGACGTTGCAGGGGAAAGCGGCGTGGACGTTTGCGACGCGCGCTCGAGTTGAATCGTCACCGGCGATTGCTGATGGACGCGTGTTTGTTGGGTCAAATGACGGGCGGTTTTACGTGTTGAGCGCGAGCAACGGCACGAAGCTTTGGGAGTTTAATGCCGGCGCGCCACTGTCAGCGTCACCGGCGATTGCGAATGGGCGTATTGTGATCGGATCCCAGGATGGGCGCTTGTATTGTTTCGGATAGAACTATCCACAGATTACACAGAAATTATTCTGCGTAATCTGTGCAATCTGTGGATGATCTCACTTCAAAACCGCGACGACTTCGATTTCAAGCTTCGCGTCACGTGGCAAGCGCGCCACCTGCACAGTCGTCCGCGCTGGCGGGTCGCCTTTGAACTGCTTCTTGTAAAGCTCGTTCAAAGTGTTGTAGTCGTTCATATCGGCGAGAAACACGGTTGCCTTTACCACGTGATCGATGCTGCTGCCTGAAGCATCGAGCACCGCGGTCAAATTCTTAAACACCTGCTGAAATTGACCTTCGAAACCGCCTTCCGCAAGCTGACCTGTCTTTGAATCGATCCCAATCTGCCCGGATGTAAAGACGAGATCGCCTGTGATGATCGCAGGCGTGAAGAGTCCATTCGGAGGCCCGGTCTTCACCGCACGCCGTTTACCACTTGCAGTTTGACCAACTGCATAAGACGAAGCACACGCGACGACAATTAACAGCAGAATCAGTTTCTTCACGGCTTTCGACCTCCAAAATACTTCGCCAACGTACTGGTGGCGGGTTTCTGAGTGAGCATCGATACGACAATCATCAACAACGTCGAACCAATCACCATGGGCACCACCGGCATAAATCCGTAGACAGCCGTGCCGCCGGGAGTTCGAGTTAAAATCTCAACACCTCCGGGCACCCACAGAACTGTCGGTGGTCCAGGCGCCGGTGCGGGCACGGTTGCCTGCAACACGGCGACAGCAATGACAGTCGACGCGGTCCAAACAGTGACGGCGAGCGCGCCCCACTTCGTACTTCCCTTCCAGAACAACGCTGCTATCAGCAGTGGCGACAACGCCGCATAACCGGAGAACGCATACTGAATCGCGAGCTCAAAGATCGTTTCCGGCGCTTGCAAAGCGACAATGTAAGCAAAGAGTGTGATGAGAACGATAAAGAGGCGTCCGGTCTGAACCTGCACCGCTTCGCCGAAGCGGCGCTTACCGCCGTAGAAGGCGAAGACGTCCTCCGTAAACATGGTCGATAGAGCGAGAATTTGCGAGTCGCTGGCCATCACTGCGGCCATGATCCCTGCGCCGAGCAATCCAGCGAGCCAGAGTGGCGCATACTGTTGCAGCAGCAGCATGATCACGTCGTCGCCGGCAGACTTGTCCCGCAGCTCATCGCGGTGTTCGGGATCCATCGTGCGCCCCTGTGTCGCGAGCACGCGGCGCGCTTCCTGCTTCTCGCGGATCTGCGGAATCTCTGTAACGCGGTTGGCCATCACGCCTAGAAACACGCACGGCAACCAGATCGCGAGTATGCATATCGGGTAGAAGATGACGGTCTTCTTAAACTGCGCCATCTTGCGTGCAGTCAAACAGAAGATCAGGATGTGTGGAAACGCGATCGCTGAGAGAGGTATGAACGTATAGCTGAAAAAGTAGTACGGCGAGATCCGTTCGCGCGTGAGCAACCATGACGTTGCTGGTGCAGCTTGTAAAGCCTGCGCGGCGCTGCGAAAGCCACCCATGCCGATGCCGATGACAGCTAACGCGATGGCGCCGAAGCACAGGAACAGCACCGTCTGAAAAGTATTGACCCAGGCAGTGCCGCGCATACCGCCGAAGAAAACGTAACTCATCACCACGAGCGCGACGATGGCGCCGCCAAACCAGAACGGTACGAATCCGCCGCTGATCGCATTTAGCGTGGTGCCGCCGCCCATGATGCCGATGATGATGTACGGCACGAGCAGCACGGCTTGCACGACAAAGATGACCGTTCCGATATGAGTGCATTCCCAACGATCTCGAAACATCTGTACGGGCGTCATGAAGCCGTACTTCTTACCGAGTGCCCAGACGCGCGTGCCGACCAGGAAGATCGTCAGTGGAATCACGAGGCCTGACGACGATGCCATCAAGCCGAACGTCACGATGCCGTTGTTGAATGCATGGCCTGACGATCCGAGGATCGCGAACGCGGTCATGTTGGTGCCGAAGAGCGAGAACAGAAATACGAATGGACCAAGGGAGCGGCTGGCCAGGAAGTAATCTTCAGCCTCTTCTTTGCCTCTCGCGTGACGAAAAGCAAAGATGCCGATGTAGAGAACGGTCGCGAGATACAGGAAAACTACGATTGCTGGAATCAAGCGCGGCGCTCCTCCCTGGTATCTGTTTCTTCAACCTCTTGTTCAAGGTGAGACGGCCAGGCATAAGTCACCAGCAGCCACATCAGCAGCGCGGCGGCCACTGAGAAGCATCCTTGATAGAAGAGTCCGATCGGAATGAAACCAAAAACCAGGCGGGAGCTTCGCCAGAACCAGACGTCCTGATGAAGCACGTAGAGTACGACGACAGCAAGAACAAGCAGGAGTTTCTTCACGGAGGCCAGAACTTAGCAAGCCTCTCGAACCAGTGTCAACACAAAAAGGCACCTGAGTCACAAAAATGAATAATTCAATTTTGTGCTTTGTGCCCGTTGGTTTTCGCCTTGGCCCGGTGATGACAATCAATGTTGTGCCGCTTGATCATGCGATCGAGCGTCTTGCGATCGACTGAGAGAATACGCGCCGCGGCTTGTTTGTTTCCGCGAGTGTGTTCCAGCACGCGGGCAACGTGGCGTCCCTCGATGGTAGAGAGGGTGACCAGGTCGTCATCCGCGTGCTCAGCCTGAACAGAAGTCTCAGGTGCAATATCTTCTTGGTGATCGGGCGGCGATGGTAAAGCGATCCAGACTGCACTCAGCACATTGAATAGATCTTTGGAGAATCGTTCGGCGGCGACTTCCAGTTCGAGATCACAGCTGCTGGCGGCAATCACCCGCACGTTGACCTTCTGAGTCTCAGTAGATGCAACACGATTCAACTCGCCCGTTTGCACCAGGCGCATTAGATTCAGTTGCAGGGACGGACTTGCTTGTGTGACCTCATCAAGAAAAACGGTGCCACCATCTGCTTCCTCGAACAGCCCTTTTCGATCTTCCTGGCCGAAGAGTTTTACATCAATCAACTCCGCCGGAATCGCGGCGCAGTTGATTATCAGGAAAGGACGATCGCTGCGGTGGCTACGATGATGAATGGCGGCAGCCACGAGTTCCTGACCTGTGCCCGGCTCGCCTGTCAAAAGGACAGGCGAGTCTGCGCCTGAAACAAGGTCCACCTGTTTCATCGCCTCGACAAACGCCTGGCTGCGTCCGGCCAGCTCAACGTCTGAATGGTACGCAGCCGAGCGTGGCGTGGGTGAGGTTCCTTGAACTCCCTCTGCCAATTCGCGTGCCCGGTTCTCATCTTCTCTCACAAGCGCGTGCGCGTTTCCTCCGTTAGCGATACTCGTCATGCTCGCTCGACCTCCGCTGCAAGTCTTCCCTGGAATTAGAGGATTTAGGAGAGGGACGACAACCTCGCCCTGGCCGCGTCCCTCTTTCCACGCGCGAGGATTTCACTCTGTTTACAACGCGCGCGTCTCGTAGGATTTCAATCAAAGCCGCATTCGACCCAATCTTGAGGGGCAACACAGAACTTACTGAGGAAGTGCTGCTCATCCGCGCATTTCCTGGCGACCTCAAGTTTGGTGGTCCAATGATTTACCAGTGCCTGAGGCACGTAGCCCCGTTCGTTAGATTTGAGAGGTTTCGCCTATGACTGGCAATTGCGTAGCACCCAACAAGCACGGGCTATGTAAACCATTTAGCATCTGGAGGTTAAGCGGTAATAGAAGGTGGCGCAATTGGGGAGTTTCCTGAACTTGATACAGGGATTTCCTGAGCGTTTTGCCCCACACTGGCATGTTTGGACCAGTCGGAGTTAGTCTTCGACTTCTATGAGGCCCACGATTATTGCGTAACGGACCAGCCCGGCCACGTCGTGAATACCCAGCCGTTCCATTAGCTGCGCCCGGTGAGTTTCAACGGTCTTTACGCTGATTTTCAGCACTTGGGCAATTTGTTTGGTGGTTCTTCCTTCAGCGATGAGGCGCAGGACCTCGCGCTGCCGCGGGCTGAGTGTGGCCAGAAGATCTCGCTTCGTGGCACCCTTGCGTTGCTGGAGGATCGTATTTTGCGCGGTTTCCGGCGAAATGTAGGGTTCGCCCCGGACCACTGTATGGATCGCCTGTTCCAGTTCGATGCTCGCGGCGCTCTTTGGCAAGTAACCGGCTGCTCCTTCACGCAGGGCGCGGATGGCATATTCGCCGGCTTCATGGACCGTCAGGACGATAACTCTGATTTCCGGATGCTTCTTAGTTATTTGGTCCAGAACGTCAAAGCCGTTACCGTCAGGCATGGTGATGTCGAGGAGTAGGAGGTTGGGTCTGAGTTGTCGGGCCAGCTCGAGTGCTTCACTGCCTTTGCCGGCTTCGCCGACGACGACCACGCCATCGATCCTTTCGACGAGGGCCCGAATACCTGCGCGCACCAGCGCGTGGTCATCGGCGATTAACACGCGAATCGGGGTCATGTTTCTGGGCTGCTTTCAGTCACGCACAAGTGAGTATGAGAATTTAACAACATTGCGAACCCTCCCTTGACGGGGTAGGGAGCCTAAGATCTGAACCTATTGAGAGGTAAGTGTACTGTGTGCGACGGTTTTGAAGAAAGTGCTGCTTAACGAACACCTTTGTGTAACACGTGTGTCGGAAGTGTTGGAGGGACCAGTTTGCTTGAACCTGCAAAACAGCTACAATGCCCGGCATGGAGACAAAACGCTTTAACTTTCCTCACACAGTGCCGCTGGTCCAGCTAGAGACTGGGGGCGTACGAGTGCGAGGCTCACGCGTGACACTGGAGACGATCGTGCATCGTATGCAAATGGGAGAGACGGCCGAAGAAATTAACGATGGATTTCCCACAGTCTCAGTCCCAACAATTAAAGAAATCCTTGCCTGGTATCTCGATAATAAAGCCGAAGCCGACGAGTACCTTCAGCAGATCGAGGAAGAAGGTGAAAAACTCCGGCAGTGGGCAGAAAGTCAACCCAGATACAAAGAGCATCGCGAGAAGATTCTTCGGTACAAAGCAGAGGTCATGCGCCGCAAAGAAGAGTTGAGCAGAACCTGACCTCACTCACATCACGAAAATATGATTCGTCTCCTCACGGACGAAAACGTCAATAACAATATTCTGCAAGGTCTAGTTCGACGCTTGCCGCAGTTGGATTTCGTGTCGGTCAGAGATGTCGGCCTGGCCGGCTCATCAGATTTGGTGTTGCTCAAATGGGCCGCTAATGAACAGAGGATTATCCTGACTCATGATCGTAAGACCATGGTTCGTGATGCCAATCAGTTAGTAGCTCAAGGCGAACCGATGGCAGGAGTGATTTTTGTTCCCGATCAGTTGGAAATCGGTCGAGCCATAAATGATTTAGAAATGGTACTTGGATCTTCTACAGAATCAGATATGCGAAACAGCGTAGAATACTTACCTCTCTAAACCAGAGACGGCGGCAATACGAACTGGCCCAGATGTGGGCCGGAGTAGTTCTGCGCGGTTCGCAGTGCAAGATCCAACGCCGGTCGCGTCGACTCCGGCGTGATCACTGCATCGACAAACCCACGCGCGGCGGCGTACTTCGCATCCAGCTCCGTGTCATACGTCTCACGCACCTTATCCATCTCAGCCGTTAACGCTTCGTCAGGCGATGCACCACTCTTCTTCAACTTCTCCAGTTGACTCCCGAACACAGCCTGCACTGCCGAATCACCTTCCATTACGCCCATGCGACCCGTGGGCCAACTAAAGATGAAATCCGGATCAAAGCCCTGTCCTGCCATCGCGTAGTAACCCGCGCCAGATGCATGATTCACAGTCAAAACGATCTTCGGAACAGTCGCAGTCGCCATCGCTTCAACAAACTGCGCCCCGGCACGAATTATTCCGGAGTGCTCAGCGTCAGACCCGACCATGAATCCGGAAACATCCTGAACAAACAATAACGGCGTGTGATGTCGATTGCAGGTCTCGATAAAGTAAGCCACTTTCTCCGCCGATTCCGTATAAATGATCCCACCGAAGCGCGGTGGCTTACCGCCGGGCGCGCGAACCATTCCTCGATGATTCGCGATCACCCCAACCTGCATTCCAGAAATACGGCCGTGGCCTGTAATCATCTCTTTCGCGTAGTCCGCCTGAAACTCGTCGAGATGACCATTGTCGAGCAAACACTCGAGCAACTTTCTGACGTCGTACGGCTGCCGGTGATCTTCGGGAATAATTTCGTAGAGCTCTTCCGCACGTCGCAAAGGCTCGCCGGCAGATTCAGTTGCGTATGTACTCGCAGGCTTCGGTAACTCGGAAACAAACTCACGAATCTTCTCGATGCACGTTTGATCGTCGGCAACTCGATAGTGCGCCACGCCTGACAACTCATTGTGCGTGCGAGCACCGCCGAGCGTCTCGTTGTCGATCGTCTGCCCAGTCGCACCTTTCACGAGATTGGCGCCGCCGAGGCCCATGAACGACGTCCCCTCAACCATGATGATGATGTCCGACAGCGCCGGCAAATAAGCACCACCCGCAATGCACGGTCCCATCACCGCCGAGATCTGCGGCACTTTCAAATAGCGACGCATGATCGAGTTGTAATAGAAGATCCGCGAAGCGCCGTACTGCCCAGGGAAAACACCACCCTGGTACGGAAGGTTCACGCCCGCCGAATCGACGAGATAGATGATCGGCACGCGCGAGCGCATCGCGATCTCCTGCGCGCGCAGAATCTTCTTGATCGTCTCGGGCCACCACGAACCTGCTTTCACAGTCGCGTCATTCGCAACAACGACGACTTCCCTGCCTTCAACCCGACCGACCACAGTCACCACACCCGCAGCTGGCGCACCACCGTCATACTGGTCATACGCAACAAGCAAACCGATTTCCTGCGAATAGGAATCCTTGTCGAGCAACAACTCGATCCGTTCTCGTGCTGTCAACTTACCTTGCTGGTGCTGGCGATCGATCTTGCCCGGACCGCCGCCACTGCGCAGCCGCGTCTCGAGTTGCAGAAGTTGATCGGTGAGCTCGCGCAGGCGCGACGGTTGTTTTGTGGCAGTACCGCTATCAGACTTTTTCATCAGTTGTGCTTGTTGGACCTTTATTGTTGCTGCCAGATCGTACGTAGCAGTGTATTGGCGCCGGTTGACGAAGGAAAACCTTCAACAATGGCGACGCGCGAGCCGCGCAGCTCAATCGCGACTCCGCCGGTTGAAGTTTGCCATTCGATCCGCTCGCCGGTCGATTTCAATTCCTTTGCGTCCGTGTATCTCTTACCAGTGCGCATTGCATAAGCGTTAAAAAACTCTCGCGCATCGAGCGGCGTGTCCCATGCAGTTAACTGGGCGATGAAGAACTCGTCAGGCTTGCCTGTTTCATAAAGCGCGAAACGATCGCCGCCCCAACCTGCCGACGCACGCTTCGATTCCGTCGCGTCATTCAAAAACTCGTCGAGGATTAAATAACTTCCCCACTCGCCGTTCACGTCGTAGTCGAGCCTTTTCCACGTTGGTCCAAGAACGCTCTTGAAATCCGGAAGACCAATCTGCTGCGGCGCTTCGTAAGAAAAATACTTCTCGGCGTGAAGAATCTGTTCACTCGATTGCGGCAATTTTGTAAACGCCTGCGAAACCATCTCCCAGCCACCGCGTTTGTAGAGCTGCGTGGCCCATGCCGATCCTTCCTCGTACGGAAACAACAACGACTCGCGTAAGGCGCGTGGTGCTTGTTTGAACTGTTCCGTCGCTGTTTCCTGTCCGCCGAGGCTGCGAATGAACGCGAGGGCAACCATCGGATTCTTCGCCATGTAGAGCGTCATCGCGAGAGTCGCATCGCCTTCGATAAGCGCGTGTGCGGCGAGCTCGGCGTCAGAATCTCCCTTGGCCCAATTCTCGAAGCGCTTCAAATTGAAGTGCTGATCCTGGAGTGCGTGCGTAAGCTCGTGGGCCATGACGGGCTTCTGGCCTTCCAGCTCGATCCAATCGGCCAGATAAAACTGCTGCGCCTTCGGATCGTAGTAACCCGCAACCTGTTCAGTCAGGAGCTTGATCAAAAATGTACGATAAGCAAAATCTTTGGGCGCCAGGCCGAAGACCTTGAGCACCACTTCAGCCGCGTGCATCTCTGCCGGCGTGATTTCGGAGTCGAGATTCTTGATGATCATGCGCTCGATCTCGCCGCGAGATTGAGCGCCACTCTTCACATTTTTCAGTATCGATAGCTCGCGCAGCTCGCTTGTTTCCTTGAGCATCGCCGCCGTCAGGGAGACGATGGCGGTGTGTTGGGTACTGCTTGCTGCCCCGGTCTGGGCCTGTCCTTTTGGCAGGAAACTGCCCGTGCCGAGACAGAACACGATCAACAGGGCGAGTCCGGCGCTAATTTGCTTTGACATATTGGTCTTTCACTCTTATAGTCCGCTAAACGTTTACAGCTAAACAAGGATCGGGAACCTCTTTGCTATGAGTTCGGAAGGCTTTGCTCAGATGACAAGCCCTGCCCCTGAAGATGTATTCGATGTTTGGCACGAAACCTTGCTGCGTGTGCGTTACGCCGAAACTGACAAGATGGGCATTGTTTATTATGCCAACTATTTAGTCTGGTTCGAAATCGGCAGGACGGATTACTGTCGCGCGCGCGGTTTTTCTTATCGCGACATGGAAGAAAATGAAGACGCGTTCCTCGTTGTCGCTGAGTCGTATTGCCGCTACAAAGCTCCCGCCTATTACGATGACGAACTAATAGTTCGTACACATATTACAGAATTACGTAAACGCTCACTTCGTTTCGGGTATGAGATCGTACGCGCATCCAACGGGCAAGTTGTTGCCGAAGGTGAAACCGGACACGTCATCACTGATTCACGCGGACGAGTGCGTTCGTTTCCGGAAGGATATGCGCAAAGATTGTTAGCTCCACCGTTGATCAAATCTCATCCCGGCGCAATGGTGCCAAGCGAAACCGCACCTGAATAAAATTTTGGATATACGTCCTATAGCACGTATAGGACATTTACTTCTTTCGTCACAACTTTTCCCGCCACGGTGTTTCTGATTCAGAGCCCCAGATTCTTTGTAACTTTTTGCAACTTCGTTCGTTTTACCTTCAGACGAAAGCCTCGCTGCTACTTCCGATAGCAACGAGGCTCTGGATGACAATACAAGTTCGATCGCCTCGCGGCGCTCAAGCTGCATCGTCGACGCCCGCATCTTAGCGCACCCGGTGGACGAGCTTCAACCTAGGGAGGGTCTACCATGCGCCGCTATGCAATCCCGTTTGCACTTGTCTCCCTGCTACTCCCGATAACGGTCTTCTCCCAACCGCGAACCCCCGAAGCTGCTCTCAATCACTTCAAAGACGCCATGAAGAAAGGCGGTAACGGCGACTTCGACGGTGCGATAGAAGACTACACACGCGCCATCCGCCTGAGCTCGCACTTCGACACTAGCAAGAGATCTGACAACCGTTTAGGTAACTCACTCACCGACTACTCAGCGGAAAGCGTCACCGTCATCGATCCTTTTACAGCAAACGCCTACAACAATCGTGGGTTGGTGCGCTTTAAGAAGAACGATTACACAGGCGCCATTGAAGATTTCGATCAGGCCCTGAAGATCAGACCCGGCCTTGCCGATATCTATATGAATCGTGCCGCGGCATTGCGTGCGAAGGGCGAGCTGCAAGCCGCGATGAAAGATCTCGATCGGGCAATCGCACTAAATAAGGACTTCTTTCAAGCCTACAGTAATCGTGGCAGTTTGAAACTGGATCTCGGAGACGTTGCCAACGCCCTTATCGATCTCAACCGCTCGATCGAGATTAACAACAGCATTCCCGAACCGTATTACCAACGCGGTTACGTGTATGTTGAACAAAAGGAATTTGATCGTGGAATCGCCGACTTTGAGCGTGCGCTCAAGCTCGACCCCAACATGGCATGGGCGTATCAGGGACGCGGCACAGCCTTTATGCTAAAGGGGAAGATGGTGGAAGCAATTGAAGACTTCAGTCGCGTGATCCAGCTCGACCCGCAAATTGCCTGGGCGTATTTCAATCGCGGACTGGCGAAGGTGTATGTCGGACGGGAGAGCGACGCGCAAAAAGATTTCGATGAATGTCTGCGATTACACCCTGAGCTGAAAGCAGATCTCCAGGCTCGAATTGACCTGGCAAGACAACTGCGACGAATCGGAAATTCACAGGAATAATTCGCCACAAAAAGGCACAAAAAGCACAAAATACTTAAAGAAAACTTTTGTGCTTTTTGTGCCTTTTTGTGGCTAGTTAATCGTGGCTCAGGTTGAGGCGCTGAATGTTGTTTGCTTTTCCGGTGGCTTCATCAATGTCCAACACGGCGGCGCAGATCTTCACCTGCCCTGTTGAATGTTCCGCACGCCGCGCTGTCGCTGAAGTAAACCGGGCGATAACGTCCGTCTTGTCCATTCCGATAACGCCCGCGTAGCTGCCCGTCATGCCGAGATCGGTCAGGTAAGCAGTGCCGCCCGGCAAGATCCTTTCGTCCGCCGTCTGCACATGAGTGTGCGTGCCGCAGACCGCCGACACTCGCCCATCAAGATGCCATCCCATCGCAACTTTTTCAGATGTGGCTTCAGCATGAACATCCACGATGCGAACCTTCGCTTCTGAGGGCAACGACTCGATCACCTCGTCAATGATTCGGAACGGATCATCAGATGGCGGCATAAACACACGACCCATCACATTCATCACAGCCACTTGCGTCCCGTTCACTTCGCCGACCCAGTAACCACTCCCGGGCGTGTTGGGTGGATAGTTTGCGGGACGAAGCAGTCGCGGCTGTTTGCGGATGTAGTCGATCGCTTCCTTTTTATCGAAGATGTGATTACCGGAAGTCATCACGTCGATGCCGGCCGCAAATAGTTGTTCGCATAACTGCGGCGTGACGGAAAAACCACCTGCGAGGTTCTCCGCGTTCATGATCGCGAAGTCAATTTCGTGTTGCTCACGCATATCCTGGATGCGCTCGAGCACGGCTATGCGCCCAGGCTTCGCGACAACGTCTCCAATCATTAAAACTTTCATATGAAGAATTGTAGTGAGAATAAAAAAACCGCGATTCACTGACTCGCGGTTTCTGGCAGGAGGGAGATCCGCATTTGCCGTTCCGAAGCCGTAATTGAACCTGCATAGACAGGTGGGTGACCTCTTAATGTCGCAGCCTCTGGCATTTCTTAACGATGAAGAAATGCACTGGCGAAACGACCTCGGTCTCCCTAATCAACGGCGTTGGCTCAATCATCGTACACTCGGTGACGAACACCGCAGAACGTTTCCCTCCGCCGCCACGGAATATAGCATAAACAGCCGCCAAAAAGCACAAAAGGCTCAAAAAGAAGATCTGAAATAAATGGTTTTATTATTTGTGCTTTTTGTGCCGTTTTGCGGCTGGCTTATTTGCGCCTTTTGTGGCTAACCGAGGGTGAGTTTGCCAGCGCCGCCCTGCTCGTTTTCGAGACTGGTTCGCACCTTCAGCAGGCGGTCGAGCATCTCCGCACACTCGGCACTGCGCGCGGCGAGTTGAGAGTCAGCCTGCTCGTGCATGTTCTTCAGGCGATGTAGCTCATCGGCGATGTGTAATGCGGCGAGGATCGCTACCTTCAAAGAATCAACGGTGAGTGTGCCCGATGAGATCTCTCTCATGCGGCTGTCGACGAACTCTGCGAGCTGAATGATGTATTCAGTATCACCGTCAGACCGAATGTTGTAGGTCTGATTGTAGATCTCAACACGAATGGTGGGACTGCTGGTACTGGATTCCATACTGCCTTTATTGATCACGCGTCCTAACCCGGAGCTCATCTGAGCTCCTCAGCCATCTCGGGATCGAGAGCAGCGACTGCATCCAGCATGGCTTCGACTTTCATGCGAATGGTCTCACGTTCGGCGAGCAGCTTCTCAACCTGATTCTCGAGTCGCTCTTTTTCATTAAGCACGTTGCCCATGTCGCGGTGAATGAGCGCTAGTTCCTTTTCCAGATTCTCTTTTTCCTGGCGCAGCGTTTTAGTGAGCTCGATGGTGCGATAGATCTTATCTTCCAAGTGAGAAAACTTTTCCAAGCCTGACAGACCTACCATCTTTATCTCCCGCTGTTGTTAGATTGAAAAGCGCGAATGGATTATCCGCCTTCACGCCTGCGAGCGCAAGACTCATTTTGTAATCATGCAAGATTTATTTTTAACGCTGCTCCGCGGCGAACGTTTCGAGCAACGCGGCAGTCACACACGAGTGCGACTCTTCGACTTCTTCATCGCGCAGAGTGCGATCGTCAGAGCGATATTCAAGGCGCAGAGTCACCGAGCGTTTTGCTGATTCAATGTTCCCGCCTTCGAAAGTGCCGACCAGCTTCACACTGCGGCAATCAGCCACGTGTTGCTTGTTCACCGCCGCAAAGATCTCTTCGAGCGAGACATTGCGATTGACGAGCAGCGAGATGTCGCGCGTCACAGAAGGATAGCGAGGTAAAGGTGAATACTGGATTTCTTTCGCAGGACCACTCAGCAACGCGCCAAGATCCAACTCGAGCACGTAAACCGGCTGGCGAAACTTGTACGATGCGGCTACGTTTTCAGCGAGCCTGCCGATCCTGCCGATCGCTTTACCGTCACCAATGCTGATCGAGGCGGTTTGCCCCGCACGTAGATGACGAGCGGAGTCCGGCGTGAATCGCAACGCGCTCAGGTTCATCCAATCGACAGCAGTCTCCAACGCGCCTTTGAGGTCGAAGAAGTCGAGCTCGCGTTCGCCCTGCGCGCGGGCCTCTTCGAGCGCGCTTCCGGTCGCAACTACGCCGAGCGCGAGTGTTTCGTCAGGCAGCTCTCCGGCTTTGGAACTCGAAAAAATGCGCCCAATTTCGAACAAACGCACATCGCGAATCCCGTGATTGAAGTTGTGACGCAGTGAAGCCAGCAAACCCGGCAAGAGAGTCGGGCGCATCCACGCGGCCTCGTCGATAATCGGGTTAGCGAGTTGCGGCTGATCATCTTCGTGTCCAGCGAGCGTCGGGATCAGCTCGAAGCGCGACTCGTGCGGAATGAAACTGAAATTGATCGCTTCGTCGTAGCCGAATGCGTTCAATGCGCGTCGCAAGGAACGTTGCTGCATCTCGCTCGGCTGGTACTCGCCTGAATGACTCGACGGCGGCAGCTCCGATGCGATCTTTTCGTAACCGGTGTGTCGCGCGACTTCCTCGACCAGGTCTTCTTCCTGCTCGACGTCGACACGCCACGACGGCACCTTGAAGTTCATTCGATCGTCCGACTCTGAAGTGCGCTCAAAACCGAGACCTGTAAGTATGCGAACGATCTCAACAGTCTCGATCGAAAGCGACGTGAGTGCCGGGATGCGCTCGGGATGAAGACCAACGACACGCTCGCTGAACGGTTGCGGGTAGACGTCGATCGCGTCTTCCGTTGCAACACCTCCTGCAAGCGCACAGATCAATTCGACACAACGTTGCTGTGCTCGCAGCGCACCGTCGGGATCGGCGCCGCGCTCGAAACGTCTCGATGCTTCGGTGTCCATGCCAAGCTTGCGCGCCGTTTGTCTGACTGATTGCGGAGCGAAGTACGCGCTCTCGATCAGCACGTCGGTGGTTTGGGTCGAGATCTCGGAATCTTCACCGCCCATGATGCCGGCCAGCGCCACCGCTTTCTCAGCATCAGCGATCACGAGCATGTCATTTGTAAGCGTTCGCTCGACCCCGTCGAGAGTCTTGAGCTTCTCACCGGCGTTTGCACGGCGCACGACGATCCGGCGTCCGCCGAGTTTGTGGAAGTCGAAAGCGTGCAACGGCTGGCCTAGCTCGTGGAGAACGTAGTTGGTGATATCGGCGACGTTGTTGATGGGACGCTGCCCAATCGTTTCGAGACGCTTCACGAGCCAATCCGGTGATGGACCAATCTTCACACCACGCACGAGGCGCGCAGTGTATCGCGGGCACAGATCCGGATCATTGATCTCGACTGAAGTGAAATCAGCGGCGCGTCCACCGCTCTTCGGCGCCTCCGAATCCGGCAGACGCAGGTGACCTCTTTCAATCACCGACACTTCGCGCGCGATGCCGACGTGCGACAGACAGTCAGGCCGGTTTGAAGGCACTTCGACATCGATCACAGCGTCGCCGTCGTGCTCTTCGACAGCGTCAATCGCCAGACCAACCATCGTCAACCGCTCGCGCAATTCCGCCGGCGTGAGTTTCGTATCGGTAAACTCTTTAAGCCACTCGTAACTAATCAACATTACTCAAATTTTTCCAGGAACCTGACATCGTTCTCGAAGAGCAGCCGGATATCGTCAAGCTCGTACATCAACGCGCACATGCGGTCGATTCCGAGTCCAAACGCGAACCCGGAATACTCCTGCGGATCGACACCGACCGCGCGCAGCACGTTTGGATGCACCATCCCCGAACCGCCCAGCTCGATCCAGCCCGAGTTCTTACAAATGCGACAACCACTTCCCTTGCACTTGAAGCAACTGAAATCAAATTCGGCGCTCGGCTCCGTGAACGGGAAGTACGACGGGCGAAAGCGCGTGACCGTGTCAGCCCCAAACATTCGTCGCAAAAATTCAGCCACCGTGCCTTTCAAGTGCGCCATCGTGATGCCGCGATCGACGCACAGTCCTTCGACCTGGAAGAACATCGGATTGTGCGTGGGATCGGGAGTATCGCGACGAAAAACGCGGCCGGGCGCGATCATCCTGACGGGCGCGCCGCGACGCTGCATCGCATGAATCTGCACGGTTGACGTCTGCGAGCGAAGCGCGAAGCCGTCAGTCGTGTAGAACGTGTCCTGCCACGCGCGCGCCGGGTGGTTTTCCGGAATGTTGAGCGCGGAGAAGTTGTAGAAGTCGGTTTCAATCTCGCGATCGTCTTCGATGGCGTAGCCGAGTGCGACGAAGACATCTTCCAAACGCTCGCGCAGCAGCGTGATCGGGTGGCGATGGCCTGAGCGTGGCCGGCGCCCGGGCATCGTGACGTCGATACTCTCGCGCGCCGTTCGTGCAGCTTCGATGTAAGTCTTCAGATTCTGCTCGGCCTGGTCCAAAGACTGCACGAGGCTGGCTTCCGTCGCCTGGACGAGCTGACCAAACGCGGCGCGTTGGCCCGGCTCAACACGGCCGACTAACTTCTTCGTTGCCGCGAGCGCACTCTTTTTGCCGAGATGACGTGTGCGCAGATCCGACAACGCACGCTCTTCTGCGATTGCAGTTTCGAGATCGAGCGCCGAGAACGTCGACGGATCACCAGTAAAGTGCGAAAAGCGTTCGAACTCTTGCTCGAACGCTTTGATCGCTGATGCTACTTGCTGCTCAGGTGATTGATCGGTCATTGCCTCTAGTTTTTCTTAACCGCAACCCACTTCCCTTGCAACTGGCCCGCGTAGTCAAACTCGCCCGACAATTTTCCTTCTATAATCGTCGCGCTCATCGAGATCGTACCGTTGGATCCTTCGAGCTGAAACGACAGGCGACCCTCTTTAAATGTGCCGTTCTTAAGCTGCGCGTCACCGAGTTGCGAGCTGCTGCCGCCGGAAACGCTCTCGCCGTCAATTTTCAGCGTCAGCAGGAATGGAAACGGCTGACCGTTCGCATCCGCAACTGCGTCCCATTGACCATTGAGATCAACGGCGCCGCGACCGGCGGTGGCAGTCGGAGCTTCAGGAGTGATAGCAGCAGCCGGCGTGACCTTCTTCAGAGTCACGGCCGTTTTCATCGTTCCATGTACGGCCTCGCCGACGAGCTTGTCACCGTCCACTTTGACGGTCATCACGGCATCCTTGCCAAAGCTCAACGTGAGCATTCCGTTCTCGAGTTTTCCGTCCGTTATATCAGCGGTCATGGTACCGTGAGTCGCACGTCCGGTGATCTTTCCACCTTCGCTTTTAAGCTCGAGCGAGACCTTCTCTTCAGCGGTCGCGCCCGGTCTCTTAATCATTCCCTCGTACGTGCCCGAGATATTCGCAGGCGCGGTCTGGGCCACAGCAACGATGCTGCCAAGCAGGAACGTGAGCGTCAGTAATAGAGTTTTGTGTTTCACTGATTTATTCCTTTCAGCAGGCGATCCTTCACAGGCTACGCCGCTTTATTTTGTTGTTCACGCTCAAGGGCGGCCTTTGCGTGGCCGACCACTTCCGCAAACGACTCGGGTTGATGGACGGCGAGATCCGCTAAAACTTTGCGATCGAGATCGATCTCCGCCAGCTTCAGACCATGCATTAGCTGCGAGTAGTTCAAACCATTCAAACGAGCCGCCGCGCCGATACGAACAATCCAGAGGCTGCGAAAATCGCGCTTCTTCAACTTGCGTCCGGTGTAAGCGAAGTTCAAACCTCGCTCGACTGACTCTTTCGCGGACCGGTAAAGTTTCGACTTCGTACCGCGATAACCTTTTGCCAGTTTCAATATCTTCTTGCGTCGCTCGAGACGCTTATTGCCACGTTTTGCTCTGGGCATATGATTACCTCCCTTTATTTATTAGGTCCATCCACTGTTTCAAGTAATCTGTGTAATCTGTGGATGGCGTTTTTATTAATCCCTACCGTAAGGCAGCATCGACATCACGCGATCGTGGTCTGACTTCGAGACGAGCACATCGATATCGAGATGGCGCTTTCGCTTATTGGTCTTCTTCGTCAATATGTGTCGCGCATGCGAATGGCCACGCTTGATTTTCCCGGTGGCCGTCAGCCGCACACGTTTGGCTGCCCCTTTATGGGTTTTAAGTTTTGGCATGATTGATTCCCTTCTGTTAATTAACTATTGACCGGAGGCGGCGCCTCCGGCTTAACACCCCCGCCACTCTTATGTCTCTTCGGTCCAAAGATGATGAACATCTGGTTCCCTTCCATCCTGGGCCGTGCTTCAACTTCACCTACGTCCACGAGGTCCTTCTCCAGTTTCTCCAGTATTCGCGCACCCAATTCACGGTGCGTCATCTCGCGGCCGCGAAACCAGATCGTGGCTTTAACTTTGTCGCCCTCCTGGAGCCACTGGCGCGCATGCTTCATGCGATACTCGTAGTCATGATCGTCCGTTCCCGGCCGGAACTTAACTTCCTTGACCGTGATCGTGACCTGCTTCTTCTTCGCCTCGTTTGCCTTCTTCTTCGCTTCGTACTGGTACTTTCCGAAATCGATGATGCGACAAACCGGAGGATCGGCGTTGGGAGCGACCTCGACGAGGTCCAGCCCCTTTTCCCGGGCGGCGCGCACAGCATCGCGCACGTCCATCACGCCCAGTTGTTCTCCCTCGTCACCAATCACGCGCACCTCAGGCACGCGAATTCTCTCGTTGATACGGACCGGCGGTACGCGCCGGTTATCAGGACGCTGACCGCGACCTCGAAAGCCTGTAGCTATTCCACACCTCCTAAGATTGAGCTTCGAATCATAGGTCCTAAGACCAATGACCTTCAGCTAGTTGTTCGTTAACGCACGGGTTTTAACTAACCGCTGCGCCATCTCTTTGAACTCAGCGATGGACATCACACCGATGTCGCCCCTTGCACGTTCTCTTACCGCCACCGTTCTTTGCTCCATCTCGCGATCGCCAAGCACGAGCATGAACGGCACCTTCTGTAACTGCGCGTCACGTATCTTCGCACCAATTTTTTCGCTTCGCAGGTTTGCCTCTACACGAAAGCCGGCCACGCGAAGCTCACGTGCTAATTCATCCGCGTAATCGTTAACCCGATCCGTGATCGGCAACACTGCGACCTGAACCGGCGCCAGCCACATCGGGAACGCTCCGGCGTAATGTTCGATTAACACACCGAAGAAACGCTCCATCGATCCAAACAGCGCCCGGTGAATCATGATCGGCCGGTGCGGCTTGTTGTCTTCACCGATGTACTCGAGCTGAAAACGTTCCGGCAGATTGAAGTCAAACTGGACCGTCGTCAACTGCCACGCGCGGCCAATCGCATCCTCGACGCGAATGTCGATCTTCGGCCCGTAAAACGCTGCTTCACCTTCAACACGCTGGTACGGAATACCGCGGCTATTCAAGGCGTCCCTGAGCGCCGCTTCGCCACTTTCCCAATCTTTATCTTCACCAAAAAAGAGACTGTGGTCATCGCCTCTGACGGAAAGATCGACTTTGTAGTCCTTAAAGCCAAACACGTCGTAGACATTGAAGGCAAAGTCGATGCAACTGACAATCTCGGCGCGCACCGTTTCCGGCGTGCAGAAGATATGGGCATCGTCCTGCGTAAACCCACGCGCCCGAATCAGCCCATGCAGCGCGCCCGAAAGCTCCGCTCGATAGCACGTGCCAAGCTCAGCATAACGCAACGGCAGATCTCGGTAAGAATGCTGCGCCGACTTGTAGATCCCGATGTGAAACGGGCAGTTCATCGGCTTGATGCGAAACTCCTGCTCTTCGAATTCCATCGGCGAGAACATCGAGTCGACGTAATTGATTTCGTGCCCGCTCGTGAACCACAGCTCGCGCTTGGCGATGTGCGGCGTGAAGACCAGACCATAACCGCGCAGCAGGAGCTGCTCGCGTAGATAGTCTTCCATCTCTTTGCGGATCGCGCCGCCTTTCGGGTGCCAGAAGATCAAGCCCTGGCCGTAGTCTTCCTGAATCGAAAACAGGTCGAGCTCGCGGCCCAGACGACGATGATCGCGCTTCTCAGCTTCTTCACGTTGCTTGAGCCATGCATCGAGCTCTTCCTGCGTGAAGAAAGCCGTGCCGTAGATCCGCTGCATCTGCTGTTGCGATGCGTCGCCTTTCCAGTAGGCGCCCGCCAGCGACAACAGTTTAAAAGCGCGCAGCTTGTTCGTGTTCGGAACGTGTGGACCAAGACAGAAGTCGATGAATGGTGAGCCGTCGATGTAATAGACGCTCACGAAGTCGCCGGCTTTTTCGTCGATCAGCTCACACTTCAACGGCTCGTCGCGTTCGCCAAACACACGTAGTGCTTCGTGCTTGGGAATCTCCTCGCGTCGATAACCAAGGTTCTTGCTCGCGATCTGCTTCATCCGTTTCTCCACAGCGGGCAGATCGGCTTCCGTGAGCGGTCGTGGCGTGATCACGTCGTAGAAGAAACCGTAACGCGGATCGTCGAGCAGCGCTGGTCCGATGCCGAGTTTGGTTTCCGGAAAGAGATCGAGCACTGCGGCGGCCAGAAGATGGGCCGTCGAGTGACGCAGCACTTCGAGACCCTCACGCGTTTGCGGGACGATTGGCTCGATCTGAACGGATCCGCCATTGCTGCCACGAACGGTGTCGAGTGGCGCCGTTAGATCCACTTCGCGATCGCCAATCTTCGCCGCCAAAGCCTGTTTCGCCAGATCGCGATCGAGCGTTTTGAGAGCCTCAGCTACCGTGGCCGAATCGGGCACGGGAACCGGGGCACCGTTTTTCAGTTGTACATTGATCTCGCTCATTTTAGTCTCCCCTTACGCGCCAAAGACCTGGATTTCCGTGCAACAGGCGCATGCGGGGACTACAACAAAGACCTGAGTCCCAAGGCCGAAGACGATACCTACGATTTACGATTCACCTAATTTTGGTTACTTCAGTCGATCGGATTCGATAGGAGCGCCTTCGCCGCGCGCCCGCCTGGTGCGGGTCGGCAATCAAAAAGTAAAGAATCGAGTAGTAGTTCGATTCATGCGAAGGTCTTCCGGAGCTTCCTATCAAAAGTTAGAAAATTACCCAAGTAACGAGCGCCGATTCTAGCAAAGCGCCTCAAATACAGCAAGGTGGTCCAGAACCATCAGATGTTAGCCACAGATGACACGGATAACACGGATAAAGCGAATCAATCTGTGTTATCTGTGTCATCTGTGGCTAAAATACCTCGATGGTAAGTTAGCTGTCTACGATCTCGCGACGATGGAAAAGCGTGATGAGTTTATCTTCACGAGACCGATTTCGATGTTGCGGTTTAGTCAGGATGGGAAGCGCTTGTTTGTTCTGACGACTGCGCAAACAGTTTATATCCTGGATGTTTCATCTCTTGCCAAGACATAAAATGAAGCCGCGGATTTATTTTTTGTTCCTCGCTTTACTCACCCTTCCAATTTCGATCTTTGCCCAAACTGATCCTGCTAACGACCTGTGGCGCGAGCGGGCGCGTAGCATAACCGAGGACCTGATTGTTGACGGCGCCAAACTTCCGCCTCTCCGCCGCGCTGTACTTCGGGCGCGACTCGCCGAACACTGGTCCCGTTACGATCGGCGGCGTGCGCTTGGTTGGCTCACGATGGCCGTCGAGTCAGTTGAACAAATCCCCGACAAAGAGAATTGGAAAGATCGTAGCGAGCGTCTCGAAACCACCAGCCTGCTACTAAAAACCGCGCTACGAATGGACCGAAAGCTCTCGCAGCGCCTGATTGCGATTCTAACTAACGAAGACAACGCGAAAGGTATCCAACAACTGGCAAACGCCGACAGCCTGATAACGGCCGCCGCCTCGATAGTTGATGTCGATTCCACACGTGCGGCTGAACTCGGCGCTTTGGCCCTGCGTCTTGGACCACCCTCCGACGTCGCGACGTTGTTGTTCCCTCTGTATCGACAGAACGTGCGACTGGCCGACCAGTTCCTGGCCCAGTCAATGGCCGTCGCGAGACAACCGTCATGGCCCGAATTGTTAAATTCACTCACATACGTGGTATTCGCGAAGGAACGAGGTCTTAGCGGCGAGCTGCCGCCTGTTCCCGAAAGCGCCCGCAAGGAACTATTGCAGCTCGACATCGCTTACCTCAATGCACGTCAAGATCAACTCAATTGGTCGGACGTACTCTCTTTCATCACTCCGGTCTTGAGCCAATTCGAACGCCTTATCCCACAGCAGGCGGGGGTCGCACGTCAGGCGGTTAACCAGTGCCAGACGGAGATGTCGAAGTCGTACCAGCAACTGATGAATAATTCCGATAAACAATTGAACACCGTTGATGCGCTTTTGAAAGCGGCTGCGGACGCAAAAGAGCCAATTTACCGCGCGACTTTCGAGTACCGGGCCGCGAATCTCGCAAGATCAACCAAAGACTACGACCTCGCGATGAAGATACTCGACGGCATGTCGAAAGAGTCGCGCGAGCTTATGGGCGGCGCGTGGGAAACATACCGCTGGGACTGGCCCGCGGAAGCTGCTTTGCATTACTACACAGACGGCCGTGTGCTCGAAATGAATCTTATTCTGGACGGCGTTCCGGCAGACTGGCAGGCGTTCGCCAAGGCTTCCTTTCTGGATCGACTTCCGGACCGGCGCGCCACCGACGGAGATCCGGCACTCCAGTTTCTCAACGACGCACGCGGAGCGTTGCGGCGATCGAAACTTCCTGACTCAGACAAATATGGTTGCTACTTTGTGTTATTACGTCTAGTCGTCAAATACGATCCGGCGGCGGCGAGCACGGCGCTCAAGGAAGCAATTGCGTCACTTAACCGAGCCGATCAAAAAGATCAAAAGACGCTGAATTCCGGCGACCTGTTGCGTACACTGCCCGCTCCGTTGCTCGAGATGGATGAGTTTGCGGTGAAGGACGGCCTCGCATCCATCTCGTCCGTTGAAACTCGAGCGCAGTTGCGGTTAGATTTGCTTCAAGCCACGCTAGGACGAATCAAGACCCAATAACTTCTTAGGAGACATCACGCATGCGCTCTGCACTCCGCGGTTTAGTTGTCGTTTCCCTGCTCTGCTGTTTTCTAATCCAGACACTCGCACAAACTTCGAACCGAACTAACGGCGGTGGGCGAGGCAAACCAACCGCGGCTGTTGCCGATCCAAACGACGGCAAAGCACCCGTCAGCGAGATGCGTAGCTCGATCGAGCGCTACACCGTCGACCGCGGCAGTCTCGCGCGAACCTATCCCGTCCAATACTCTCGCTCGCGCAGTGAGCGCTTCAAGAAGCTTTACGACGAGTGGCTGGCATCGCTGCAGAATCTCAACTTCGACACGATGAGTCAGGACGGCAAGATCGATTACATCCTTTTCAAGAACCATCTCGAATACGAGCGGCGACAACTCGACATCCAATCGCGCCAGCTCAGCGAGATCGAGCCTCTCGTTCCTTTCGCCGCCAGGATCATCGATTTGGAAGAAACACGACGACGCATGGAGCCGATCGATTCCGCGAAGATCGCCGCCACGTTGAATGAGCTGAGAAAACAAGTCGACGAACGGCGTCGCGCCGTCGAGCTCGGCCTGAGAGGCGAGGCCAGCAACGATTCGACGCGCGTGAAGAAGACCGTTGCGAATCGTGCGGTTGCTGCGATCAACGGCCTGCGCGGTAACCTGCGCAACTGGTACACGTTCTACAACGGCTACGATCCGATATTTACGTGGTGGAATGAAGAGCCCTACAAAACGCTGGACCAGGCTATGACAAACTACGCCACATTTCTGTCCGAGCGCATCGTCGGTATTCGCTCAGAAGGCAGCGCGCAAACACCAGCAGGACCGAATCGTGGGCCAGGTGGTGGCGGTTTTCAAGGCGGTGGTCAACGTCCCGCCGGTAACGCTGCACGACCCGGAGACTCAAGCGACATCATCGGCGATCCGATCGGCCGTGAAGCGCTGCTCGTCGAGTTGCGCTCGGAGATGATTCCTTACACGCCCGAAGAGATCATCGCGATCGGCGAAAAGGAAATGGCGTGGTGTGAAAACGAAATGAAAAAGGCGTCGCGCGAGCTCGGTTACGGCGACGACTGGAAGAAAGCGCTCGAACACGTTAAAAATCTTTACGTCGAACCCGGCAAACAGCCGCAGATGATTCGCGACCTTGCGCTCGAAGCGATCAAGTTTGTCGAAGACAACAACCTCGTCACGGTTCCTGAGCTGGCGAAAGAAAGCTGGCGTATGGAGATGATGACGCCCGAGCGACAGCTTGTCAGCCCATTCTTTCTCGGCGGTGAAGTGATCCAGGTTTCATTTCCGACGAACACGATGGCCCACGAGCAGAAGATGATGAGCATGCGCGGCAACAACATCTATTTCTCGCGCGCGACGGTGCATCACGAATTGATTCCGGGTCATCATCTGCAAGGCTTCATGTCGGCGCGCAACAAGCCATATCGCGCCATCTTCGGTACGCCGTTCTGGTCGGAAGGAAATGCGCTTTACTGGGAGCTGTTGTTGTGGGACCTGGGTTTTGCCAAAACGCCGGAACAGAAGATCGGCATGCTCTTCTGGCGCATGCACCGCTGCGCGCGCATCATCTTCTCACTCAGCTTCCATCTCGAAAAGATGACGCCGCAGGAATGTATCGATCTGCTGGTCAACAAGGTAGGCCATGAGCGCGACAACGCGACTGCCGAAGTGCGTCGCTCGTTCGACGGCAGTTACGGGCCGCTCTATCAAATCGCGTATTTGATTGGCGGTTTGCAGCAATATTCGATGCACAAAGAGCTGGTCGACTCGGGGAAGATGACGAATCGTGCTTACAACGACGCGCTCTTAAAAGAGAACCGCATCCCGATCGAGATGCTGCGGGCGGCAATAACAAACCAGAAACTGACGCGCGACTTCGTTACTAACTGGAAGTTTTACGGGCCGTTGGAGAAATAGTCCTGTAAATCTTGTACATCTTGTCAGACACTGAGACAGGATGTACAAGATCGACCACGCCATTAAGCTGCCAGATTCGGCTAGTGGATCAAGCCCGCGCCTTGAAAGCTAAGGCATTTAGGCGTCTGTGGCTGTGAGCTTTGGATCGATGTATAACACACCCAGGAAAATTCCGTTCAAATGATCAAAGTCATGGTCTGTTGTAAGAAGCCGTGCTTTCAAAACTGAAGCTGTTGCAGCGATCCACAGGTCGTTCTTACCCATGATTCTCGCAGTCTGACCGTTGGGGAGAGCCCGCAAAGGATCTTTGCTTAGACTGTACGCATCGATCTCAGAGTAACGTTGAATGATCTGTTCATCGCTGATGTCAACAACCGGAAGCTTTCTCAAAAGTTCCTCAAGGACTTTCAACTTCTTTTCTCCCCATCTACGTTGAATTGCCAGGGAATAGATTTCACCTTTGCTAACGACGGACATCATTGGGATTCTTGGCGGCTTAAACAGTTCGAACTTTTTCTCGACGTACTCCGCGTAACCAGCCGCAGTTGCGTAGCCAAGAACAATGCCCGTGTCGAGAATGAACTTTTCCATGCTGGCGTGAGGTAATTAAGCCGTCAATGAGGCCAGGAGTTCTTCTATGGATTCGTCGCCTGGCCATTTGCCCCATATTTCTTTTAGCGCAGGACCGACGCTGAGCTTTTGCAGATCAGAATCGAACAAAGCGCCCGGTTTTGGCGCGACGGGCATCTTTTCAAACACTTCTTCACCCGCTTCAGCAGGCTTGATAGTCTGAGCTTCGAGCAGTCGCACCTTTCGGCCGGGTTTAAAGTGAACGATTGCCTTAATTGTTACTTTCTTCCCCCAATACTCCCGCATCTGCTCAACATTTAGAATGTCGGGGTCGATAGTGCCGGGAATCACCTGGCCGTTACTTAATAGCAACTGGAATTTGCGGCGACTATGTTGAATCAGGTCAAATTTTCCTGAAATAACCAGAGCAACTGGTTCCGGTATTTCAGCCTTAAGTTCTCGTACCCGCTCGAGGTCGGTGTGACTTAGTGAGAAGCTGTCGGACCTGCGACTGGGCGCCTCGACTACAAGTTTCTTACCATAACATTTGAAAAACGTTTCGAACGAGAGCAAACCATCAAGCACTCCCTTATCGTAGGCGTTACTCTCAACGTTCTCAGACACTGCGTCTTTCACGGACCGGCTAACCAAACTAAGAGCAGTGTCTTCAGGTCTGGGCTTCGAATACCAAAGATCCTGCTGCTTGACATATTCCGGCGCGGTGTCACCCAATTCCGGAGCGTCCAGCAGAATTATCGTAGAGCCCTTTTTGAGGCCCGTAACCGTGAAGTCAAGAGAACGCGATAACCAACCGGGGATTGGACCACGTTTGACGCTTTCACCCTGAATCGCCAAGCGCAGGCCCCGCTCACAAGCCTCTGTTAGGTCATCGACCAACTCTTTCAGGGCCAGGACGGAAATCGTTCCTGGCGGAGTAAGTAATCCTTGTAGCTTTAGCTTGTAGTTCATAACTGAGTCGACACCCGCTCTATGCGTTTGATTCTAGCTTGACACTAGACCATCACCAAGCCGATCAGATGGGCAGGGAAGAAATTTGTAATCTTCGAGGGTGTTTATACGTTGGCTGCGGCTGAGCGGCTCAGCAATTGACGAAGTGGTGCAATGGGACAGGTTTCAGGAATTACAGGATGTACAAAATGCTTACCGTCCATACGCGAGTCGTAATTTAACGAACATTGGTTCGGTTGGTTTGACGCTGGGACGGTAGAAGAGGAGTTGAGGGGGCGGCGCGCTCGCGGTTAGGGCGCGGGTGCGCGCGTCCTTTTCCTCTTTGGTCCATGATTGGCCTGCCATGGCCATCTCCATACGACCGACACTCGACCCCCAGGACTTCTCCCAGCTCGCCACCTGCTCGTCAGTAAGCTTCAGGGCCTTGTCCGTGATGTTGATACCTTCGAGTCGCGCCGGCGCAACGATGACGCTCAACACCTCCGCCACGTGATCCGCCCGGCTCTTCTTCATCACGAAAAATGGCGGACTATCGTCCTGCGCGGGAATGTCCAACAACCTTCCAATTGCGACCTGATTGTCACCAGCACCGGTGCGCTTCGTCGGAAAGATCAAATAAGGATCACCAAGCGATCCATCTGCATACTGTTCGCGATCGATGATGTACACAAAACCCGCTCGCACCGCCTCTACACTGATCCGCAATCGATCTCCCTGGCCCAGTCTCGTCGTCGCCGAGATCCGCTCGGGCACCCACACAGTCGCATCATCGTGAACAATTAACCGCTCGCCGGAATCAGCTCGACGCGGTGGCCGCAGTCGCCAAAGAGTCATCCCCACAACCGTTTCCGGCGCCACATTGTTGACGGGCACATTTGGTGTCGCGTTGCGATAAGCTCGTCGCCGGTTCGTGCTCTTCTTTGTCGTCGAGCTACTAAACGCGGTGTCCCAAAGCTTGCGCGTCATGTCTTCCGGCCTCTGGGCGGAGATCGACAACACGAGCAGGACCAGCAAAGTAAGACTCAAAAGAACTCTCATTTCCATTCTCCTTGCATCACGAACGGCGCCCAAAAGTACGGCGACTGCCATTTCTGCGTGCGCAGCATCTCGATCTGCGCCGCCCGCAACGCCGCCGCAGGCGTTTTATTGCTGCGTAGCATCTCGGTATACAAATGTTTCATCAGTGCAGCCGTGGCCTTGTCGTTAACATTCCAAAGACTCACGACAACCCGCCGCGCGCCCGCGTACATGAACGCGCGCGTCAAACCTTCGAGTCCTTCACCGGTTACTTCCTTTCCAAGTCCCGTTTCACACGCACTCAACACCACCAGCTCAGCCGGCAGCTTCAGGTTGTAAATATCGTGCGTGCGCAGAAAACCATCCTGCGGCTTCCCTTCCTTGTCGAACATCGAAAGCACGATTGCGGAAAACCCTGAACGCTCGGTGTCGACATAGCCATGCGTGGCGAAGTGAACGTAACGATACTTGCTTAACTCGCCGTTGCCGGCTATGGCGCGATTGGCGTTGAAACCAACTGCCTTCAGCGTTGAGCCGGCGGGGGAAACGGCGAGTATCTGATCTGCTTCCCAGCGAGTGAAAAGCAAACGCGGGATTGAGAGTTGACCACCTGGACCACCTGGCCCGTGCTCGATGATGCGAGTCGCAGCCGGTTCGTTCACGCGGGCACCGGAGCTCAGGCGATCATCGTTCGTCGAGAACACCGGATCCGCAATCACCGCAACGGCCTCGGGCGCTAGTGGACGGTTCGCGAGAATCTGACGCTGCAGCGCAAACGCTGACGCGGATGGCAAACTGACAAGCTCGTGATCGACGATTAGTGGTCGATTCGGCGCGACTGCCAAAGCCGCGAACGGCACATACTCCAAAGCGCCATCTGCCACGACCACGAGCCGTTTCTTTCCCAGCTCAGCGTACGCAGGCGCGAGGATCATCCGGCTTAGCTCGCTCGCTGCCTTTTCAAACTCAGCGTCGGCACTCACGATTCGTGTTCTGCGTTGCGCGGGTGATTCAGCAGTCACGATAGTGCGTGCTGCGAGCGAGCTATTAACACGGCGCACAACGTTCTCGATTTCTTCACGCTTGGGCAGCGCGTAAGTTGTCAACGAATTCTGCGTGATAACCCAAACGTAGCTTCGCTCTTCGCCGAGCGAGTATTCGAGCAACACGGTATTCGGATCCAACTCGCGCTGAATACCCTTCAAGTCGAGTGGCTGTGGCTGAGTCAACGCGGAATACTGCGGGCTGCTCTTGCGGATCGCTGCCTGCACTTGCTGGTACTGATCTTCAAGCGTGCTAATCTCGCCTTGTACCCTGGTAATCTCGGCGGTGCTACCCTTGAGCGCCTTGAGCTGCATCTCGCGCTGCGCTTTTGCGTTCAGCACTCTCGTGAGATCCCGCTCTTTCTCGAGCAACGCAGAATCAACTCCCTGTCGAATATCGATCCGCGCTTCGCTGAGTTGCTCCAGCAGGCTGCGCGCTCGACCGCGCTCACTCGCGTGCAACGCTTCCGCGTCGAGTTTTTGCTGCATCAGGACATCGATGTAAAACTCGTAAGCTTTTTCGATCGTTGCGCGGTACGATGCGCGTAGCTGCAAACTACCCGAGCGCGAACGCACCGTCTCGCGCAACGCCAGCGACTCTTCGATGTATTTACGCGCGTCTGCGAGCTGGCCGCGTTTTTGCTCCGCACGCGCGATGCCTTCAAGCGTAACCGCCGCACTGCTCAGATCGTCGATATTGCGAAATATCGCGAGCGCCTGGTTATATTGCTCAACCGCTTTCTCGGGCTCGCCCGAAAGCCTGTAAGCCTCGCCGAGACTCATGAGCGCAACTGCTTCGCGCCGAACATTCCCCGTCGCACGTTGGATCTCCAGAGATTGGCGATGACGCGCAAAAGCTTTTTCATACTGGCCCTGTGCCGAATAGACCAGGCCAAACTCGTCAAGCGTTTCAGCCGCACCCGCGCGGTTGCCTGTTTGCTGCTGGATCTCAAGTGCTTGTTCGTCATAGCTCAGGGCCTTCTCGAAGTCACCCAAACGCCGGTAAACACGGCCGATATTGAGGAGCGTGTAGGCTTCCGAGTTTTTGTTTCCGCCGGCGCGAATTATTGGCAGCGACTGCTCGAGATATTCGAGCGCCTTTTGCAGCTCTCCTGACTGGTAGTAGGCAACACCGATATTGCCGAGCGTGATCGCTTCATTCGGTTTCAGACCGCTCGCTCTGAAAACCGCTAGCGCCTGCGCGTACAATTCCAGCGCCGTTTGCCAATCGGCAAGGTCGCTGTAGATCTTGCCGATGTTGCTGAGGGCATTTCCTTCAGGCACGCGCGAACCGATCTGGCGCGCCACCTGAAGCGCACGTTGCTGGTGGCTCAGAGCCTGTCCAACGTCTCCCAGGATGTGGAGCATGCCGCCGATGTTTGTTTCCATGGATGCTTCCAGCCGTTGGTCGCCGATGGAAATCATCAATGGCAGGGCCTGGTTAAAGTATTCAAGTGCCTTGCGAGGCTCGTTCAAATCGCGATAACACAGACCAATCGAATAAAGCGTGAGCGCCTGTCGCTCTGTGTCTTCAGCCGCTCGAAACCACGGCAACGCTTGTTCATACTTCTCGATTGCCGATCGCTTTGCAGCAGCGTTTTGTTGCACGCGGAATTTTCTGGCTTCGTCAAAGATCAGTTGCGCAGTCGCGTGGTCTTTATCGATCGTGCTCGCGTCGCGCAAAGCGATGATTTTGATTTGATAACGACCAGGCAGAGCCTTAGGATCCGGTGCGCTCACCTCGACGCGATACTCGCCAGCGGTCGAGGCAACGATCACAACAGGCTCAAGGCCCCAGTCACCAGTCGGACTGTCGCTCTCGGTCAGTTGCTTGTTGTCAGGCGCAAACGAAGCCGTAACGATGTTGATTCCTTCCTGGATGACGACCGCGTGCAGGAACTGGTTTGCAGTCAGAGTTATTCGATACGAGTGAGTTTCGCCGCCTTTAAGCTCACGGCTCACGTCCGAGAGCACCGGTTGCTCACTCGTTTGTGCGAGGGTCGCGCAGACACAGAGCAAGAGTGCCGCAACTGTTTGCACCAGCATTTGAAGAAATCTTTTGCGCATCACGGCGAGCAGGAGTGGACCGGGACGGCCACCCCTGAAATTGAACGTTGGTTTATTTAAGCGTTTGCAGCGGCGGCATTCTCTTCGTCCGGGACGGTTCCGCCGGCCTGGGCCTGGTACGACTGATCCGGCTCCCAATTGTCACCGTCTCTCCATCGTCCGGCCACCGTCTCACAGGAGACTGTCTCCATTGTAAGCGTCCAACTTTTGTTGTCGTGCGGGAACGTAAATTCCGAGCCCTTGTGCAGGTTACTGGCTTTCTCCTCGCCGTTCCGATTGAAGAAACTCAAGCTGTCTTCCGTCTCCGTTACGTACTGGAAGTAACAATCCAACAGATCCTTCCCGATAGCTTTTCCCTTGAACTTGTCAATCGTTATTTGCTTTTTGGGGTCGCACACGATGTTTTCTCCTTTGGGCTGGGTACCTGAGTTAGGCACACTCAAACTGCTGTGCTTTGGGTATTTATCTTTCAATTATAAAACGCGAGAACTGCCTGGGAAAACCACCATGCGAGGAAACCTGATGTTTTGGCTAGGTAGAAATTGCCACAAAGAGGCACAAAAGTCACATAAAAATTCGTGTTGTGACTCTTGTGCCGCTTGGGCGCTTATTTACAGCATCGCTAGGCAGTGGCGGCGACAGCGTTCTCTTCGTATACGAGCGCTCCGCCGGCTTGAGCCTGGTACGACTGGTCTGGCTCAGGCACCACATCATCTATAGGACGATCTTTAGGAACACCTGACCAGTTTCCGCCCACAAATGTACAGGAGCCCCCGGTGATGTTAAGCACCCATACAATGTCCTCGACATGAGGAAGCGCGAAATTGAACCGGTCGCCCACGCGCAAACCTGCCACTCTCTTTTGGCCGCGCCTATCGTAGAAGTCGTAGAAGTTTATACCGTTGATTTCTGTTACCCACTGAAAGTAACACTCCATCAGGTCACCCCCTTCGGCGCTTCCGTTGAAGTGGTCAATAGGAATATGTAGGCTCGTGTCGCACATGATGTCTCCTCCTTTACTGGGTTTGGGGTTGGAGTTTAAGAACAGCCGAATTGGCTATGCTCTTTGGCATTCAACTTTCAATTATTAATGCGAGAACTGCCCGGGAAAACCACCATGCGCCGCAAGATTTAATGGTGTTCGAGTTTAACGGCATAGATCAGGAGCTTGCCGCCGGCTTTCAGCGTTGTCAGTGACTCGCCCTTTTCCACTTCGGGCTTGTTACTCGAATGCTTGTCGAGCAGGTCTTTGATGGACTTGTTCAGCGCCGGATCAGTGATGAGTCCGCCGGTTTCAATACTGGCGAATTGCTTAACCGGCTCCAACTCCGCCAATACGTCTTCAGAAAACACGAGCCAGAGTTTTTCAATGCCCTGCTGAGTGTCGAATCGAAGCCAGGACGTTTTCGGAATCAGGATCGTCTCGCTGGCCGGCACGAGTGAAGCGCCGTTGTTCGCAGTCGAGGTTGGGAAGACCACGTTGTATTCAGGTGTGCCGGATGCTGGTCCCTCGTTGAGAATGTACAGGTAACCCGGTTGCGGACTGCGTACGTTCACGCGGATGCGATAGTCGGCTTCGAAGTTGATCTCACCCGCGAGCGTAAACGGATCCTGGTAAGGGTTGTTGTTTTTGAACTTCTGCACTGTGATCCAGTAGGTGAGTGTGCGTTGAGCAGGCGTCACCGGAGGAATGTTACTGACACGCGAAGAACGCCAGATGTTTACTGCAAAGATCGCAGCAGTCACCAACAGCATCCCAAGCAGCGCGAAGACCAGCACTCGTTTCTTTTGTCGCCAGAGATCATCTTGAGTCCGCGTTATTAGCGGCAAAGTCTGCTTCAACTCAGCGTCCAGCTCGACACGCTTCTGCAAACTGCGCAGATCGCCCAACATGTCCTTCGCGGTTTGAAAGCGATCGTTGGGCTTCTTCGCCAACGCCTTCATCACGATGCGTTCGAGCTCCGCCGGCGCTTCCACGAGCTTTGTCAGCGGCACGGGATACTTTTCGAGAATCTGCACAATCGTGTGACTCGTCGTGCTCCCACTGAACGGGATCTTTCCCGTGATCATCTCGTACATGATCACGCCGGTGCTCCAGATGTCCGTGCGCTCGTCAATCTTGTGCGCCTGCGCCTGCTCCGGCGACATGTAGTTGATCGTGCCCATGATGATGCCGGGCGCGGTTCGGAATTGGGTTATGGCTTCCGGATCGGAATCGTGTTCCGCACTCGGAGATTTGTGTTCGGTAATTTTCGCAAGACCGAAGTCCAGCACTTTCACCACGTGATCGCGCCGGCGGAGCATCACGTTTTCGGGTTTGATATCGCGATGGACGATGCGTGCTTCGTGTGCGGCGTCGAGTGCGGCGAGCACCTGGAGGCTGATATCGACTATCTCGCCAAGCCCCAGACGTTTTCCGTGCAAGTGTTCTCGCAATGTCTCGCCATCGATGAATTCAGTAGCGATGAAGGTCAATCCATCTGCTTCGCCAAACTCAAAGACAGTGAGAATGTTCGGCTGGTTCAACGACGACGCGACTTTTGCTTCCTGGCGAAAGCGCTGCATGCGTCGCTTGTCTTCCGAGATGTCAGGCGAGAGTACTTTCAGTGCAACTGTGCGATCGAGCCTCGTGTCGCGCGCGAGGTAAACTTCGCCCATGCCGCCGGAACCGAGCGAGTCGAGAATGATATAGGAACCAAACCGCTGTCCTTTATTAAGTATCTCCGGGCGAGCTTCACTGTCCGTTAATAATGGCGCAACGGCTTCCGCAGCCACGCCGTTCATAAAACTGTCAGCATCCGCCTTTCCGTGTGACTCGATCAGTTTCTCGACTTCCACACGCAAAGACTCATCACGACCACACTGGCTCTCGACGTAAGCAGCTCGTGCTTCGTTATCGAGCAGGATGGCTGACTTGAAAATGCGACTTATTTTTTGCCAGCGATCAGGCGTCAATTCGCCCCGCTCCCGGTGAGTTGTTGATACAACCAGGCGCGCGCCATGTTCCAATCGCGTGTGACGGTGTTTTCGGAAATGTGCAACACGCCCGCGATCTCTTCGTTGTTCAGCCCGCCGAAGTATCGCAGCTCGACAACCTGACTGCGACGCGGATCCATTTCGGCAAGACTTTTGAGTGCTTCGTCGAGACGCAACAACTCCTCGCTCTGATCGGGAACCACGGTTGCGGCCTCTTCGAGTGAAACTTGTCGCGCGCCACCGCCACGTTTCGCATATTGATGACGCCGCGCGTGATCGATCAGAATCCGGCGCATGATCTGCGCGGAGATCGCGAAGAAATGCGAGCGATTGGCCCACTGCACGTTCTTTTGATCGACGAGACGAACGTAAGCTTCGTTGATCAGCGCCGTGGTTTGTAGTGTGTGACCTTTGCGCTCGCGGCTCATGTAGCGACGAGCCAGGCGGTGCAGCTCGTCGTAGACCAGCGGGTACAAGTCATCGAGCGCGGACTGGTTCCCTTCGCGCCATTGTGCGAGTAGTTGGGTGATCTCGTGCTGGGGAGGTGTTCGTGCCAACTCAGGTCATGCTTGAAATTGATTGATGTCGCCAGGTTTTCTGAGCATCTTGTTCACTTCGCCGACGTGCAGCTGTTCTTCCGCAATCATGCGGCGTGCGTAATCTTCGAGTAAGACGGAGCGATCGCGCACCAGCTCGTACAATTCGCGATAGAGCGCGAGTCCTGTTTTTTCAGCTTCGAGAGATTCGATGAGTATGTCGTTGACGCCGTGTTTGTGCGTCTCGAGCAGCGCGCCGATCTTCAGCGACGGATGTTCGCCGAAATGCGTGACCAGCTCGCCGGCTTCGTTTGCGTGCAAGAGGCAGGTGTTTGCTTCGTTGCGCAGCCAGCTCACGATCGGAATGCGATTGTGACCGAAGATCATGAGCGCGTAATGCGTGTATCTCACGACACCGGCGAGCTCCGCCTCCATGATATGGTTCAACAACTCCACCGCTTTCGCCTTGTCAAACGTTTCCTCCGACATATGCTCTCCTTTATTTAAGCTGCTTACTGGATCGGATCAGCGGGGGCAAGCCCCTCTTCCTGACTTGTTCTTTCTATTGAGTCGTTTGAAAAAGAGCAAGTCAGTGAAAAGAACAAGTCAGGAAGAGGGGCTTGCCCCCGCTGCTGACCCAAAGCTAAAATCTCAACGAAAGACAACTCAGACCGCCGTCCATTTTCTGAAACTCCGACATCTCTAAAGAAATCATCGGATAACCCAAAAGCTCTAACTCACGCCGTACGCTGCGGAATCCACTTGCTAATAGAATGCTGCCGTTCAGTGACAGGCAATTCGCCGCGTACTCTTCGGTTGCGTTTAAGCAGATAAGATCGTAACCGGAAAACTCCGGCACGCTCCGCAGCGCCTCTGTCACAACCAGACGCTTGCCGGAAAGATAAGCCAATCCACTCTTCAGATGAAGAATATTACTCAGACCGCGGATGTCTATCAAACTGGAACTGTAGCCGAATGAATTTAAGAAGCCGGCGAGTTGTCGTGCTCCGTGCTCGTTTGTACGACGCGAGATGCCGATAAAAAAGTGTTCCCCGGCTTCGCAAACATCGCCGGCGTCGAGTGTCCCCGGTTCTTCGATCGAATGAACGTGACGGAAGGATCTGCGCACCACCGGCGCAATACTCTCGACCTCACCACGCCGGCTATCAGCGCCGGGTCGTGTCAGTACAGCGCCACGACCAGTCAAAAGAGCAGTGTCTTCGACGAAGGTCGAGTCAGGATATTCATCAACCCGCGGCAAGCGGATGAGCTCGAGGCCGCACGATTCGAGAGCTTCGCAGTATGCCTGATGTTGTCGAAGAACGATTTTCGGATCTGGATTTCCTAAATCAGCGTTAGTAAGTCCGGCAGCGAAGTTTGCGCATGGCTCTTTGACGATGGCTTTCGAAAACACTCAATTAACCTTGCCCATCAATCGTTTCACGGTTGGCGTCAGGAGCGCCAGAATCACCGCCGCGACCAACAACCCGGCCGCGATACCGCCATACAACTTCACGAGCTGCATGTAGTTATTCGCCACGAAGAACCCTGACAGGTAACCCGCGAGCTTGCTGCCAAACGACGACGCGAGAAACCAAACGCCCATCATGATCCCGACAAGCTTCACGGGCGCGAGTTTAGTAACCGTGCTGAGCCCAACGGGACTCAAACACATCTCACCGCAAACTTCGAGGAAGTAGAGACCAACAAGCCACAGCGGACTGATCTTCCCGCTAGCCGTCAAGATACACGCAGGGATCATCAACAGATAAGCAGCACCGATGAATAACAGTCCAAAGGTAAACTTGACCGGACTCGACGGTTGCCGGTCGCCCAATTTCACCCACAGAGTTGCGAACAGAGGCACAAGCAAGATGACAAAGAACGGCGTACACGATTGCAGGAAGCTCGATGGAAATCCGATCCCGAAAACCTCTGTACGCACGAGCTCCTTCGCAAACAGGTTCAAGCTCGCGCCCTTCTGCTCGTATGCGCCCCAGAACAGGATCGTAAACAGAAAGAAGATCACGATCGCAGCGATGCGTTTCCAGTCAGACGATGTCAATGGTGCATTCGCCGCGACATCGCTCGCTTTCTCGACAATCTTTTTCCTGGTACGGCTGCCCACATGCGCGAGCCAGCTCCCGAAAAGCAAAAAGACCCCCAGGCCAAATAGCATTCCGACACCCGCAGCGCCGAAGCCCCAGTGCCAGCTCGTATTCGGATCGAAGCCGCTGTTGATGAGGATTCGTTGGAAGCCTTTACTCTGCGCGAGGTAGCCGCAGGCGAGCGGCGCCAGCACGGCGCCGATGTTGATACCCATGTAGAAGATTGAGAACCCGCTATCGCGACGGGGATCGTTGTCGCCGTAGAGACCGCCGACCATCGCGCTGATGTTTGGTTTCAGAAGACCGGTACCGACTGCGATGAGCACCATGCCGAGATAAAAGGACGTCATCGAGTGGAAGATCATCGAGAAGTGTCCGGCAGCTATGACGAGCCCGCCGAGAAAGACGGCTAGACGCCCGCCAAGCAGGTAGTCGGCGGCGAGTCCACCCGGCAAAGCGGTTATATAAACCGACATCGTGTACCAACCGTAGATCGAGGCGGCGCGCTTTACGTCGAAACCAAGACCGCCCTGCTCAGGAGGCGCAACCATGTAAAGGACAAGGATGGCGCGCATTCCGTAGTAGCTGAAGCGCTCCCAAAGCTCAGTGAGGAAGAGCGGGGCGAGGCCTTTCGGGTGTCCGAAGAAGGCCGTGTCGCGTAGTCTTGGGTCGAGTTCAGTTTGTGCGGTCATAATTGCGCGGCAATATATCCCGCAAAGGTGCAAAGAAGCAAAGAAGTTTAGAGTTCAGAGTTCAAGCTTTAGCTTGCTGTCGTGAAATTCCAAGCCTGCAAGCTAAAGCTTGAACTCTGAACTCTGTTTTTCCAACCCTAACCGACTCCGCCGCATCTATCCGCTACACCACTCTCCTGAACGCAGCTCGCTTCAAACCAGGAATTCGTATGTTTAAAACAGGACTCGCGTTGATTCTGCTTTTGAGTGTCTCTTTTAGCTTCTACGCACAGTCAGGCCGGAAGACCGAACCGAAACCCAAGACTGAACCGGCCAAATCCGCGGACGACGGATTAAACGAATCCACGGTCAACCCCGACGGCGAGACTGTCGAAGGTGACGTGATTCGATTCGACACCGCCCTAGTCACCGTACCGGTAACCGTTCTGGATCGAAACGGCCGCTACGTTCCGCTGCTTCGCAAGGATCAATTTCGACTAGCAGAGAACGGCGTCGATCAAAAGATTGCTTACTTCGCCACCACTGATTCACCATTCAGCGTCATCCTGCTAATCGACACCAGCGGCTCGACACAAATGCGTCTCGACGACATCCAGAACGCCGCCATCAAGTTCGTCGAGAAACTGAAACCCACGGACAGCGTGATGGTCATGTCGTTTGACGACCGCATCCAGGTGCAATGCAAAGCGACCACCGATCGAGACGTGATCGAGAAAGCGATCCGCCGCACACGCACCGGCGGCGGCACACGTCTCTACGATGCTGTCGACGACATTCTGCGGAAACAACTCAGGACGATCACAGGTCGCAAGGCAGTCGTCCTGTTTACTGACGGCGTTGACACCACGAGCCATCGCGCTTCTTACGAGAGCACGATCCGCCTCGCTGAAGAATCAGACGCTCCAATCTATTCAGTTGACTACGACACATCAGGAATCGGCGGCGGCATGGGCCGGGGCACCGGCGGGCGCGGCACGATTTTCGGTATCCCCTTCCCGACTCCCGGCATTCCCGGCTCAACAGGCCCGGGCTCATCACCCGGCGACTATCGCCGCGCCGTCGCGTACCTGCACGCGCTCTCAAACCAGACTGGCGGTCGTTTCTACAGTGGCGACTCGATGTTCGGAATCGGGCAGGCCTTTACCTGGATCGCTGAAGAGCTCGGGCGGCAGTACAGCCTTGGCTACTATCCGTCAACACAGGGGAAAGAGGGGGAACGAAGGCAGATAAAGGTGAGGGTTACTGAATCGGATCTGGTCGTTAAAGCCCGCGATAGTTACATCTACTCTGACAAGAGTAAAAAGTTCACACAGGTAACGCGGCTCGTTAATTAGTGTAAAAAAACTTACCCTGCATTTCCCAGTTGCCCAGATTAAACTGCCGCTGCGCACCACAGCTCAAGCACTTCCGATACGCGCGTCCCCCGCGCGAAAACGGACGGCTGAGCTCCGCATGCCAGCAACCAAAAACCCTTGTAACAAAATGGCTAAATATTCCCGCCACAGCCTGCATGATGTTTTACCCTCTCAACGTCTGGCAAATTCCTAATCATCCACTAACGCGCAAACAATTGGCGTTTCGGGTCATCAGCCCTACCGCGAGCGGTTCTTTCGCTTTATACTAATGGGCCTTTAAGTCTTAGATTACGGAGAGTTAACGATTGAGTGAGCACCCCTCAGACAACGTAACCCATCTACTGATCGAGCTCTCTAACGGCGATCGGGCCGCGGTTGATCTTTTGCTACCCGTCATCTACGATGAACTGCGCAAGCTGGCAGCGAATTATCTGCGACGGGAGCGACCCGATCACACACTCCAGCCGACCGCCCTGGTTCACGAGGCTTATATTCGACTCATAGACCAGTCGCGGGTGAACTGGCAGAACCGCGCTCATTTTTTCGGAGTCGCTGCGCAGATAATGCGTCGCCTGCTGGTCGATCATGCGCGCAAGCACAATGCGGAAAAGCGTGGCCAGGATTTTCAAAAACTCTCTCTGGACGAAAACATCGATCGAGCAGTTGAACGAAGCGCGGAACTGATTGCGCTCGACGACGCGCTCAAAACACTGGCGACATTCGACGCACAAAAGGCACGCATGGTTGAATTACGTTACTTCGGCGGGCTCTCCATCGAAGAGACAGCAGGCGTGATGGGTGTCACCCCTACAACCATCAAACGTCACTGGCGGCTAGCCAAAGCCTGGCTCCATGGAGAAATGCAAAGAAATAGTTGATGCACGCATTAAGTCCAATCCAGCAAGGCAACTAGAACATTCTTTGTGCAATCTGTGTTCTCTGTGTCTCTGTGGTTAAGCCGACACAGAGAGCACAGAGATTGCACAGCGAAGAACCCGAATGACCCCCGAACGCTGGCGACAAGTTGAAGAAATCTTCCAGGCGGCGCTCGATCTTTCTCCCGAAGATCGAAACCGCTACGTGTTAGACGTGTGCGCCGGGAACACCGAGCTCAAGCGCGACGTTGAGTCGCTGCTTTCACAATACGACAGTGCCGGAGAACTTTTGGAAGAGCCCGTCTACGGGAATACTGAGATGAGCGTCCTTGAGTCGTTCATCGAAGAGAAAGACCCCATGCTCGGGCGCCGTCTCGGCTCTTATCGTATTGAGCGTGAAATCGGGCGTGGCGGCATGGGCGCCGTCTACGAAGCGTCACGCGCCGATAACGAGTTCAACAAGCGAGCCGCCATCAAACTCGTCAAACGCGGCATGGACACAGACTTCGTCCTGCGCCGCTTCCGCAAAGAACGACAGATACTCGCCGCTCTGGACCACCCACACATCGCCGGGCTGCTTGACGGTGGGACCACCGAGGATGGCCTGCCCTACTTCGTGATGGAATTCATCGAAGGGCAACCGCTGTACAGTTATTGCGACAACAACAAACTGAACATCACCGAGCGACTGAAGCTTTTTCGCGCCATCTGTGATGCGGTTCATTACGCACATCAGAAACAGGTCGTACACCGCGACATCAAACCGTCGAACGTGCTCGTGACGTCGGAAGGCACAGCGAAACTACTCGACTTCGGTATCGCCAAGTTGCTCAATCCACAGCTGGCCGGCGACATCACTCACGATCCGACGGCAACCGCGATGCGCCTGATGACGCCTGAGTACGCGTCGCCGGAACAAGTGCAGGGCGCGCCGACGACACCAACCACCGACGTCTATTCACTCGGCGTGTTGCTGTACGAATTGTTAACCGGTCACAGACCTTATCGGCTCGTTAATCGAGCGCCGCACGAGATCGCGCGTGTGATCTGTGAAGAAGCACCGGCGCCGCCAAGCATCATCATCACGCGCACCGAGGATCTGTTGCCGAGTCTCAATACCGGCACCGGCGACGACTCAACGACGCTCAAGCGTCTCTACACTTCTCGCGGCACCACGCTCGAATCACTCCGGCGCGCGCTCTCAGGCGATCTCGACAACATCGTGATGCAGGCGCTGCGCAAGGAACCGGAATGGCGCTACCAGACCGCCGCGGACTTGCGCGACGACATCACACGCTATCTCGAAGGTCGTCCAATTCTCGACTTGCCCGATCCACCATACGGCAGCGGCTCACTCAGGCCTGACGCGACGGAAAATTCATTGGCCGTGTTGCCGATGAAGATCCTCGACATCAACCAGCCTGACACCGGTCCGGATTATCTCGGCACAGGGCTCGCCGACGCACTCATCACACGTCTCAGCGCGATTCGCAGTTTTGCAGTTAGACCGACGAGCAGCGTGCTGCGTTACGGTGCTGACGCCGATCCACTGCGCGCCGGCCGCGAGCTCGGCGTCGAGTTTGTTTTGGATGGCAGAATCAGGCGCACGGCGGAACGTATTCGCGTCACGGTTCAGCTACTCAACGTTCGCGACGAGACGACCGCATGGGCCGGACAGTTTGACGAGCAGTTTACAGACGTTCTCAACCTTGAAGACGTCATCTCTTCGCACGTCGCGGAAGCGATCGTGCCGCACTTGACTGTGGACCAGCGACTGCGACTCGCCAAGCGCGGCACAGACAATCCACAGGCGCACGAAGCTTACCTGCGCGGACGTTTTTACTGGAACACGTTTACTGAAGAAGGTTTTGCGCGCGCGATCGTCTGTTATCAACAGGCAATCGCGCTCGATCCGAAATACGCGCTCGCGCATGCCGGCGTCGCCAACTATCACAACTGGCTCGGCGTGTTCAGTGTGATGCCGTTTGCCGAGTGTTCGGCAGCGGCTTACGAAGCGGCCTCGACCGCGGTTGAGATCGATCCAAATCTCGCGGAAGGTCACGTTGCGCTCGGACAGGCGATCCTTTGCCGCGACTTCGCCTGGAGCAGTGCGGAGCATCATCTCGTACGCGCGATCGAGCTCGATCCGAACTACGCGCCGGCGCGCGTCTGGTATTCGTTGCAGCTCGCGATGGAGGGACGGTTCAGCGAGTCTCTCCGCGAAGCACACACCGGTCGCGATCTCGATCCGCTCGCCGTCATCTCTCGTTTTGCGGTGATCTGGTGCTCGTATCACGCGCGCCGTTTTGACGAGGCTTATCGTTTTGCGAGCGCGACCCTCGAAAACGAGCCACGAAATTTGATGGCGCTCTACGGCTCGAGTTTCGTGTTGAGTAGACTCAGTCGTCACGCGGAGGCGGTTGAGGCGGCTGAACGGTGTGTCGAGTTGATGGGCAAAGCTTCGCACACGCTCGCACGGCTCGGCAGTGCTTATGCTGCCGCCGGAGATCTCGAACAGGCGCAGTCTGTATTGAATGATATGCACCTGCTGGCCGAGCGTCGTTACGTTTCGCCTTATCATCTCGCACTCGTTACGTGCCAGCTCGATCGTCCGGAAGATGCGCTCGATCTACTCGAACGGGCTTACGAGTCGGGCGATGCAAAAGTGTTGTGGGCGGGCGTCGATCCCGAGCTCGATTCGCTTCACGGCCACCCGCGTTTCAACGATCTGCTGCGCAAGTTGGACCACCGTCTGGCGGCGCTCCCGACGATTGCCGGGCAGTTGCGTGAGGACCAGGAGTCTATCGCCGTACTTCCCTTCCGCATTCTGAGTCCGCCGGGAGAAAACACGGGTGACGAGTATCTCGGTATCGGACTTACTGACGCACTGATCACGCGACTCAGCAACGTTCAGCGTCTCGTCGTGCGACCAACGAGCAGCGTGCTTCGTTATCACGGCGCCGCGATCGATCCCCTGATCGCCGGACGCGATCTCGGTATCGATTACGTGATCGACGGCAGTCTGCGTCGCGTCGGCAATCGCATTCGCGTGACTGCTCAACTGCTCAGCATCAGCGATGGTCAAACGCATTGGGCCGAACAGTTTGACGAAGAGTCGATCGACGTTCTTCAGATCGAGGACTCGATTTCCGAGAAAGTCGCGACAGCGTTGTTGCCGCAGCTCACCGGCGATGAGAAACGCCAGTTATCAAAACGCGGCACTGACAGCTCCGAGGCTTTCGAGGCTTACCTGCGCGGCCGTTATTACTGGAGCTCGTACACGGAAGTCGGTCTCGCGAAAGCGTTAGAGAGTTTCAAGAAAGCCATCAAGCTCGATCCTGATTACGCACTCGCTTACACCGGCATCGCCGATTACTACAACTGGCTCGGCGTTTTCGGTATTCGCCCGTTCGCAGAAACGTCAGCCGCTGCTAAACAGAACGCTGCAAAAGCCGTCGAGCTCGACTCGACTTCAGCCGAAGCATACAGCGCGCTCGGCTTCGCGACCGTTTGTCATGACTTCGACTGGGCCGTCGCGGAAGGCCAGCACCGCCGCGCGATCGAGATCAATCACAACTACGCCACCGCCCATCACTGGTACGCCTTCCATTTGCTGATGGAAGGACGTTTCCAAGAAGCGATTGAGCGCATCCTCCGCACGCGCGAGCTCGATCCCGTTTCGCCGAGTGTGCTACAGGCGGTTGCCTGGTGTTATTACCAGGCGCGACGCTTTGACGAGTCGACTGCGACTTTCAGGAACATGCTCGAGGCGGTGCCGGAGTTTCCCTACGGCCTGGTTACACAATCGTGGACCCTGCGGCACACCGGCGACGTCCATGAAGCGGTCAAAGCCGCCGAGAAGGCTTTGGATCTTTCGGGCGGCGGCACGTTCTACATCGCCGCGCTCGGCGCCGCTTACGCGGCCGCCGGAAGAGAGAAAGATGCGCGCGCGGCGTTGGACCGTTTGGCCCAACTCTCCGTGCACGGCTACGTCTCGCCTTATCAACTTTCGTTGATTCACCTGCATCTCGGCGAGCGCGAGCGCGCACTCGAGCTGCTCCAGGATGCGTATACGATCAGAGACGCGTGGGTGGTGTGGTTAGGTGTCGAGCCGCAATTTGATCCGTTGCGCGGCGATCCGATCTTCGAAGGGATTCTTCGGGACTTGCGACATCCGGCGATGTATCGGAAGCTCGCAAAGCAAACCGCCGCCGCAGCCAGGGAGAAGCGACGAAAGTCCGGATCGAACATCGCGCCGATCACGACAGCGATCCTGATGCCCGCCCCTGACACGCAGACCGGCGAGAACGAAGAAGCGCGCCAGCTCTACACCGCGGGACGTTACTATTCAACGCGCCGGACAGCCGAAGGCTTGCGACAGGCAATCGAGCGTTTCGAGCGTGCAGTCGAGATCGATTCCGAGTTTGCGATCGCGCACGCGGAGCTGGCTGACTGTTACGCGTTGATGAACTGGTACGTCGAGCCGCCGCCGGCGGGCGCGTGGGAGCGCGCGAAAGAGTCGGCGCTGCGGGCGGTTGAAGCCGATCCGAATTTGCCCGAAGCGCATGCGTCGCTCGGTTTCGTCAAGCTCCATTACGATCGCGATTGGATGGACGCTGAACGCGAGCTTCGCAAAGCGATTCAACTGAAGCCGAGCAACCAGGTGGCCCATCGCTGGTACGCTTACAGTCTGTCAGCCATGGGACGTCACGACGAGGCATACGCAGAGATCGAGCGTGCGCGACAAATCTCGCCGCAATCGGCAGTGATCGCAACGGCCGTCGCGAACGTACTGTTTCTGGCGGGTAAGTTTGACGACTCCGTGGCCCAGGCGCGCAAGGCGCTGGAGCTCGATGCGGGCGCCGTCGCGGCCCATACGATCCTTCGTTGGGCGTACGAGTTGAAAGGCATGCACAACGAAGCGATGGCTGCGTTTGAACAGGAGCGCAGCTTCGCGGGCGACACGCCGACCACGCACGCCAAACGCGCGCACGTGCTGGCCGCAACCGGCAAAAAGGATGAAGCGCGGCAGATCTTGAACGAGATCATTGCGAAGCGTCAGCAGGACTTTGTGACAGCGTATGAGATCGCAATCATCTACACGTGGCTGGGCGACTTTGACAACGGGTTTCGCTGGCTCGCACAGGCCGAGCGCGAGCATGCTGTTGGTTTCACGTTCGTGCGCGTCGATCCGCACCTCGCGAAACTTCGCCTCGATCCGCGTTTTGCCGACTTAATGAGAGAAACCGAAAAAACCATACCTTAATCCACAGATTACACAGATCCTTTTCTGTGTAATCTGCGTAATCTGTGGACTGACATATATGAATCGAGAAAAATTAGACGCCTGGGTTCGTGAAGTTGTCGCGTGGCATTTCGATCCGGAAACGGGCTGTCCATTCTGGCTGGGCTACGCTAAAAATCTCTCGTGGGACCCGCGCAAAGAGATTCAAACTTACGCCGACATTTCGCGTTTCGGATTTTTTCAAGACGAGTGGCTGCGTGGTGGTCCAGTGCGTCGCTGGGTGCCGAAAGGTTATGCCGACCGGCCTGTCTACACGTTCGAGACCGGCGGCAGCACGGGCGTGCCCAAGTCGCGTATTAATATTGACGACTTTCGCATCGACTACGAAACATTCAGCGACACGCTGCCCGAAGAATTCTTCCCGCGCGGCGCTGACTGGCTCTCGCTTGGACCAACCGGCCCGCGACGTCTGCGTCTGGCTGTCGAACATTTGGCGCAACATCGTGGCGGGATCTGTTTTATGGTCGACCTCGATCCGCGCTGGGTCATCAAGTTAATTAAGATGGGCCAGCCGAAGATGGCCGAGCAGTACAAGCAGCACGTGGTCGAGCAAGGTCTGACATTATTGAAAGCGCACGAGGGTATTCGTTGTTTGTTTACTACGCCGAAGCTGCTCGAAGCGCTCTGTGAGAAAGTGTCGCTGAAGAAGATGGGCATCACCGGTGTGTTTTGTGGTGGCACTGAGATGACGCCGCAGTTTCATCGCTTCGCGGTTGAGGAGCTGCTCGAAGGCGCCTACTTCGCGCCGACATACGGCAACACGCTGATGGGCCTGGCAGTTCACAAGACGCGCGATCCGAAAGATAACTACGCGATCATTTATTATCCACCGCTGCCGCGCGCGGTGGTTGAGGTTGTCGATCCCGATCAACCGGACCGAATCGTTGAGTATGGCCACACCGGCCGCGTTCGCTTAACAACTCTGACGAAGGAATTCTTCATGCCTCGCTTCCTCGAACGCGACGAAGCAGAGCGTGAGCCGCCTTGTGATGAGTATCCGTGGGACGGCGTGCGCAACGTCCGCCCCTTCTCTCGTTTCCAGAGCGCCGTCGTCGAAGGCGTATATTGATATCTTGTCAATCTTGCAAATCCTGTAATCTTGTTAAAAGACTGTCGTAACCAACCATGCTCCACATCCCAATTTTGCGCCACGGCAATCAATACAAGAGCCTCGACATCGCGCGCGTCCCGCACCATCAAACACGCGAGCTCTTCGTCGAAGTAAGCCAGGCCAACGCAGGACTAATCCGCCGCGATCTTGCTCGACAGGACATCGGCGCCAAAGCTTTTTCGCGCTTCTCGACCCGCGATCTCGTCGACATCTGCGCACGCGCCGCCAATCACTTCACCGACGATCAATTACCTCTCGGCGACTCAACCCAATCAGCCGACGATTACGTCCATCAAGTCTCCGCGACGACCGGCCTCCCCTACGTCCTCGCACGCCGCAACATGCTCAAGATCAAAAGCATGTTTGCAAACATGGAATCCGTTCTCAACGGTCTTACACGCAATCTCGACTGGGATCTACTCGATCGCGGCTTCGGTGAATTCGACGGTCACGCGCTCAGTTTCTTTCCACGCACGCAATCGCTCGCCGCTGTTCTGCCAAACAATTCGCCCGGCGTACACTCGCTCTGGATTCCCGCGTTTCCACTGCGCATCCCGCTCGTGCTGAAACCCGGCAGCGCCGAGCCCTGGACGCCTTATCGCATCATCCAGTCGTTAATCAAAGCCGGCGCGCCACCCGAATCATTCAGCTTTTATCCAACGGATCACGCCGGCGCAGCAGAGATCCTGCGAAGCTGTGGCCGTTCGCTCTTATTCGGGGACTCATCCACGACTGGCATGTGGGCCAACGATCCACGCGTTGAGATACACGGCCCAGGCTACAGCAAGATCATCATCGGTGAAGACTGCGTTGACGACTGGGAAAAGTATCTCGACGTGATCGTCGCCTCGATCGTGGACAACGGCGGACGCTCGTGCGTGAACGCTTCGGCAGTCTGGACACCCGCGCACGCGGAAGAGATCAGCGAAGCACTCGCAAAACGTCTGGCGCAGATCGTCCCAAGGGCAGCTAATGATGAAAACGCGCAGCTCGCACCGTTCGTCGATCCGCAAGTCGCCGCCGGCATCAACGCGATTATCGAGCAGGGATTGAGCGAACCGGGAGCACGCGACGTCACGGCTGCATATCGCGACGGCGAACGACTCGCTCAGTGGAACAACTGCTCTTATCTGCTGCCAACAGTCATTCTCTCCGAACACGATCATACGCTCGCGATGAAGGAGTTTCTGTTTCCCTTCGCCAGTGTCTTAAAGGTCGATCAAAATGATATCCCGGCATTGCTTGGCCCAACCCTCGTCGTGACCGCGATCACCAAAGATGCGAAACTGATTCAAAAGCTCGTCGCCTCATCGCGTATCGATCGTCTCAACATCGGCGCCCTCCCGACCAATCAGATCAGTTGGGATCAACCGCACGAAGGCAATCTCTTCGATCATCTTTACGCGCGTCGTGCATTCCAGCAGGCGGTGGCTGTTTGAGGACTTGAGTTGAGGATCCTTTATCTCACGGGTGGAGCTGGCAGGATGTATTGCGGAAGCTGCCTGCGCGACAACGCCATGGCCACCGAGCTGATGAAGCGTGGTCACGACGTGTTGCTCCTGCCGGTTTACACACCCACGCTTACCGACGAACCAAATGTAAGTAACGATCACGTAGTTTTAGGTGGTATTAGCGCTTACCTTGAACAATACGTTCCCTTATTTCGCAAAACACCTCGCTGGCTCGATCGTTTATGGGATTCGAAAACAGCATTGCAGCTCGCGACGCGGCGCTCTATTTCGACCAATCCCAAAATGCTGGGCGAGATGACTGTCTCGGTGTTGAAAGGCGAAGACGGATTTCAGCGCAAAGAGATCGACAAGTTTATCGACTGGGTCAGGGACGAAGCGCCGCCCGATGTCGTCAGTCTTCCCTACACGTTACTGCTCGGCCTGGCCCAACCAATAAAACAAGCATTGAACGCACCCATCCTGTGCACGCTTCAGGGCGAAGATCTTTTTCTCGACAATCTTCAGGAACCGCACCGCACGCAAGCACTGAATCTGATCCGCGAGCATCTGCCGCACGTCGATATGTTCTTGTCCGTGTCAGAGTATTACGCCGAGTTCATGCCTGGTTATCTCGGCATTCCGCGCGAGAAAATCCGTGTGGTTCCGATCGGCATCAACCCGGAAGGATTTGAATTGCGACACGCTGATCGCAGTGGTCCATTCACCGTCGGCTTCTTCGGACGTATCGCGCCGGAGAAAGGACTACACGTCCTCGCTGAAGCCTATTGCATCGCTCGACAGTCTGGAGAGCTTCCCGAAGCGCGTTTGGAAGCGGCAGGCTACATGGCTCCGGATTCCAGGCCCTATCTCGAAGCCATCCAAAAGCGCTTGCACGATGCCGGTCTCGGCAATGAGTTTCACTATCGCGGTGTTTTGGAGCGCGCCGACAAGATCGCGTTTCTGCGTGGTCTCGATGTGATGTCGATGCCGGCCACGTACGACGAGCCAAAAGGCGTCTCACTACTTGAGGCAATGGCCTGCGGTGTGCCGCTGGTCCAACCACGTCGCGGCTCGTTCACGGAGATTATAGAACGCACGGGCGGTGGGCTTCTGGTCCACCCCGACGATCCGCAGAGTCTCGCCAACGGCCTTCTCCAAATTGCCCGCAACGCAAACCTCGCTCAGGATCTTAGTGCAAACGGCTTTCGCGGCGTGCGCGAGCACTACACAGCAGCGCACATGGCTGATAAAGTTCTCGAAGCTTTTTCAGATCTGCGTTTATCCGCGGAAATCCGCGGCTAAAATCATGCAAACTTTTGCGCCAGGCGACGATCTAATTTTTCAGCTAGAAAGCGGTTTCGGACTGCTGCGCGTGCTGGCCGTCGAAGGCGAAGGCCCGGAAACAGTCTGGCATCTGCTTGCCTACGACGAGTTTTTCCCCGACGTCGAATCAGCAGAACTTAGGTTAACCGGAAGTACGCCTTTGCCCGTCCGTGAGCCACACATGGCGCTTACGAATCGCGCATTCGAACGCACTCCGACTGCGCGACTCGGCAATCGTCCCGTTACGGACGACGAGCTCGTCGCATACAACACGTGGCTGAACAGCGATCGGCCAGTCTCCGATCGCTCAGCACTATTGATGCTCGGAATCCGCTAACTATGCCGTCTTCTTTGCGTCCTTTGCGCCTTTGCGTCTTTGCGTTAATACTTCTTTTCGCTTCCACAATCCTCGCCACCCGTGTAGAACGTCTGATCGACACGTGGCGTCCGACACACTACCTCGTCAACATCGCGCTCAACGATCAACTCTCCGAAATCACCTCCGCGAGCGCGCGCATCTATCTGACTATTATCAAACCGACGCGCGAGATAAATATTGACTTTGGGGATCTGACTGTCGATCGAGCCACTCTCAATGGAGGTTCGTACACATTCCTTCGCAGAGACGGGGGGCTTCACTTTGCTCTTCCGCAAGCTGCCAGCCCCGGCGACGTTTACATTGTCGAGGTCTTCTATCACGGCAAACCAAAAGACGGGTTGATACTCACTAACGACAAAGACGGCAAGCCCGCTGCGATTGGCGACAACTGGCCCGACCGCGTTCATCACTGGATTCCGGTGCTGGACCATCCGTCGGCGAAAGCCACGGTCACCTTCAACATCACCGCGCCTGCCGGTCAGGAAGTGGTTGCGAATGGCCGTCTGGACCATGTCGAGACGACCGCGAGCGGCCAGCGCACGTGGACCTACTCGGAAGGTGTGCCGATTCCGCCGTATTGCATGATCATCGGTGTGGGCCAGTTTGCGAAAGTTGAGTCGGCGCGCCGTGCGCTCACACCGCTTTCGTACTACGTACCGCTGTCAGAGCGCGAGCTTGCGCAGAAGGGATTCTCGCCGGCGATACCGATGATCGAGTTCTTCACTGAGAAGGTCGCGCCCTATCCATATGAGAAGCTCGCGTTGATTGTCGGCGCGACGCGTTTTGGCGGCATGGAAAACTCGGGCGCGATCGTTTTCACGAGCGCTCTGTTCAATCGCAACTCGACGGTGGGCATGAGCAAAACATACGGCGTTCCTTTCAATAACGTCACGCTGATCGCGCACGAGATCGCGCACCAGTGGTTTGGCGATTCGGTGACTGAGTCGACGTGGTCCGACCTGTGGTTGAGTGAGGGCTTTGCGACTTACTTCGCGGCGTTGTTTGTACAGCGTTACGAGAGCGAGGAGGCGTTTCAGCGTTACATGCGTGACGCGTCGGCGAGTGTGTTTGCGTACGAGAAGAAGAAGCGCGTCCCGATCTTCGATCGCGAGACGGAAAGCCTCACGGACCTTCTGAACCCGAACAATTATCAAAAGGGCGCATGGGTGCTGCACATGTTGCGTTCGAATCTGGGCGATTACGCATTCTTCCGCGGCATTCGCGCGTACTACGAGTCGCACAAGAATTCAGTTGCGAGCACGGAGGACCTTCGCGCAGCGCTCGAGAAAACCTCTGGCAAAGATCTACAAGTATTTTTCACACGTTGGGTTTACGACAGCGGCCATCCGCAGTATGAGTTGAAGTGGTTCTGGCTTGGCAAGAAGGAATTGCGCGTGGTTCTGACTCAAACACAGCCCGGTAACGTCTTCGTCGATCCCATCCACCTCACCATCTCAACCGCGAAGGGCAAAAAAGATGTCGTCTTGAAGCCAACGGGCAAACTCTTTATCGAGCGTATCCCGTTGCGCGACTCGCCGATAAAAATCGGTCTCGACCCGCGCAACACGCTCCTCGACGAATCAACGGTGAATCCCGGCTAGGGGCAAATTTGACACCTTCGCTTTGCTTCCCTATCATCCATCCTCGTCGGGGCGTGGCTCAGCCTGGTAGAGCGCACGGTTCGGGACCGTGAGGTCGGAGGTTCGAATCCTCTCGCCCCGACCAACTAAATCAACGACTTACGGCTGCCAGCACTGGCGGCCGTATTTCATTTGTGGCCAATTTGTGGACATTTTTTTCGACCAAAGCAACTTGACGCGTGAATCGATGGGCTCGGATATATCTTTCGGTAGTCTTCATATCACGATGACCCATCAGTGCTTTGATCGTAAACGCGTCATAACCTGCAATAGCCAGCCGCGTACAAAAGGTGGTTCTGAGATCATGCTATTCGAGGTTTCTGAGTTCAGCTAGATCGCATGCTGTACCGAATGCTCTTTTGACATCGGTGTAAGGCTTTTTGGTTCTTGGATTGTCGAAGACGAATTCATCCGCCTTCTTATTCTCACAAAGCTTCCAAAGGATTGGGGTCACGCGATCGTCTAAGACATCCATCGGAATTTCTCGATTTCTTTTCCCCTTGGTTCGGCTTGCAACCACAACATTGCGGAAAAAATCCACCTGGTCGCGGCGCAATTTTAGTTGTTCCTGTTTTCTTAATCCCAAGCCTAATGCAACGATCACCATCGATTCCAAATGGTCCCTCGGGCTTACCAACCAGCTCATTAAATCAGCTTCTTCAGTTGGTGTTAGGAACCGATAGCGTTCATTGTCCAGCTTGAACTTCTTCACGCGCTGACAAGGATTGGAATCAGCCTTACCAACTTCGATAGCTAAGTTATAAACCCGCGACAGCAACTCGAATTCCCGGTTGACGGATGCCGGCGCTCGTTGGGTATCGTGCTTGGTCTCCGTAGCCAGCCTCTTGCTCTTGAAACGTTCGACATCAAGAGGTTGGATCTCTTTCAGCTTTTTCTCTCCGAAGTAGTTCTTGAGAGTAACCGCGTTGTAATGATCGTTTAGCCATGAGGTCTTATTCGACTTAGCCCAAGGCATGTAAATCTCATCGATAAAACTCGACAGTGTCATCGTACCGGTGTCTCTCTTACCGTACTTACCTTCGAAGACGTCCTGCTTGATCTTGCTCTCCGCTTGTTCTGCATCCTTTTTAGTGCGCGCCTCAGGAATTGACCCTCTGTAGCGCACTCCACGCACCCGGAAGTAATAGTGCCAGTGCGTGCCTTTACCTCTTTTGAAAACTGACATTTTTTCTCCTTGAGGTTGCAGCCACCAAAGAGAATGGCAGCATAGTAACACCTTCAAGATCGGTCGTCATTTGTTATTTCCGGCTTTGGTCCATGCGATGATCTCATCGAGATCGAAGCGCAGAATATTGGAGCCTAGCGGTTTTCGATATGGAATTCGTTTCTGCGCAACCATCTCGTAGATCGTGCGCGGTTTGACCTTCAGCAACGCGGCAAGCTCCGAGACCTTCAAGAGCTGGGGTGGATTCGGCAGATGAGAAGTCTGCATACCGGTAGAACCCGTTAATACTGGAAATCAGGAGGGGACAATTAACTTAACGTTTTCAGCCAAATTCAATCTGTGTGCCATGTTACGGTAGTGGTCTGGAAATGTAGGAAAGATTGAAAAAGACCTGGTTTAATTGCCTAAAGCGGCAGTTTGAATCCGCAGCTTAGCCAAGTCGCTTAGATCACGGTTGTTGTAATAAGCAACGCGGTGAATGTATGTAAAAAGCGACGCAACGCTGGTCTTGATGTCAGTAATACGATAGCAGAAGGCTGTGAGGCTTCCCCGCTTTGAGGACGTAAAGGAGCCAGCAACTTGTAGACGTGAACATCAGAAGCCGACTGCGCTATACAGCAACTGATAGCATGGGAGATCCTGTCGGTCTCGATCACCTGCGAACCTCGGCACACAACTGCTCTATCGTCGGGAGGGTCCAAGATAGGCTCCGGAACATAAAGGGAGTAGACCTCATCCGAACAAACCCAAGTCTATGATAGTAATTTCTCAGCTTGCGTGTGGAGATTTCAGAATCAGACGGAAACTGCTCTAATCTGAGACGTCTTCTCCATCGGGAATCAGTCGCGTCCTTACGCTCAAGCTGCAAGGGGAACGGTTTCATTCCGACCACTCCAACTCCTGCCCCGAAACGCTCGATCAATGAACGCAGGACGAGTAATCCAATCCCATTACCGCGGTATTTCGGAAGCAGCTCAACGCGGTCGAGGATGAGAAAATTGAAGTTCCCAATCTCATTGCCGAGCAAGTTATGTAGTCTTCTTGAAAAGGATGTTTCATCCGAATCCAGAACTGCGTCAGCGTAATCAAATGTATGCTGGTATGTGTCAAGAATTTCGCGAGCCCTAACGTTGTGATTCTGACCGAGCTCGAAATCTGCGTAGTAAATTCGGAACAAGCCTGCAATTTGATCTTTCCCTCTGTGGTTTTTGCCACACAAAATTTTCCCGTATATCTCATGTATGAAGTCTTCTGGTTCTTCAAATGGTAAAGGTATTGGTCCGGTGGGCTTTAATCGAAGACTCCAAGAAGAATCCATTATTAAATTCATAGATACCGCGTCCAACTATCGGAACATCAACCAGCATCAACCTGTCAGCCGTCGACAGTCCTTAGCACACGCGACTGTCACGAGCCGTAAAGAATGCAAAATGGGCCGAAAGTCTTGGTGGCTGCAACTTTTGAAAGGGCAAATACTTAAGGTTTTGCCGAGAAGGTGATTCATACTCCCACGCTCATTGCTTGCATGTGTAAGAGCGTTTCATACTCGATGTCTGGTCTCGTAAACTGAGTCTGGTTGCCGATCATGATCAAGTTTTGACAGAATCCGTCTTATGATCTTTTGGCACTCACGTTCAGTGTTGTTGGTATTTGTCTTATTGGTTGACTACTCTTTCATAGGCCTGATTGCTATGGGGCAAACGTTCCCAGGCACTCATCGCTACACGCGAATGCCCCTCACGAAAGACAAAGTCGCTAAAAAATTGTTCAAGCAAAACTGTATTAAATGCCATGGAGCGGATGGCACGGGCGAGACTACTTTCGGTCAGATTGTTGGCGCGACGGACTTCACCGATTCAGAGTGGCAGGAACGAGTTGATGACCAACGCCTCGTTAATTCTATGACATATGGTCGTGGCCAGATGCCTTCCTTCAGCAAGAAGCTCACCAGGGAACAAATCATAACGCTTCTCGCTTACGTACGTGCTTTCAAAAGGTAGCCCGTGTCGAGCAGGATAGCGCTCGCGAGATCAGATCTTTTATTGATGCCGAGTGCACTCCAGAGCAGACGAAGAAAAAGCTTGACAACGTTTCCCCACGTGTCATAAGGTGCGCCGCGTTACTCAAACGAAGTTCTCCTCTCACAGGTTTGGAGAAGAATTCTCATTTCCAGTAGCTAATCTCGAACGCCTATCGATTTAGACAATCCTCCGTCGTTAAGGCCATCAGGTCTAAACCAGAATGCATGTCTAAATAGCGATGCACCTCGTGGGTTAAGTCTTTATCAACAAACCTGAGGCAGTCTAAGCGCTACTCCGCGAGGGCGGATTTTTCCCAACTCTGAAATCCGGCTTAGCAAGCGTCTTACTAAAAAGGGTGGGTACTTATATGACCCGGCGGCCTAACTTACAGGCTCGACTCCTCGTTCTTATTCTCGCGGCGTTTTGTCTAGCAGGCTGGATCACACATGCGTCGGGTGAAGGTGGCAAGGGACGCCCAGCCCCCCTCCACCGAAAGAAGCTTTTAGTCCTTCAAATGCGCGCACCGAGAATGGCGGGCTGATTCCAGTCGAGCAATTCTTTTCTGCCAACCGATGCGTCGGTTGCCACCAGGACACACACACCGCCTGGTCTGAATCTCTACATCGCAATGCCGCACGTGAGCCTTTCTATCGTGAAAGCGTCGATATTCTTTTGCGCACCCGGGGCATTGAGTTCACAAGGCACTGCGAGAGTTGTCACACGCCCGTAGCGCTGTTTTCCGGCGCACTCACGAAGGACGCTCCTCGTCAGCAAGCGCCCTTCACTCCGCTGGACGACGAAGGTGTGACGTGCACGGTCTGCCATTCAATTACCGCTGCGCGATTAGACGGCACCGGCAGTTTTACTATTCGCCGCCCGGCCCTGCTGGCCAAAGAAGACGGGACGCCGATCTTCGGTAACTTTACCGACGAGCAAATTCTCGCGGACGTTCCCGGTCATAAACGCGCCGTCATGCGACCCCTGCTGCGCCAGCCGGAATTCTGTGCCACCTGTCACAAGGTCGACGCCCCTGCTGAACTCAATGGCTACAAACACATTCGCGGCTTTTCTGCCTACGATGAGTGGCAACAGTCGGGTGCCTCGCACGAAGCCGTGTCACCTTACTATCGAACCGAGGAACGAGTTGATTGCCGCGGCTGCCACATGCCGAAAATTGAAAGCCTCCATGATCGCGCGGCAAAAAACGGGGTGATCTCTTCACATCAGTGGCTTGGAGCTAACACCGCAGCCCCACTCTTTTACGGGCAAACAAAACAGGTAGAGCGGATTAAGGAATTCCTCAGTTCAAAAGTAATCAATGCCGACATCTTCGCTTTGAAACGCGAATCTACTGGCGAGATGTTTCACGAGCTGGCAAGTGGTAGCCAACTTCCGCTCATGCCCGGCGAGGAAGTCACCGCCGAAGTGGTCGTCGCCAATCGCAAAGCGGCCCACTCGTTTGCACCCGAAGTGCGTGACCTCTACGAAATCTGGGTTGCGTTTGAAGCCGTAGACGATCAGGGCAAGGTGCTCATGCGCAGCGGTTTTCTGAAGCCGGACGGGATGCTCGACGAAAGTGCTCACGTCTATAAGGCGATCTTGCTTGATGAAGACGCCCGACCCATCACTAGACATCAAATCTGGCTTACCAATGTCGTGGGCTACAACAATGCAATTCCCGCCGGCCGCTCGGACATCGCTCGGTTTCGTTTCCGGTTGCCCGCGAACTTGAAAACGACTGGTTCGGGTGCTGTCACACTCAAAGCGACTGTTAACTATCGCCGTTTCACTCAGGAGTATACGAACTTCGTCTTGAGACAACAGGAAAAGAAGTTAACGATTCCGATTGTTCGGATGGCTGAAAGCGAAGTGAGGATTATCCCGGTCACAACCGGAACATCACTGGTCAAGAATAAGCTGGACGCAAAAGGATCAGCGAGCCGAGAGTTGCAAGCGCGGCGCTGGAATGATTATGGCATCGCGCTGCTCGAACAAGCTCAATATGGACCAGCAACCGCAGCGTTTCACCGGGCAAGCGAACTCGATCCGCAGGATCTCAACCCGTTAGTCAGCGCGGCTCTCGCTGAAATGAGAACGGAACGCTTTGGTCTGGATCGAAATCAGTTACTCAAGGCCGCTGAACTTCTTGAAGCAGCCTTGAAGCTTGATCCAGCTAACGCTCGAGCAAGGTTTGTCCATGCGCTGGTGCTGCGAAGCCAGAAAAAATCTGACGAGGCTGCCGTCGAACTGTTGAAGTTGAATCGAGAATATCCGCGCGACCGTGAGGTAGCGCGTCAGTTGGGCCAGACACTTTACGTGCTTGGGCGCATGGGGGAGGCCCGCCAAGCCTTTGAATCAATTCTGACAGTTGATCCTACAGACTTCGGCGCGTACCAGTTTCTTTCGCCAATCTATCAAAGCGAAGGACAAATGGATAAAGCGAACTATGCCCGGTCCCTCTACTTGCAGTGGCGAGACGATCCGATGGCCAGCACGATCGCTACGCGCTTCTTCGCTGCTCACCCGCAATGGACAGATGAGCGGATTCTGGCCCACACGCATGACGGAGATTCGCCACTCCGTCCGGTTTTGAGTGGACTGTTGGCGGCCCCTGAAAAGTGAAATAGATAAACGTAAACCAGACCGGGTTCTTCCTAATCACCAGACTAAAAGCGAACGAATACTGAAGAGGCAGAACATAACGTGAGAAAAACCATCCTCCGCAGTTTTGCGACACTCCTGTTCGTAATCGTTTTCACTGCATCGCTATTGTCAGCCGGCGCCCAGCAAGGTGGCACAACGACCTACGTCTACGACGACAATGGCCGGCTGCATGCCGTGATCGCGCCCAACGGCGAGGCGGTGGTTTATGAATACGATGCCGCGGGCAACATCACTGCGATTCGCAGGCTGGCCGCCGACTCTCTGGCAATCCTTAGCTTCTCGCCGCGTGAAGGCTTGCCCGGAGATCAAGTGGTGTTTACAGGCACTGGCTTTGGCGGCGGAGTTACCAATGTTTCCTTCAACGGAGCCGCCGCGGTGGTCGTTAGTGTCACTCCTTCGCGGGTCGTGGCTACGGTGCCGCAAGCGGCGACGACAGGGCTGGTCACAATCACCACACCTTCCGGTTCAGTGTCGACCGTTACTCCCTTCACCGTCGCCGGACTGCGAATCACTCCGTCTTTTGCAGCAATCAAGTTTGGAGAGAGTGTCCAGTTTACGGCCGAGGTTCTGCCGGCAACCATCGACCAAACTGTGGCATGGAGCGTCGAGGGAGTTAATAGCGGCAACGCAATTGTCGGCACTGTCTCAACGGGCGGCTTATACACCGCACCCAACACGCGCTTCTCTTCGCTGACAATTCGCGCCACCAGCGTTGCCGACAGCTCGCGGTTTGCCGAAGCTCACGTAAGAGTCAGCGATCCAAACGATGTGCAGACGGTTTTGTCCTCGTCGGTCAGTGTCAGCCGCGGTGAAAACGTGGGCACCACGACGCTGGCGCGTCCAGTGGCGGTACAACACGGGATCTCCGGAGATTCGCAGACGGGACTCGCAAAGCCGGTAGCCGTCCAGTATGGCCTGTCCGGGGACTCACAGGCGGCGTTGGTAGCGGCGGTGGCGGTCCAACACGGTGATGTGGCAAATACCGGCGCCGCACTCAGCGCGGGTGTGTCGGTGCAGCGGGGAGCGTTGACACAATCAACAGCGCTCAGCAAGCCGGTCTCGGTGCAGTTCAACACCGCACCACTCCAACATGCCGCGCTGGATGCTGTTTCCGCTACGCGTGGTCCATATATTCAAAGTCTTTCGCCCGGCAATATCTCGCGGGGCACAACCGTGACGTTGACCGTCAGCGGCGTGGGCCTGGCGGGCGCCACGGCTCTGCGGTTCATAACCAGCAGCGGAACGACCGACACGACCATCGGCGTTTCCAACCTGGTTGCGAGCGGAGATGGTTCTTCGCTAACCGCGACTCTAACCGTAGCCGCGGGTTCCGCGCTCGGCAGCCGGACCGTCTTTATCTCTACGCCAAACGGCGACACGATAACCGTGAATCTGGGAATCAACATCATCAACGTGCAATGAACAGAACTGGACCAGGAAAACCCGAGGTTGACCCCGAGCGCCCTTGCTCACTCAACCGATGGCTCCAACACTCATGCAGGAGAAAAACAATGTTCGCAAATCATGGTAATGCCTTGCGGCAACATCTCTTAATCAGCAAACGCCGGTTTGCAATGGTGGCCGTGGCGCTTTCGTTGTTCTGCGCTACGGGAACTCTGCAGGCACAGAATAATTTCAGCAGCGGCTCCACCGGGGCTGACGGGCCATTCTCGCCAACGGTTTCCGCGTCAGTCGCCGTGCCCGAGAGCGGAGTCTTCAACTTCACCACTGTCAACATTCCGACCGGAGTGACAATTACTTTTACGCGCAGCTCCACCAACAAGCCACTGACGATACTCGCCAGCGGCGACGTGTTAATCGCCGGAACCATTAACATTGACGGTAAGCCCTTCAATGCAAATGGCCTAGGTGGCCTGGGAGGCCCGGGCGGCTTCAACGGCGGCAGCGGTGGCTACGGGTTTGACCAGTCGTTTTCCGGAGTTCCCGGCGATGGACCAAGCGGGGGCGGCGGCGGACTTGGTGGAGCGACGGTAACAGGGACCAATATCGGTGACGGCGGTGGGGGCGGCTATGGACTTCCAGGAACCAACGGAGGTGGCGGCACCAACGCCGGCGTGGGTGGACCACGGTTCGGCGCAGTGACAATTCTTCCGCTCATCGGCGGCTCCGGCGGCGGCGGCGGCGCCGCTTCGGCCAACACCCGCGGTGGTCCCGGTGGCGGGGGCGGCGGAGCAATTTTGATCGCCAGCTCCGGAACGATCACGCTTAACGGCACCATCTCTTCGCGCGGCGGCTCAGCATCTGGCTGTTGCACGTTCTTCACCGGCGGCGGGGGCGGCGCGGGCGGCGCTATCCGGCTAATCTCAAACACGTTTACCGGAAGTGGCACCATGAACGTTAGCGGCGGCGGCGGTGGTGGCGGCAACTTCCACTCCGGTGGCAACGGCGGCCAGGGCTACGTGCGGGCCGAGGCTTTCGATAAGAATAATTTCACTGGCTCCACGACGCCGACGAACATTATCAGCTTCTCGTTGCCGCATCCGATCACACCGCCAAACGCACCCTCGCTTCGCATCGCCTCGGTCGGTGGAGTCAATGCGCCAGCAAGTCCGCTCGGTTCGTTGCAGGGTGTTCCCGACATCATCGTCCCTTCGTCGCAGCCTAACCCGGTGACGGTTGCGCTCGAAGGCGCCAATCTGCCGGTTGGCACTATCGTGCAAGTCACGGTGACGCCGGCTACGGGCAATCGCACGACGGTGCAAAGCAGCGGACTAGCCGGAACTGAAGCGGCTTCAACGGCCAGCGCCGGCATAACTTTGCCAGGCGGTTTAACCGTCGTCAGCGGCTCGGCTGTGATTGATTTGACGATAGCGAGCGCCAAGCCACTCTTCATGGATGGTGAACGCGTAAACCGGATCGAAGTCGCGGCCACTTTTGGCGGACCTTCGGAGCTGACTTATGTCACTCAGTCAGGCAGGCGCATCAAGCGACTGGCCAACTGAGTCTCATGGTCCGAAACGCTTAACGGCTTCTCCTTCAGAGTATACGTTTGGCAGCCAACCATTTGCGAAACCGGTTGGCTGCCGAACGTCGGATCAAAACCGATACGAACATATTGTGAACCAACGGAATGAGGTTGAGAGATGAAGACCAGCATCATTGAACACATTCTTGAACCAACTAAACAGACACGACTGCAAAAGTTTCTCTGTTCGTCAATTGGTTCTCGATCTACCATTGCCGGACTGCTAGTTCTTGTTTTGACCTGGTCGCTGATACTTCCCTTCAACGTAAGCGCCGAGCGCCGTCCAACTGGTCCAAAGTCCGCCGCTCTACCACCGTCCACATCGCGCTTGCTTTCCCAGACTACTGAAACATTCACCGTTTATGGTCCACAGCGGTTTACACGCAACAGCGGACAAGCCGTTAATGTCGTCGAGAATTTTTCCCTTCCCGCAGGCGCAATCGCTCCCTTTACCATCCTGGTCGACAACGGTGCGCCGAGCGGCTCCAACAGAGTTTCAAGTGCAATTATCAAGCTCAATGGAACAACCTTATATAAATCAAACGATTTTAATCAAAATGTTTCGTCGCTCACCAAGCCGGTAACGTTGACGGCAGCAAATACTCTGGAAGTGAAGCTGGAGAGCGCATCCGGTTCTTATCTGACCATAACCTTCACAGCCACGCGAGTAGCAAGTCAGCCCACGCTCGATAGCGTAACTCCGGCACGGACTACTCAGGGACAAACGCTGGATGTCACCCTCCATGGGACCAATACACATTGGATCGCTGGGGAGACGCGCGCGTCCCTCGGTGGCGAAGTAGCTGTTGGCGGCGCTGCTAACGGTGAGCTTGGCCCAGTCACTGCTGTTAACGCAACGACTGCAATAGCCACCGTCGTAGTCTCACCAACTGCCGCGCTCGAACCACGAACGGCGCACGTGGTTACGACGCCTCCTGGTGGAGGGACAGACGAATCTCTTAGCTTGCCCAACAGCTTTACGGTTGACGCCGTAACCCCACCAGGCACCTCCTCTACAAATGTCTCAACGATTGCCGGCGGTGCCGGCACTGCCGGGTTCGCCGACGGAAACGGATCACAAGCGCGTTTCCAAAAGCTAAGTGGCGTTGCCGTTGGCCCAGACGACGCGATCTATCTCGCGGACACTGGTAATCAACGTATCCGAGTAGTGCGTGGCCAGTCAGTGAGCGGCACGATAATTTGGACGGTTTCTACTCTAGCCGGAAATGGGACAGCAGGTTTCGCCGATGGTCCAGGTGCTTCCGCGCAGTTCAATAACCCGCAGGGTGTCGCCGTCGATGCCGGTGGCGTGGTCTATGTTGCCGACACGGCGAATAACCGCATACGCCGGATTGCAGCGGATGGTACCGTGTCGACGCTGGCTGGTGACGGCACGGTAGGTTTGCAAAACGGTGCCGGCAGCCAGGCGCGCTTCAATGCACCTCAAGGCCTTGCCACTGACAATCAGGGCAACCTCTACGTCGCTGATACCGGCAACTCCGCAGTGCGCGTTATTAGCGGCGGCGGAACAGTCAGCACACTTGCAGGCGACGGCACGGTCGGCTCAAACGATTCTCCCGGAGCGCGTTTTGATGGTTTGGTTGGTATAGCTGTCGAGGGACAGAATGTCTACGTTTACCTGGCCGATACTGGAAATCATCGCATTCGCCGCCTCGATGTTGCAGGCACCGTAATCACGATCACCGGAGCCGAGCGTGGGTTTAAGGACGGCTCGACAAGCCAGGCACGCTTCGCTGAGCCTTCAGGCATGGCGATCGACGGCGCGGGCAAAATCATTGTCGCCGATGGTGTGAATTCGCTTGTCCGCTCGGTTGATCCTGAGTTGGCAGCAAACGGCTCAAACCAGGCCGTTACCACTTTGGCGGGCACGGGAATTCGCGGCCTGACAGATGGAACCGGCGATATAGCGCGTTTCTTCACGCCACGTGGGCTGGCGGTTTCCAACTCGAGCGCAATCGTTGTTGCCGACACCGGTAATCAAGTCCTGCGTCGCATTCTCCTCCCTCCGATCATCCATGCTATCACTCCGCCAAGCGCACGCGTCGGGGACACCATAACTATTAACGGCGCACGTTTCGATGGACGCGGAGTCGAGCGCAATGCAGTTCGTTTCACACGATCTCAAGAGACAGGCGGTGGTCAAACATTCGGCTCGGTCACGCAAGCCACCCGCACTGCGCTTACCGTCGTGGTCCCATCGGATGCGGCTACTGGTCCAGTCACAGTAGAAACAGAAGGCGGAACCGCCACCAGCCCAAACGACTTCGTAGTGAATCAGTTTTCCGCTCCCGTCATCACAGATTTCAATCCGAAACGCGGGACGCCTGGCACGCAGGTGACGCTGACCGGCACCAATCTTAAAGCGAACGCGACCGATCCGACCGTGACCTTCGCCGGCAGCAACGGCACGCGCTTGCCTGCTCTGGTCAACAGCGCCAGCGCCACCGTGGTGCACACGACTGTGCCGAACGGCGCTATCACCGGCGTGATCGAACTCACGCACGTTGGCGGAACTGCCGCAACACCCTCAGCCTTCACGGTCGACACCGAACAAGATTTCCAGTTGACAGTTGCGCCATCAACGACCACGGCATTGCAGGGCGGCTCAGGTACTTACGTCGTTTACGTTACCAGCACGCAAACTACCTTTAGCCAACTGGCTAGTCTGACTGCCACCGGCTTACCCGCCGGCATCACTGCGACGTTTGAGCCCGCGCAGATTACCGCCGGCGCAAGCTCGACATTGACTCTCAAACTCAGCGGCACGATTGCGCCCGGCAGTTATCCCTTAACGATTCACGGCATTGCCAGTGTCGGCGGCCACGAACTTGAACATACCGCGGGCGCCACGCTCAACGTGATGACCACCGGGCAGACAACTCTTTCAGGACGTGTTCTCTCTACTGACAAGGAACCCATCATTGGTGCCACTGCTTCTCTCGATGGACACACGGCGATGACCGATGCCGCCGGGTCATTCTTGTTATCGGGAGTTACCGCGGGCACGAATAGACCTTTGATGGTTGACGGCCGCACCGCAAGTTCACCAAACAAGACCTACCCAGTGATCATCGAACCGGCAAACATCGTCGCCGGCCAAGCCAACGTTAATCCTTACACTTTCTATCTGCCGCCGATCGATACGCAGTATGAAGTTGAGGTAGTGCCGGGACAGAACATTGTCGCGAGTAATCCTCGTGTGGATGGATTGCAGATGACAATCCCGGCCGGAGCTAACCTGCGCAACCGCGACGGCTCGCCGGTAACGCGCGTCTCGATCACGCCGCTCGCCATCGACCGCACGCCGGCGCCGTTGCCCGCCAACATCAAGACCGGGCTCGTTTACACCAGCCAGCCCGGCGGCGCGATTTCGGATATTCCAATGCCCGTAGTCTATCCAAATCTCCTGGGCCTTAATCCTAATACGCAAGTTCAACTCTACGCTTTCAACCACGACACAGTGCAGTGGTACGTCTATGGCTTCGGTCGTGTCAGCGCCGACGGCCGGACGATCTCGCCCGAGATTGATCCGAGCACCGGCAGGCCATATGGCCTGCGCGACTTTTCGTGGCATTTCCCCAACGGTGGACCGGGGGGCAACCCTGGAGGTCCGGGTGGCTGTGGAGGCACTGGTCCGAACCCGGTCAATTACTCTACCGGAATCAAGCTCGAGACTTCTGTTGATATCGCCTTCGGGGGCGCGCGCGGCGGACTCGCTTTGACCAGGTATTACTCAAGCGACAACTCCGGTTTGGCCTTCTTCGGGCGGTTTGGCCGTGGGGTCCGCGACAATTATGAAACGACGTTGGCCGGAAGTTGGAACGCTGGTGGCTCCGGTCGGGTCATCAGACCTGATGAACAGACCGGACGTCTCTTCAGCTATGCCCGGACTGAATCAGATGGAACCCTGATCTTCACGACGACTGCCACGATCGTACAGCTAGGCGATGTTGTCAGGAGAATGACTGACGGCACTCTTGAGTACAAGACTGTGGCTGGCCGCGTAATGCACTTCGACTCGGGCGGCAGGATGACTGCCATAACCGACCAGAATGGGAACACCAGCACTCTAACCTATACCAGTTCGCGCCTGACGCAGGTTACTGACGAAGTGGGTCGTTCGATCATGCTCGGCTACGAAAACGGTTCTGGCTTCGTTGATAGCGCTACCGATCCGCTGGGGCGCGTCTGGCATTACACTTATGGAAATGCCGGAGGGATTGCCGGGTTCTTACTGAGCGTAACCGATCCTCTCGGTCACCACACCAGCTATGCTTATACAAACGCGCGACTAACATCGGTGACCGACGCCAATGGCAACGTGGTAAAGACAATTACTTACGACAGCAACGCTCGCGTGATCAAACAGCAGTTTGCCGATGGTGCATTTGAGACCTACGAGTATGTTGTGTCGGGAGGAATCGTAACCTCCACGACCATCACCGACCCCCTGGGACGCAAAATGACGAAGCGCTTCAATGCGAGCGGTTACATCCTCGGCTCAGTTGATGCCATGGGCCAGAGCTCGCACAATACTCTCGATCTAACGACCAACCTTGCAACTGCCACCCTCGGTCCCTGTGGCTGTGCCGAAGAAACACGTGAATTCGACGCGCGCGGCAACGTGACTTCCGCGACAGATCAACTCGGTCATACGATCAGGTACGAGTACGAACCGGCCTTCAACAACTTCACAAAACTCACAGACAAGAATGGCAACGTCACCACTTTCCATTATGACGCTCACGGGAATCTGACTTCTTTTACTAATGCGCTTAACGAGACGGTTACCTTCCAAATTGATGCCGACAGCCAGGTGACAGGTGTTACCGATGCGCTCGGACACGAAATACGCATGGAGTATGACTCCACGGGCAACATGACTGCGCGTGTGGATGCGCTCGGAAGCCGTTGGGTGATGGAATATGACGCGGTCGGAAGGTTAACCGCCAACGTAGACCCTCTCGGTCGCCGGTCAGTAACCGAATACGATGCGCTCGATCGCGTGAAGAAGATCACTGATGCGAGCGGAGCGGTCACGACCTTCGAATACGATTTGAACGGTAATCAAACCAAAATCACCGACGGCTTGAACCACGCATGGACCATGGTCTATGACGCGAAGAGCAGGCTTACGTCACAGACCGATCCGCTCGGTCGCTCGACGCGCTTGGCTTACAACTCCAACGATGAGTTGGTGCAAGTCATATCGCCCTCAGGCCGAAAAACCTTTTATGAATACGATGTCCGAGGACAACGGACGAAAATTACCTATCCGCTCGGCGAGATAGCGCGGTTCGGTTATGACAACCGTGGAAACTTGGCGAGGTTTATCGATCAGCGAGGGAACATCACAACCTGGATCTACGACGAACAGTTTCGTCCCAAGGCGATGCGCGATCCGCTGGGCAACCTAACCAGCATCTCATACGACTCTCAAAACAACGTCAGTGCCAAAGTGGATAAGATGGGAAGGCAAACAACGATTTCCTACGACGCTTTGAATCGGATTCATCAGATTGCATATCCGGATTCACAAGTTGTTTATACCTACGATCCCGCCGGACGTGTGCAAGCGATTAGCGATACTCAAGGCGGACAGGTGAGTTACGCATACGACGCGGCGAATCGTCCCATCTCGGAAACAACGGCAGCGGGCACAGTGAGTTATGCCTACGACCTGTCCAACCAACGCACCAGCATGACTGCGGCCAATCGCTTGCCAGTTACGTTTGGATATGATTCCGCCGGCAGGCTGCAGACAATCACGCAAGGGACAGAGACGTTTTCGCTTGATTATGACGTGCTCTCAAGACGCAAGACTCTGACTCGACCAAACGGAATTGTGACCAGCTATGAGTACAATGCGGTCAACCGGTTAACGCGCCTCAAGCATGCGCTTGGCCAGCAGGCACTCGAAGATTATCAGTACACCTACAACCTGGAAGACGATATCAGCTCGATTACGTCTCTCGCCGACGGCACGCTAATGTCGCAACCGCGAAATGCAAACACCGCGGATCCCCAAAATCGCATCTCGCAGTTTGGTGATGCCAGCTACACGTTCGACGATCAGGGCCAGGTGCTGACGCGCACTGACGGCAATGGAACGACAAACTACAGTTGGGATGCTCGTGGAAGATTGACGCAGTCAACACTGCCTAACGGGCAGAGCCTTAGTTATTCCTATGACGTCTTCGGTCGCAGAACGAGTCGGACCGCAAATAACGTTACCACCTCATTCCTCTACGATGGAGAGGAGGTCGTAGCTGATCAGGGAAGCGACGGTACCGCAACCGATTATCTTAATGGCATTAACGCCGATGAGAAGTTGAGGCAAACGAATAGCAGCACAGGCGCGCTATATTTCCTTCAGGATCACCTTGGCAGCACGGTAGCGCTCACAAACGGGGCCGGAAGTATCGTCGAACGAACGCAGTATGAGGCGTTTGGACAGAGCACAGGTAGCTCTTTCACGCGGTACGGCTATACCGGACGAGAGCGCGAAGGCGCAAATGGGCTGATGTACTATCGTGCGCGCTGGTACGACCCACAGCAGGGCAAGTTCATGAGCGAAGATCCGATTGGTCTAACCGCCGGCCCGAATCTTTACGAGTATGCTTATGATAACCCGCTCAAATACGTCGATCCGACCGGCAACCAGTGGGAAACCGCCGGCGCCTTAGCCGGAGGCGGGACACTCGCTGGTGGAGGTGCGCTGGCGGGCGGCGGGGCAGCCGCAGCTGCGCTCCCGCCAGTGGCCGTCGCAATCGCCGGGGCGGCCGCAATCTACGGCGCCTGGAAGTTTGGTGAGTGGCTCGCGGACCAACCCTGGAATCCGCTGACACATCCAGCGCCGCCACCCGCGCCGGCAACTTGTCCTACTCGGGCGGCTCCGCGTCCCAACCCGATACCCATCCCAATGCCTCCTCCGGCGTTGCCCTCGAAACCGTGTCCGCCGTGTCCACCGCCGCCGCCGCCGCGAATAGATCGAGTGCCTCCAAGTAGGCCACACTTTCCGTGTCCCGGAGATCACTGGCACTATATTGTCTACAACCAAAATCCGGTTACGTGCCAATGTTATCCGCAGACAAAGTTTGGCGGATGTTGCGGAACACCAGGGGCGCCATGTTGATCGTATGATAGATTTTGCAAGTCAATCGGTTCCTACTATTGGAACCTGGGACCTGCTTTCATATGCGAACCACCATGAAGACCGAAGAAATGCTGCTTGGGTTTGATTGTCGCCAGGGTGTCGCAGGAGTGGCGGCAAATTGGGATGCAAAAAGACGCGAGGCGTTTTTGTTTCGCACAGATGCGCCTCAACCTTTGTCGACCGATACTATTGTCTGGCCTGCCATTCTAGATGATGAGTTGCGACCTGGCGCCTGCGTTGGCCACCAGGACCTGTGGAGCAATCTACAGTGCCTTGAAGCCTGTTTGCAAGCACATGACATCCAAGTTCCAAACCGCGGTTCCTTAATTGCGGTAACGGTGCATTTGAGTGAGAGCGACAAAGTGGAATGGGAACTCGAGAAATCGGCAGTTCCTCCAACAACTCCGCCTGTTCGAGACGAATGCTGGTCTTTCGTTGGTTACGATGTGTCAGATAAGTGGCTGCTCAGCGGACTGTCAAACTGTGGTTTTATTCCATCGGATGACAAGGAAGCTCTAAGGCGGAGGTGGAGCAGCAAGCTCAACCAATACCACCTTTTTGCCAACCCGGAGCATGCAACTCAATTTAGAGAACTGTCCAACAGGCGAGCGACGGAACATAGTCCGTTTTTTGTTTTTGGCATCTGGCTAATTTTCCCATAATCCAAACCAACATCTGAAATTGTTTCCAAGGACGCCGTCCGGAGGTAGCACGTGAGAATTTTAGATCCAGATGGCGATAATGAGGAATTGGCTGCAAGAGCGACGTTTGCAGCGATCGCTGCAGGAAGAAAACTAAACTGCACGACCAAGGGGGCGTGACGATTATTTATGCGTATAAGGATGCTGGGAGCATCAGCGCTTTCCTGGCCCTGAGTCGATTCCACAACGAAGGACGCGCCGCGGAGTTGCGCAAGTCGAAGTGCCGCAGGATTCGCTCCTCCGGATCTCCCGGTCGGCTCTTTCAGCCTTGACTGATAGAGTGCGTGATAATTTGATCAGGCGATTTGCTGCCCTATTGCCATTTACGCACCCTTGGGAACGGCACGCATGAGATGCCAATTTGGCATCTCAAACAGCTGGCTAGATCGATAAAATTCTCGTGTCCAATTTGTGTCCAGAATAAACAGCATTCAAAGGTAAAGAACCGCAACGAATAGGAGAGAAGTGGGAAATGCTCAAAAATTCTTGGTGGCTGCAACTTTCGAAAAGGCAATTACTTAAGGTTTTGCCGAGTAGGTGATTATGGTCCCATGCCCCTTAAGTACAAAGGTGTTAAGTGACCGCATGTTGCTCAGTAGCGTATGAATCAACCTCGTATCACTGCAAAGATTACTTTTCTTGGCGCATCCGAAGGTGGTCGTGATGTGCTTCCCGTGAATCTCTCGAGCGGACAATATCGACCGTACATCGTATAGACCCTAACCAGCTCAGGGCCGTGCAACCTACTTCGGCGTTACATTACATTCGATAATGGTCCAGCACAGATTGTTGCAGGACAGTCATTTTTGGCGGACCTTGTGTTGATCTATTGGCCCAACATTAAATACGAGGGCCTTATTCCAGGTGCTACTTTTACAATTCGGGAGAGCCCGCATACTGTCGGCTATGGTCGTGTGGAATCAGTTCTGGCGAACGGCGTAACATAACCGAGGAGTTCACCCCAAAAACTTGTGGCCAATTTGTGGACAGAATTCTCAGCACACAACCGATAACGAATGGCAAAGAATGGGAACAGATGTAAAACCTTCGAAATTTCTTGGTGGCTGCAACTTTCGAAAAGGCAAAGACTTACGTTTTTGCCGCGCTTATAATTCGGGACCGTGAGGTCGGAGGTTCGAATCCTCTCGCCCCGACCAACTAAATCGAGCACTTACGGCTACCTTCAGAGGTGGCCGTTCTTTTTTTGTGGCAGGATTGTGGCAGATCCGCTCGCTTGACACTCTCACCGCTTCCACCGCCGCTCTCTTAGCTCTGTCAGTTGCGTGTGTATAGCGCCGCGTCGTTTGCGGATCAGAATGTCCCATCAGATCAGCAATCGTCGCTTCACTGCAACCCGCTTCTGCAAGCCTGGTGCCGCGCGTGTGACGCAGATCATGCCAATGCAGGTTCTCAATCCCCGCTAACTGACAAGCCGTCCCGAACGCTGTCTTCATGTCGGTATAAGACTTAACAGTATCAGGATTGATGAAACGTAACCGTTGCCGCGAATCGTGCTTCGTATCTGCCGCAACGTGTTTCGTACGTCTTCGTTCATCGGCACCGAATAGTCTCTTCCGTCTTCGAAATTCGGCACGTAGATCAATCCACGATGGAAATCAACCTTCTCCCAAGTGAGATTGAACAGATCGCCTCGCCTCATGCCGGTGCCGATCGCAACTATCACCAGCGGCAACAAATGACCACGCAGACCTGTTAAGACTGATAAGAGTCGCTGCTCCTCATCATCTAACAAGTAACGCACACGCTTGTTGTTCTCGGGTAACAGCGAGACACTTTCAACCGTTTCCAGTCTTACGCCGGCATTATCTGGTTTTTCAGTGAGTGGAGCTGATCGGCTTTTCTTCCGCCGCGCGTCGAGTGCTTCGTCAACAAGTTTCCGGAGGAGGCCGACTCGTTTCCTTTCACCGGTATCTTTCATAATTTGATTGATCGCGTCGACTTGATCAACCCACGGACTGAAGCCATAGACCTTGGCCTTCGCCATCACTCTTCTTTTGCTCATGCGGTGTTCACTGGCAAGCATCATTCCAAAGAGACGCGTTCTCTAAGGTCTAAATTGCTGACGTAAATGCTCTTACACCGATTCTTAGTTCTTAAAGGAAATCCCTTAAAAACCTTGAGACTTTAAAGGACTATGGACCAATAGTTTGAGTCTTCTCTTGGTGGGTTGAAAAGCCCTCTAGCCTGACTGCTCAATTAAAGTCCACTTTAAAGTCCGGGGTGCGTCGTCTGACGTTCGCCGTGACGGTCTGGTCAGTACGAAATTTTCAGCTTAGGGACCTGAGACACGAGCCGCAGGCGAGTGCAGACCCTTCGCAACACTTTCGCTTAAGTAACTGCAGAACCGTTATGCTCGGGCTTTCGGGAGAACGTAAGATATACAGAGTTCAATGCCTTCTGTCTTTTCTCATACCGACGTATATTGTCCAGCATGAGCTTCACATTTGAATGGGATGAAGAGAAGGCTGCTGAAAATCTCACAAAGCACGGAGTTTCGTTCTCTGAGGCCTCAACAGTTTTTGCGGACCCATTGTCGCGGACAATTCCCGATCCTTTACATTCTGAAAAAGAAGATAGATTTGTTGTCCTCGGCCAATCAGGCTTGCAACACACCTTGGTCGTGGTGCATACCTATCGTGGTGAGGTTATAAGAATCATTAGCGCTAGAACAGCGACTTCACGTGAAAGAAGAGACTATGAGCGAGGAAAAGAATGAGGAAGTAGAAATACTCGATGAGTATGATTTCAGCAATGCGGTCATTGGTAAGTACGCAAAGCAATATGCAGAGGGCACCAATATCGTAGTCCTTGAGCCGGATGTAGCTAAGGTTTTTCCGGATTCAGCCGCTGTCAATCAAGCTTTGCGACAACTTATCGAACAGCGCTCACGTTAATTCCACGCCGCATCGAACAAGCGTTTCACCAGACTCGTCTGTGAGGCGTCTTTATTCAAAGTTGCGGCGATCTGGTGAGGACGGAATTTCAAGCTTAAGCGCGTGAGACACGAGCCGCAGGCGAGTGCAGCCCCATACGCGACACGTTCGCTTAAGTAACTGCAGCACCTTGGAAATCAAAAGAAGAGGAATAGAAGGCGAGGCGTCCTGATAAGACTGATTATGTTCGGGCCTTTGCGTCATCGCCTTCCCGGACAGGGATTCTTCCCTTTTCGTAACCTTCAGCCAGTTGCCTAAAGTCGTCGAGGGTCTGTGGTGGAGTCCAGCCTGCCCCTCCGAGAATCACGGAGAGGACGCTATCCTGATGAAGGACCGCGAAATCTAAGGCGACGAGTGCGCCCATTGAATACCCGACAATATGTGCCTTCGTTTTACCGAAGCTGCTTTCGTTAGTCCTAGCTTTTTGATTGACCGTTTGGGACGCCAGTAACCTAAAGACGTTTTTTCACACTCATCAATCCGATTACTTGACTTACTTTAACGCGAGGAGTAGTCTCGCCGCGTTTCTAGTAATGTTGACGTTGTAGTTGGCGGAATCCTCCCAAATCAAAGTCGGAGTCAGACCCTCGCAAAGCAAGTTTTCTTATGCTTGCGTGGTTGTTTTCCAGACTGGCTTCACTCGTCACTCTACTTTAATCAGTGCCCGTCCGGAACAGATCAACTTACATTTGAAGGAGAAAATATGTTGAAATTTCGTTCCCTACTCATCCTCTTACCATTGTGTGTCGCTGCTGTAGGCGTCTCGTGGCTGACTTATGCTGGCGAGAGTGGGGCGACTGCGGTCAATGGACCCAATCTTTCGGTCCGGGAAGACGTCCTTGGTTCGCAGTGGGTCGTGCGTGATGAGAACATCTCGGCCGCAGCTTGCAGCGCGATCGAAGGCGAGGTCACGCCAGGGCTGCGGCGACTCGTGCGTTTTACGGTAATGACGCCAAATACAGGAAACCAAGACATCTTCGTTGGCGATCCAAACAATCACGTTGCGGCGGGCGATGGGCTCTTTGAGTTAGCGTCGTGCCATAACCATTTCCACTTCCGCCACTATGCACTTTACGAACTCGTCGATCCGCAGACGGGCCAGGTTTGGCGCGCGGCGAAGCGTGGCTTCTGTATGCTCGATACCGACCCCAACCCGGTTCCTGTAGGTGGTGTTCCGCCTCGTGAAGGAAAATTCAGAAACTGCGGCGCAGTGGGCTTTCCGGGCAATCAGGGCATCACGGCGGGCTGGGCCGATACCTATCGATTTACGCTTGCCGGCCAATACTTTGTTTTAGATGGTGGGGATGGACAACCCTCCGTGCCACCAGGCGACTACATTATCCGGGTTACTGTCAATCCACCTTTCGTTGCTAAGCGTAATGAGCTTTGCCCAAATGTTGACAGTGAGGGATTCTGTCATCAGTTGCCGGAGACTAATTACAACGACAACGTCGGCGTGACAATGATCTCCATTCCCGATCATCCAGGCCGTAAAGGTGCAGGACCGCTTGCCGGCAATAACGAACCGACTCAGGAGTGCGATCACGGATGCAATCCATAAAGGCGCGGTGAACGTCCGGGTGGATCGGAATTGAATGAGTGGATCCGAATTGAATGGGCGACGTTGCCGCGTCGCCCTAGTTTTTATCGGAGCTTTGGGGACTACACGATACCGAGTTACTCGCCGTTTGATGTTCCATCTAATCGGTCGAAACGTCCTGTTACTTCTTTTCGAACTGCTTCTACTTCCTTCGGCTGGCCCGAGTTGGTGTCCAGCAGAGCTCGCCTCCGCTTCACCAGCTGCGGGAGATTCTGAAGCACAAGCGTTAGTTTGAGAAGCAAATTTATTGAACGGCAAGTGTGCTAACTGAAAACTGTCTCAACCGAGGGGTTCACCCCATGTGTGTGTGGCCAATTTGTGGACGGAATTCTCAGCACGCAACCGATAATGGATGGTAAAAAATGTGAACGGATGTAAAAACGCTCGAAATCCCCTGGTGGCTGCAACTTTCGAAAAGGCAAATACTTACGTTTTTGCCGCGCCTACCATTCGGGACCGTGAGGTCGGAGGTTCGAATCCTCTCGCTGGTGTGCCGACCACCGCAGGGATGACGTGGTTGATCTTGGATTTCGGCGCGGGCGGCGTTTCGCTGATCTCGAAGGACCACGCGAGACTGTTCGGGCTTGACCCCGAAAGCAAGGAGCAGCGACTCAGGTACGAGGTCGCTCCGGGTTTTCCCATCGACAGCCCGGTCTTAGTCACTGATATGATTATGGATGGCAACCTTGGTCAACCGTTCATGAGCCAGTACATCATCACATTCGACCTGGCCCATAGCCGCTTGTGGCTCACCAGACCTAAGTAAGCCAAACTCATCCATCACCCATTCTGGTAATTCCTTAACTACTAAAAACTACATCTGATTTCTAGCCTTATTAGCGTTTCACAGATCTCCAGGCTGAAGTATCTTCACGTCTATTGAATTGCGACTGTGGTCCATCCCAGGCCATCAGTTCACTCGCCGGAATAAATAAAACCCACGAGCAGTATGTCTAGCGGCGCAAGTAAGCCGGAAATTACATACGTAAAGTGAGATGTTATGAAGAGCACAGGCGAGATGGAGACATTTGAACAAATTTACCATCTCCATCATAAACGCGTGTACTCAATCTGTTTTCGTATGGTGCGAAACACGTCAGACGCGGAAGACTTGACGCAGCAGGTTTTCATCCAGCTCTTTCGCAAACTACACACCTTTCGTGGCGAGTCGTCGTTCACAACCTGGCTGCATAGACTGACGGTAAATCAGGTGCTGATGCACTTTCGCCAGCGGGTGGTGAAGACAGAGAAGACCACTGAAGACGGCTCAACACCAATTCGCATCGTTAGCGGAACAGAGAATCCGAGCCGCATGGCACTGACCGATCGTATTGCCCTGAACCAGGCGATCGGCCAGTTGCCACCGGGTTATCGAATGGTATTTATCCTGCACGATCTGGAAGGATTTGAACACGACCAGATCGGTAAGATGCTCGGATGCGCAGTAGGAACGTCAAAATCGCAACTGCATAAAGCACGCCAAAGGCTCCGTGAATTACTGACGGGCCGGCGAACCACCCCTCAAAAACGGAACAAGGCGCGGGCGCAACTAACGCCTGCCCTGGATGTTTGTATTCAGTCCATGGGTTGAGTGGTGGATCAATGTTTAGACTCAGGAAATTGACGTTCGTTGCAGTGCTGCTGCTTTTGATAACTAATGTTCAAGCGACACAGAACCGCGATGAGACCCTCAATGGAGCGGCTGAGCTCAATGACGAGGCCGTCGCCTGTGTGAAGGATCACCGTACCAACGAACCGTGGACTTGCTGAAGTCAGCGATCGCGCTTCAACCTAAGCTCTCCATGGCCCACTACAATCTCGGTCGCGTCTATCAAATGACAGACGAATTGGATCTTGCGATTGAGTAATTTAAACATGCTGTGGATCTAAATCCGGAGTTTGTAGCGGCTCTTCATGAACTCGGTGTTTCATACAACAAAAGTGCGCGCTATGCAGACGTAGTTGAGTGTCTGAAGCGCGCAGTTAAGCTCCAGCCAAGTAGTGTTGATTTACTTACGGAGCTGGGATTTGCATATTCCAGCGACGGGCGTGCCCGGGAAGCTGTAGCAGTATTAAAGGAAGCTATTCGTTTGAAACCGGATTTCAAGCAAGCCCTGACACTAAAACCAGATTAGCTGAAGCGCACCATAATCTGGCCGTGCTTTATCTGCAACGAGGTCAGCGATCGTTGGCTCTGGAACAATACCATTTGCTCCAATCAATAGATTATGAAATGTCTCAGAAGCTGTTCGGGATCATCTTTCAAGACAAGATTCTCAATGTGAGGGACCAGGGGCGGGAATAACTCAGCCTGTCACAAGGTATAGACGGCAGAAGCGAACAAGGGGAACAGCAAAGGCCGTCACACGAGGGGTGGCCGGTCTTGGAAGTGAGCGCACTGTCGATTGAATGTTCGGGCAATACCGTGCGCTCACTTCAAACCTTTACCTTCAAATCGAGATCACCTCTTGACTTCCCATCCGGCGTGAAACAAACTCCGTCCACAGTTACGTTTTATTCCACCTGCTATATGGGGCACATTGGTTCAACTAACGGAACCACGGACAGCCATTCCGCCTCGGAAATAGACCCATCGCAAGAAAGAACGGAGGCGCTAAGGTGGCGCTCTGTCTTCGAGAATTCCGCTATTGGAGTTGCCGTCGCCGATTTGAATGGCCGCGTGCTGACTACCAACACTAATTACCAAAAAATGCTGGGGTACACGGAAAGTGAATTGCAGGGAATTTCATTTCTCGACATTACTCATGAAGATTATCGTGAAGCTAACTGGACCCTGGTTAAAGAACTGCTGGAGGGCGAGCGAGATCAGTTTCAAATCGAGAAGCAATACCGTCGCAAAGATGGCAGTCTCGTCTGGGTAAGAAACAACGTGTCTCTGGTGCGAGAAGATGAAAGCGCGCCACAGTTCATGCTGGCTTTGTCGGAAGACATCACCGAACGAAAACAAACGCAAGAAGCCCTGCAACAAAGTGAAGAGCGAGCTCGCCTGATTCTCAATTCGGCGGCCGAAGCAATCTTTGGCTGTGATTCTCATGGAACCTGTCTGTTTTGTAATACGGCCGCAGCAAAGTTAATCGGCTACGACGCTGCTGAGCAGTTGATCGGCCAGAACATGCATGCACTCCAACACCATACGCGAAAGGACGGCACACCCTTTCCTATAGACGACTGTCCTATTTTTCTGGGCTTCCTTGAAAATCGTGGCGTCCATGTGGATGACGATATTTTTTGGAGAAAGGACGGTAGCAGTTTTCCCGTTGAGTACTGGTCTCACCCACTTATTCGCGAGGGCAAGACCGTCGGCGCCGTAGTTACTTTTCTCGATATCACCGAGCGAAAAGCCGCAGAAGAAGCAGTGCGCTTGAGTGAACAACGCACACACACGCTACTCGAGATTAACAACGCCATCATCACAAACCTCACGCCTGTAGCGCTCTTCGCTTCTGCGTACGAAGCAATACGACGCGTGGTCCCGTTCGACCGAGCCGCGTTCCTTCTTTACCAACCGGAATCTAAAACGCTGAAGCTTGTCTCGATGCAGGGTCTGGACGAATCTGACTTTTTCCGGGTGGGCCGGGAATATGATTTGGAAGAGACTCGCATTTCCGCCTGGGTGCTCGAGCACCAGGAGGTAGTTACAAAAGGTGATCTGAAGCGGGAGCAGCAGTCGCCCGGTGAAAGGAATCTTGTTGGTGAGGGTATCCAATCGTATTGCGTAGTCCCCCTTATAGCAATGGGGAAGAGTCTAGGTACTTTCGCCGTCTGGAGTGAGACACAGAACCGTTATACAGAGGCCGATGCTGAGTTGCTCAGGGACGTCGCAAACCAGGTTGCCTTAGCAATCTCAAACATGAAGTCATACGAAGAGATCGCGTTGCTGAAGGCGAGACTTGAAAAGGAGAATGTGTATCTACAGGAGGAGATACGCACTGAACACAATTTTGAAGAAATTGTTGGCGATAGTCCGCCGCTGCTCGCGCTGCTGCGACGCGTTGATCAAGTCGCACCAACAGATTCCACTGTGCTGATCTACGGAGAGACGGGAACCGGAAAAGAATTGATCGCACGTGCGATTCACGATCGCAGCAATCGCAAAAACCGGCCGTTGGTGAAGGTGAACTGTAGCGCTATTTCCGCAGGCTTGGTGGAGAGTGAGTTATTCGGCCACGTGAAAGGCGCTTTCACAGGAGCGTTCGAGCGTCGTATTGGCCGCTTCGAACTTGCCGACGGTGGCACGATCTTCCTCGATGAAGTCGGCGAATTGCCTTTGGACACTCAGGTTAAATTGCTTCGAGTTTTACAGGAGCGCGAGTTCGAACCAGTGGGCAGTAATCGTTCCGTTAGCGTGGACGTACGAATTATCTGCGCCACAAACCGCAATCTTGAAGAGTCTATCAAAGCTTCTACTTTCCGCTCGGATCTCTACTATCGACTGAACGTGTTTCCACTTCAGGTTCCGCCCTTGCGGGAGCGCCGTTCGGACATTGATCAGCTTGCAACGTTTTTTGTTTCCCGGTACGCACGTAATCTCGGCAAAAAGATAACCGGCATCTCGGAGGCAACCAGGCAAAAGCTCCTGTCTTATTCATGGCCTGGCAACATACGTGAGTTGCAAAATGTTATCGAGCGAGCTCTGATTCTTTCCACAGGCCCCATACTCGAGCTGGAAAGCGATCTGACCAGCATCTCGGCGTCTCCCGTGTCGTCGAATTTCCAACCTGAAGTTCCCGAAGTCCTCCCTTATGTGGATCAGTCGCCGCTGAAAACCTTGCAGGAAGTTGAACGGGCCCACATTCTAGCGGTGTTACAGCAAACACACGGTGTGATTGAGGGTTCGAACGGCGCCGCCAGAACTCTTGGCATGCATCCGAACACCTTGAGACATCGGATGGAAAAACTGGGAATCAAACGGTCCCCCCACCGCATTTCGTAGCTCCCCGCAAAGCTCCGCTCTCTCCAACCACCAAATACGGTAGGTCCAACTCCCACGCGACGGCGCTTTGCGCGTTTTGCGCGAGATCTCTCTGTATAGAGGTACGGCACACAAGCTGCACTGGACCATCACAAATTTCAACAAGGAGTTCAGCAGAAAAGGAGAAATACGAATGAGCAGTTCAATTAAGAATCTTTCAGGTAGAGATTTCGCGGAATGGAGAGCACGCAAACCCAATCCGAATTGGCGATGGGTCGTAAGCGTTAGTATCGCAATCATTGTCACGGTCCTGGCCGTGCACACTAAGGCTCAGAAAAACGAGCTGTCGATAGATCGGGTCGCGATTCAGGACAACACGACTGTGGACTTTGTTCCGCCGGCTGTGTTCCAGGCGGCTGGGCCAAACATTGCGTCGATTCAAGGCACTATCACCGACTTTCGCGGGGCGTTAGGTGATCCTGTTAACGGCAATACACTCACGGAACTCGCTTCAGGTCGTCGTGAGATCAACTGGGATGGAGCTGTGCCCACGGACGTTACTACTCCTCCCGTAAACCCATTCAACACTTTTCTGAATACGCGTGGCGCCCAGTTCACCACTCCGGGTATCGGACTTTCCCAGGCGCCGCCATCAGGTGGACCACAAGGCGGTCTTGTAACCCTCTTCGGCAATACGTCTTATGCCACTGCATTCCGGGCCTTTAGTGCTCCCCGCCTGTTCACACCCGTTGGAAGCAATATCACTGACACGTTTTTCTTCGTGCCAGGATCAAACGGAGCTACGCGAGCGGCCGTCACCGGCTTCGGCGCGATTTTTACTGACGTGGACAAACCTGACGGCAGTGGTCCAGGTGACAAACGCGGTAATCGTAGCGCCAGTACGCTGATGCAGTTTTTCGGTGCTGATGGCCGTTTGCTGTTCAGCAGTTTTGTCCCGGCCGCGCCTGGGGATGCAGGTTTTTCTTTCTTCGGGATCAAGTTCAACGACCCGCGGATCGCCAGTGTGCGGATTATTGCCGGCAATATCGCTCCCGGTCCGGACGATGACAGGGGGAGCGACATCGTCATGATGGACGATTTCATCTATGGAGAGCCACATCATCTAGCGCCATAACCCTGCTTCTCTGTGTATCTCTGTGTTGGTTGTATCTCTGCGGTTAATGCTTTCCTGGCAGTGACGACCACACAGAGACGCAGAGGGTGGGAGACATGAGACAAAAAGCTTATTCATCGCGTCTATTCTAAGGTCTAAGGCATGTTGAAGATTACCGAAGTTGTTTTATCGGAAAAGGAAATTACTCTGCAATTGGACGGTCGGGTTTCAGGTCAATGGGTCGAGTTATTACGAGAGACAGCCGAGTCGATGCTCAATCAAGGAGTGAGGCTCAATGTCGATCTAAAGAATATTTCTTTCATCGACTGTGAGGGAATCGCACTAATAAGGAATTTGATTGAGCGCGGCATTCGTCACACAAACCCGCCACTTTTCGTGGCCGAGCAGATCAACAAGTGTAATGACGGGGCGGCGTAGCAACGAACTGCAGGAGATTGGTAATGGCAGTCGCCAGTGAAAATTATGAGGAAGCACTCTTACCGCATCTCGACGCGGCGTACAATCTCGCCCGCTGGCTCACTCGCGACGCAAGAGATGCTGAAGACGTAGTGCAGGAAGCGTACCTTCGGGCACTGAAGCATTTCGATACTTTCAAAGGAGGCGACGCACGGCCCTGGTTGTTGAAGATCGTGCGTAATACTTACTACACCTGGATCCAGCGCAATCGAGTAACAAAGGCTATGACTCCGTTCGAAGAGGAGGAAGATACTCACATTTCAGATACCCCTAGTCCGGAGATGCTGCTGCTGAAAGAAACGGATAAACAATTAGTCAGGCGCGCGTTACGCAAGCTGCCAACACAGTTTCTCGAGGTTATTCTGCTGAGAGAATTTGAAGAGCTGTCATACAAACAAATTGCGGACACGGTTCAGGTCCCAGTGGGCACAGTCATGTCGCGCTTAGCTCGTGCTCGCGGACGTCTTGCGCAAATAATTTTGGAACCCGATGTGATGCGCCTTTTCAAATCTGCCGGCGCACGGTAATAGAGTGATGGGTGCTGCAAAGATGAACGCAAGGCAACCTGGCCACGATAGATAAGATCGCAGTCGTCGCATTGTTCCAGGTGGCGTTCAACTTCCGCTGCCTGAACCAGGTCCAACTCGCGATCAATGTAGGGATGAACGATTTCCAGTATTTTTTGACAACTCAACTCGGAACCTCCACGCGATTCTCTTCTCTGTGCGACCTCACGCAGAAGAAGCTCAACCGCGTCGTTTACGGTCGTCAAAATTCGCCAAATTATATTGTTTCGTCGAGATGCGGTGGACTGGCCGTTTTGAAAACTGGCGAGTCTACCCTTAATACCATCCTCAAACGGCGTTTATTCCCTGCATGACACTTGGATCGGGTCAGTACAGGGAGCGGTGATCACTGTGCATTGCAACATTGCCGGGTCATAGTTGCTCGTCCGCGCGTCTTTCTTGAGACTGTTGGTTGCGGAGTTTGTGTGGAGCGGTCACCAAGATACTGCGGTATGTGAGTCTCAACACGCTCGAATCTTCCAACTCTTTCAGAACCTGCCAGGTCTGTTGCCGGGATGCTCCGATTAAGTTTGCCAAATCCTGCTGGGTGATTCCAATCCTGACAGGCTGATCAGACCGTACGCCTGGTTCTAGAGTTACGAGGTCAATCAAAGCTTCCCTGACCCGGGTGGAGACATCATTGCAAACAACCTTTAGCAACTGAGCTTCAGCCTTTTTTAACCTCAGGCCCACAGATTTGAGCAACTGCAACAACATCTCCGGATACGCGATCAATAAAGATTCGAAGTCCTGTCGGCGTACTTCACATAGCAGTGAAGCCTCCAAAACCTGAGCCGAAGTCGTGCGCGGGATGCCGAGGATTGTACTAACATCCCCGAAAATCTCACCCCGGCCAATTATTTTATGCAGTATTTCGTGACCATCTTCGCGAAAGGTAGTGATCTTCACCCGGCCTTCTCGTAGTAGGTAGATGCTGTCGGCTGAGTCGCCAAGCACGAAAATCCACTCACCACGAGGGCGTTTTGTCGTTCGCGTCATCGAATCGAACTGATGTATTGCCTGCTGACTCATTCCCCTAAGCAACTCGAGTCGGGCTACAGACCAAGGCCCAGGAAAATCATAAACGGTTTCTGTTGATTGGGGCATGCTAGTACCTCCTTAAAGTCGTGGGACGTGCTGATCCAAATGACACTTGTCGCAAGCCTGGGTACTCCTAAGCGTTCGACTATTAAGCGGAGCGGCGTAAACACACTTCCAGACCCGCTCTTAATTAGGGAGGACTGATTACTTATTAATTGAAGGGACAGATTGCGGCCGGGGACGACAACTCATCTCTCAAGTTCTGGGCTTGCGAGGCTTGATTCTTGTGACCAACCATACAGTGCGGAAAAGTGCGGAAAAATACCGCTAAAAAATTAACTAACCTAACCAATTGTCAACTGGTTGATATTCATGATTTCTGCCGCGTTGTATGCTCACGCCCTCAGGTTTGAAGTCGCTTGATGGTTTTGACGCCGACGATCTTCTCGTCATGGGTGCGTCAGTCACACTACAAAGGCACATCAGGTTGGTCCGAATCTGATCACGGTTCCGTGTTGTGGACCTTCCCCCATTCCACTGTCTGCGAAAAACCTCGGAATTTCTACACCTAAAAAAGGAGAAAAGATGTCCGATAGAAACTTCTTTTTGTCGCCCAAGGCCTCTAAAGCTCGACTGCGAGAAGCGGAGAACGCTCGAAAAAACCGTTGGGAAATCATCAGCGCACATTCCCACGGACAGGTCACGCGTCGCGATTTGATCAAAATGGGCCTATTTACTGGGGCCGGCCTCATGATTCCAATCAGTGGACTCAGTCCATTTGCCCGCAGCGCATTCGCCGACTCCAACATTCCGACCGGACTTCCGCCTAGTCCGTTGTTCGGGGTGCAAGCATTTTCTACGCCGATGCCACGTTTCGACGTGTTGCCGCGGCAGCCGGTTTCTGTCTTGACTCCAGCGCCAACCGCACAGGCGAACACCACACAACAACCTGTTGATCCTGCGCTCGGCGGAGGTACCGGTCCAATCGAGGGACGACCCCCGGGACCAATCTGGGCGCACCAACAGTTCAGTCAGCTTCCTCCCGTGATAGCCATCCAGGCCACGATGGAGGGCGCCAAGACCAATAATGTTTACAATCCGACCGTCCCGTCGCTTCAGAATTCCGGCATTAACCCGGCCACTCCTATCCCGTACAAGTTTCATCCGGGTTTGCCCGTCCAGAACGTTCTGAAGGATTGGACTTACAACGGAACCATTCCACCCAAGCTCATGCTGGTCCGGTATGGGGAGCCAGTCCTCTTCCGCCTCCGCAACAAACTACCCGTTAATCAAAGCCAGAACGGTGGCTTCGGAATCCACACGATTTCTACGCACGAACACAACGGGCATCACGGAGCGGAGAACGACGGCTTCACTGGCGCGTTCTTCTTCCCGAACCAGTTTTACGATTATCACTACCCAGTCGTGCTCGCTGGTCGCAACACCATTAATACAACAGCGACTGATAATCGCGCCTCCGGTCCCACTGATGCCGGCGGTCTTAATAAGATCCCTGGCGATTGGCACGAGACCATGAGCACTCACTGGTTCCACGATCACATGTTCAGCTTCACCGCGCAGAACGTTTACAAGGGCATGGCTGGGATGTTCAATATCTACAGTGGGCTCGATCGAGGCGCCGAAGACATTGTCGACGGCGTCAACTTGAGATTGCCGAGCGGACGAGCCAGCGTCAGCGGCAAATCGTGGGGTAATCTCGACTATGACGTTAACCTCATGCTTGCCGACAAGGCTTGGGATGTGAACGGGCAGCTTGCGATGGACATCTTTGAATTCGACGGATTCCTGGGCGATCAGATGACCGTGAACCTCATTTACAAGCCTTTCATGGAAGTCGAGCGTCGCAAGTATCGCTTCCGCATCCTGAATGCGTCAGTCTCGCGCTTCTTCAAGATCGCGCTGAGTGACGGCTCGCCGATGATCCAGATCGCCAATGACGGCAATCTCTTTCCGCACCCGGTAACGCTCACTCAACTTGACGAGCAGGGCATCGCTGAGCGCTACGACATCGTCATCGACTTCTCTCGCTACAGCGTTGGCCAGAAGATATGGATGGTGAACCTGGCTGAACACCAGGACGGCAAGAGAGTCGACAAGGATCTAAGTATCTCCGAGGCGCTCTCGGGCAACTCGCCCGATCCTTGTGTAGGAAAATTCCTCGAGTTCCGCATCGCTCGCAATCCCGCACAACCGGATATAAGTCAGGTGCCCTCCACGATGATTCCAAACCCGGACCTGTCTAATATTCCCGTAGCCCGCGAACGTGTCTTCGAATTCAACCGCGGCGCTAATCAGACGACCAACGACCCCGTGTCGTCGTTCTTCGGGCCGTGGGGCATTGAAACTGACAATCAAAGAGGAACGCTCGCGGCTGACTTTGGCCGTATCTCAGCGGCGCCACGTTTCGGCACGCGCGAAATATGGACATTGAAGAACGGTGGCGGTGGTTGGGATCACCCGATCCATATCCACTTCGAGGAGTGCCAAACGCTGGCTCGCGACGGAAGTGCTGCTAACGTTCCCGCCTGGGAGCGCGGGCGCAAGGACGTCTGGCGCCTGAGACCTGGCGGCGAAGTGAAAATCACGCTCCAATTCCGCGACTTTGGCGGCATGTTCATGGAGCACTGCCACAACACCATGCACGAAGACAACGCGATGCTGTTGCGGTGGGAGATTGACGATGGCGGCGCGCCGTTCCTGCGACCACTGCCGACTCCGATTCCAAAACCGCAGGGAGTCACGTTTGTGCCCCCGACGGAGATACTTCCGACCGCTTTCTGAGGCGAGTTAACAAAGGAGATACCATGAACACACAGGTAAACATCAAAACAGGGCGACAGCGATTTAGCGCGAACGTCCTAACACTCCTGGTCGGTGTCGTTGCGGTGCTGGTCTTGGGGAATCCGTCCGTTCAGGCGCAGACCGCCGGTGCTAGTACTGTCGACAGCAGCGTCACGATTGCGACAACTGGCACGGTGACCGAAGGAACGACCACCGTCAACGTCAATGGAAGCGTGACTATTAAATGTAGACGGGTGATAGATAACACCTCGACTACGCTCACTCCGCTTGTCCTGCTTGACTTCGATTTCTCGCAGCTGCAGGGAACAACGGGGAGCGGGAAAACTCTTGTGACGTATGTCACCGGAGATAATCATGCTACCGCAATCAGGCCGTTCCAGGCATCCGACACAATCGTAGTAACTATCCCCTACTTCGATAGCACCAAGGATGCCCTGTCGGCTAACACATTCCTGGCGACTGCCGCTCTCAACTTCGACAGCAGCACTGGGAAACTGACGAGTGGAACCCTCACTTATGGGACCAACGTTTTTAAGTCCTCGGGTGTTGGCACCTTTCCTGTGAATTAATCGCGCTTCGCGGCGCCTGAAATTGAGCCTGAGCGATCCTCTGAAAGTAGGCCATGCCACTCGAGGCTGAGGGTCAGAGGGTTGCTCAACTCAATGCAACCTTTAACAGAAGGAGAAGTTAGAAATATGAAACTTAAGGACGCGAAGCTGCTTTTGCTTGGGGTGCTGTTAATCGGCATACCTCTATTAATCAATTCTCAATTTTCGGCGGGCGTCAGTTTCGCCCAACAGCAAGAACTCGAATACAGTTGCCCGATGCATCCGGAGGTCAAGTCAAAAACTGGCGGCTCTTGCCCGAAATGTGGCATGACTTTAAAGCAGCCGTCGAAACGGGATGTGCCCTCAGCGGAAAGCTCGCAGCGGGGCGGAAGCCACTTTCCCAACGTTGAGCTAATCACGCAGCACGGCAAGAAGGTTCGCTTCTACGACGATCTAATCAAAGGTAAGGTTGTGGCTATCGCCCTTATCTACACTACATGCAAGTACAACTGCCCGCTTGAAACTGCCCGACTCGTCCAGCTTCAGAAACTCATGGGCGATCGGATGGGCAAAGATGTCTTTTTCTATTCGATCTCGATCGAGCCGGAGACCGATACGCCGGAGGTGCTCAAAGCGTATGCGGAGAAGTATCACGTGGGACCTGGCTGGTTATTCCTCACTGGAAAGCCAGCGGACATCAAGCTGCTTAGCCACAAGTTAGGACTGGACTCGCTTCCCACTGCTGATGATCCTGACGGCCACACACCGCATCTGCTGATCGGCAATGAAGCAACCGGACTGTGGATGAAAAACTCAGCCCTGGACAATACACGGTTCCTGGCGATGAAGATCGAGCATTTGATGGGTTACGGTTCACCCAGTCTCGACACCGTAAAAAACAGCACGACTGCTGCGAACCTTAACATCGACATGGGGCAATATCTTTTCGCGACGCGATGTGCTGCCTGCCACACCATCGGCAACGGCGACAAGCTTGGACCCGACCTGCTCGGCGTCACAAACGTGCGAGATCGCGCCTGGCTGGCCAGAATGATCGTCGACTCGAACAAAATGATCGAGGAGAAGGATCCGATCGCCACGGCGCTATTCAAAAAATATAAGGAGATCAGGATGCCTCCCTTGGGTCTACCTGAAGCGGACGTGAATATGCTGATCGACTACCTGAAGATTCAAACCGCCAGATTGAACAACGGAGAGAAGGCGCGAACGCAGAACTGAGATTAGTAGCAATCTTCAACACTTCCTGACTCCGGCTATGGGTATTTTCAGTGTCCTCTGCTGCACTGTATGGAGAGTGCGAGCATGGGTCGTCTCAAGGCCGCAGCCTAATGACTTCTTACCCGAGGTCAGGCGGCTCGCACCATACATCCAACCGGTCGTCATACTTCCCGAGGTCAGGCGGCTTGCATTTACTACCTAATCGATCGTTCGCGTGGGCGATTGGTTGTGAAGACGTTTGAGAGGAGATATTTTCGAATGACAAGATTTGCGTTTAAGTGGTTGGCGGCGCTCGCTGCCCTCAGCCTGTTATCCGTCGCTGCCTTCGCGCAGACGGCGGGACCCAGCGCCCAAACCTCGCTGGGAGTGACCCCAACGACTACGACGGCCGGCGGCACGGTGACGGTGTTCGGTTCTATCACCAACACCTCCGCCAAGTCGGAGAAAGTGACCATAAATTACGACGTGGTCGGCCCCTGCAACTACACGGATGCCTACACGGTTAAGATCACGCTGAAGCCCGGCGAGACCCGTACCCAGAGCAACAGCTACACGGCGCCCGCCTGCGCGGGAGATTACATCATCACGGCGACCGCCATCTCCGGTGGGACCGTGCTGGACACCAAATCAGTCACGGTCACGGTTCAGTGAAGCGTGCTCTCGTCCGGGACGCATCCCCTGCGTCCCGGGCACTTTACGAGTAGCTAAACTCGCTGCCTTGATAACTTTCTATTGTTTCCTGATAGTTTCGAAGATCTCGATTGATTTTTCAAGGAAATACGGATTTATACTTCTCGCTGTTGCCAGTGCCCTACGTGTTAGGTGCACAGAGTTAAGCGGCCCTCTTCGTTGCCGGTCCGCTTAGCGAACTTGGCGCGTTTAGATTGGCGCCGTCATCGACACCCACACTCAAACGATCCACCAACTCTCCGCCAAGCCAACCTGTCACACCGGCTAATGCAAAGCCGACGAATGAAAGTACTAACGCCCCTGTACTCGGCAAGTACGAGACTGGTTCCGGTGCGCTGTAGCGTAGCCACCAACTGCCTATGAAAAGGAACAGCACAACTACGTTACCCAACCCGTGGAACATACCGACAGTCTTAGCTCGCGTGTTCTTTGGAATGGCCAGCCAATCGATCAGACCGAACGGAGCGGCGATTACGGCCCCGATAATTCCACCAACGATCATCCAGTACGACACGGTCACCATCGTCGGATTGCCCCAAAGCAAATAGACGATGTCGAAGATTACGGCCGTCGCAAGTAGACCGAACGGAAATGGAATTAACATCTGATGAATCGGATGTCCCAGTGCTTTTGCTTTGCTTTCCATGCATTACCTCCTGTGAAAACAGCCCGAAGTTCGTTAACGAGATCGCTCTAAAGCGATTTCAGATATTCGACCAGGTCTTTCTTGTTCTGCTCGCTCATATTAAGTTTCTTGAATTGATTGTAATGATTCACCACGTCAAGCAGTGTCGCGAACCGGCCATCGTGGTAAAAGCCGCCTTTCATGTGCGCGAAGAGTCCGCGCAGCGGCGCAGTGCGATACGAGTTGTCGGGAGAACGCTTCGCCTGAAAATCGTCGATGCCGATGTCTGCTGCTTTGTGGGTATTCCATCCTGGCTCAGTAAACAGCGGCGGCACATGACATTGGCTGCACGTGGCTTTGCCTTTGAACAGCGCTTCACCGCGAGTTGCCGCTGCTGCGTCGAAACTTCCAGCGGGTGGTCGGGGTGGCGGAATTGAAAGTTGGTAATACTGTAGTGCCGCGAGTTTTTCCGTAACCATATCGTTCGGGCTGCGTTTGTTGCCGAAGCCCGCCTTCGCCGCGACTGGATACTTGCCGGCGTCCATTAAGCGTTCGTCGAAGAACGTGCCCTGGCCCTGCAATTCCAAATTGCCGACGAAGGCATTCCAATACGTGACCGTGCCCCAGCCGCCGGTCCACGTGTGAAGATTCACTCCAGCCATACCAAACGCCGGCGGAATCAAAGTGGCCGCTGGTTTACCATCAGGACGAAACGCCTTGCCATCGAGGTTGAGCTCTGCATCGAATTTCCCCGGTCCCCAACTCATCAGCACCTTTTTCAGCGTGGCGTCATCAACACTTAAGAGTTGCTTGAGAATCGTGGTATCTGGCGCGAGTGAGACAATTTGGCCGACGTTCAAATCACGATTGGGCCATCCATCCAATCGATGTCCAATGCCCGGCATGAATGCATCGTCAACCGTTGAATGGCAGACAGCGCAGGTGAGGCCAATTGCCTTCAGGCTGCCGTTCGGATTGAAAGTGCCTTTCACGCCAAGAACCGAATTCAACTTGATCAAGGCGAGAGTTGTAGCAGGATCGTCGAGATCGACCTGCCCGGCCTTAACTTTTGCTACGAGGTCCGCCGGCAATGCGTCCATGTCAACTTTTAGACCAACTGCGAGCGCAGTTTTGGGACTGACACCGGCCCCGACGCCTCCGAACTTTGATCCTTGAATCGCCTGGTGCAGCTTGAGCTTGTCAGTCCAATAAGCCTCATCGCCGAACGTGTCGTAGCGAAAGATTTCGCGCCCGCGACGGAACATCTCCTGCCCGTTCGAGGATATTTGTTCGTCAAAGGGCGCGTGCATTTTCTCCTCGCGGTCGCGTTGTGCATTGCCTCGAACGCTGAAGTAACCGAGTGCGGTAGCGACGAACACCAGCACTACTGCGCTCCTCAGCAATTTACGGTCGGTACGAGTTCGTCCCGACGACCAGAGACTCGCACAAGCTTCATCGGTCGAGCTAAGGTTTCTTTTCATTTCTGCCTCCTTGATCGTTTGAGTGCCTTCTGTGAATCGCCGCGTTGGCTACATGAATTCTTCAGAAATTGGGCAAGCTCTCAAAGCAACAGACTAGTGCGTTCACGAGAACAACGCGTCGAGTTTGCCAGGGGTTTGAGGGAACAGTATTAGGGTACGTCCTAAAACTGAAATTTGTAAAGAACGAATTGCTTCTAACTGAAGAGAGAAGTTGTTACAACTTTGTGGAGATGTCCAACTATAATCGAGACACCCTTGGTTCACTTCGATAGTTGGTGAAGGATTCAACAGACGATTATGACTATACCGCGCCGACACAACGGTCTACATTTTCCCTGCGAATGCGTTTCCGCAACCGGTGAAAACTACAGCAATCCCTGTTCCGAGTGGAGCGTGGCCCCACGGTAAATTAGCGATTACGCTGGTTCTGCAATGGCACGAGTATTTATCACCGGTTCGGCAGATGGCCTTGGGCGGTTAGCAGCAAACACACTGATCGCGCAGGGGCACCAGGTTGTACTTCATGCACGCAATGAGAAGAGAGGACAAGATGCTTTGGATAGAGTGCCGGGTGCAGAAGATGTCGTAACCGGCGACCTTACCAGTATCGACGAGACAAAAGAGTTGGCTGCAAAAGTGAATGACTTAGGCAAGTTCGAGGCAGTCATTCACAACGCAGGTGTTTACAACGTTTCAGGAGAAGAAATCTTCAGTGTCAATACATTAGCGCCCTATGTTCTGACGTGCCTTATAGAAAGACCAAAGCGATTGATTTACCTGAGCTCCGGTATGCATTTGCAGGGACGCTCAAGACTGGAAAGTTTTAAATCTGATATCAGCCGCATCACTTACTCCGATTCCAAGTTGCACGTGCTTATGCTCTGCAAAGCGATAGCACGGAGATGGCCGCAGGTTTACGCCAATGCGGTAGATCCCGGTTGGGTTCCCACAAAGATGGGCGGACGAGGTGCACCAGATGATCTGGAAAAAGGATCCGAGACGCAGGTGTGGCTGGCTGTAAGCAGCGACGACAAGGCGAAGGTAAGCGGCCGGTATTTTCATCATCAGGAAGAAAGCCGCTATAACCCTGAAACCAACGATGTCCTGCTACAAGAGAGATTTTTAGAGTTGTGCAGAGAGATTACCGGCGTTTCATTTCCAGTACCGAGAAACTCTTAAGCCTGAGAGGCTTTGCCTCTCAAAAATCGGCAGCCTACTGAGCTTTTTGTGCCTTTTTGTGGCATAAAAGACTTTGAGGCAACGCTAGTCTGAGAGTCGCTTTCAGAAACCATGGCTCTGAGCTTAATCATCCTTTCGTTTTTACTCCCGCCTTTCAATTCGCCACAGGACACAACCTTGGGCCAACGTTATGAGGCGGCCCAGGAGTTAGTGCGGGCCGGTAAACTTGCTGAGGCAGAGACGGAGCTCAAAGCAATTCTCGCTGCGCAATACCGCAGACTTATGAAAACTTATGGAGCGCTAATGAATCGGGGACCAGCGCTCGAAGCAGCGGAGGCAGCGGCGAATTATCAATCAACGGACAACGATCTTTTGATTGAATTGGCCATGGCTTATCTGGAGGCGGCGCAGTTTGATAAAGCTCTCGACCCTCTCCTCAGAGCTGCCCGCCTCCAACCGAACAACGCAGACGTCCACAGGACTTTAGGCAAAACCTATTTTGCCCTGGGCGATTACGAAAAATCTGCAAGAGCGCTCGAAGTCGCCGTGAAGCTTGCGCCGAAAGATTTCAACTCCAGTTTCACTCTCGCAATTACGTATCTACAGCAACGCCAGTTTACTGCCGCAAGACGGGTTTTTGATTCGATGATTGCTGAGTTTGGTGAGCATCCGCAGATTCATATCGCCATCGGCAGAGCATTTCGTGAAGCTGGCCGTCTACCTGAAGCAATCGACGAGTTCAAAAGAGCTATCGCTTTGAATTCTCAGTTTCCGGGCGCTCATTACAATCTGGGCTTAGCATATCTTTGGAATGAAGGCGGCTCCGCAGTGGCCAACGCTGAGGCAGAGTTCAAGATTGAATTAGTTGCAAATCCAAACGACTTCTTCAGCAACTACTATCTCGGAATTACCTGCATCTTTCAAAGAAAGTGGGAACTGGCAATTGACTTCCTGAGGACAGCGTCTCGAATTCAGCCGAACAATCCCGATCCTTATTTCCAACTGGGCCAGGCTTACCAGGAATTAAAAAACCACGATCAGGCAATAGACGTGCTCAGGAAAGCTATTGAGTTGAACCCGAATCTGGCCCACAACAAATTCCAGGTCACAACTGCACATTACCGGCTCGCACAGTCTCTTCTCCAGATAGGGCAGACCGAAGCGGGTCGCAAAGAGTTGCAAGTGGCATCTGAGCTGAAGGCCCGCGCGTTCGAGATAACGCAAAGTCTTAGTTCCGGGCAATCGACAATGGGTGCCTCCAGACTACCCACTGAAAACGACACACGCTCACTGCCCGGCGCCACCGAGACACAAAATGCTTTGGATCAAAAGACGCGATCAGAGCTCGAGACAAACGCGGCGAATTTAACAAAGATCATTGCAGCTCTTCATAACAGTCTGGGACTTGTGCAGGCAGGACGGCAGAATCTTGCCGGCGCCGCAGTTGAATTCCGCCTCGCCAAAAGGTGGAACCCTCAACAGGTCGGCTTGGATTACAATCTCGGGCTCGCGTTCTTTCGCGCCGAGTTGTACCGGGAAGCATTGGCGCCGCTCGAGAGTGAGATCAAATCCAATCCGGCAAACACACAGGCGAGATGGCTATTAGGGCTCTGCTACTTCAACACTCGAGAATATTCAAGAGCTGCCGCGCTGTTGCATGATGTGCTGTCCTCCGGATCGACGAATGTAGAGCTCTGCTACGCACTGGCGTCGTCACTAATCAGAGAACAAAAGATCGATGCCGCTGAGCACGCTGTGGAGCAGATGACGGTTTTGACTGGTACAACGCCTCGCCTCTCTCAAGTTCGCTACGAACTTGGCAAGGCGTTGCTGGAACGGGCTAACATCGCCGGCGCGGTTTCCAATCTGGAGATAGCAGTGAAGCTCGAGCCTGAGAATGCGCTTTTTCATTATGAACTGGGTCGCGCTTATACCGCCGCCGGCCGACGCGAGGACGCTAAACGCGAGAACGAGACGTTCAATCGACTCAAAACACCGCAGTAGTCTTCTCTGCGGTCTCAGCGTATCTCTGATGTTATGAAGCAAGCGGGTGCCGCTTTCGTTTACCCGTAAGTGGTTTAGACTGACGGTTGACATGAAACTGAAAGGAGACACCCGCTATGAGCCACATTATATATTG